>Ga0209710_1000912_pt1 | contig 24354 bp, 20 predicted proteins | sample ArcticOcean_MG_C_5_FD_187436 | JGI IMG/M metagenome (GOLD analysis project Ga0209710, IMG submission 187436) | Marine microbial communities from western Arctic Ocean - ArcticOcean_MG_CB4_138 (SPAdes) (version 2) | ecosystem: Environmental > Aquatic > Marine > Oceanic | place: Arctic Ocean...
GCGTAAATGATATTTTAGTACAAGGGGCAGAGCCTCTATTCTTCTTAGATTATTTTGCATGTGGAAAATTAGATGTAGAGATGGCCACTGAAGTTATAAAAGGAATATCTGAAGGTTGTTTAATAGCAGGTTGTGCATTGGTAGGAGGAGAAACGGCAGAGATGCCAGGCATGTACTCTAGAGGAGAGTATGATTTAGCCGGATTTTGTGTAGGGGCAGTTGAGCGTAGTAAAGTTATAAATGGTAAAAATATTTCAGAGGGGGATATAATAATTGGTATAGCATCTTCTGGCCCTCATTCAAATGGTTATTCTTTGATAAGAAAGATTTTAGAAAAAGAAAATATTGATCTTGGTGCCGATTTTGATGGTAAAACGTATGGAGATGTCTTAATGGCACCAACCAAAATATATGTTAAATCAATTTTAAGTTTATTAGAAAAAATTAAAGTGAATGGGTTGGCTCATATTACCGGTGGAGGTATTTATGAAAATATTCCTAGAGTATTAAAAGAAAATCAAAAAGCAGTTATCAAAAAAGACTCATGGAATATGCCATCGATATTTCAATGGCTTAAGGAAAAAGCGAATATTGGCGATGAAGAATTATATAGAACGTTTAACTGTGGGATTGGCATGGTAGTAATAACAAATCCTAATTACAAAGAAGAGGCAATAAGAATTTTAGAGCAAAATGGTGAAACTGTTTTTGTACTTGGGGAAATAGCCAATAGAGATTTAAATGAACCTCAGTCTGAAATTATTTAGATACTTATGGGCTGCAATATTTTTACTATGGTCATTCAGCGTAGGAGCTAAATTATTTCCGAAGAATTTTCATAGTGAATATCAGCTATTACAAAAAAGTAATAATTTAGGTAGGGTAATTGTAGATTTTAATCAAAAAAATAATCAATATGAAATAAAGGCTATAACAAAAGCAGAAGGCATTTTAAAGCTATTAGGAGATCGAGAGGTTGTTAGTAAGGGGCAATTAAGTATAGATGGATTTTCACCACAAATATTTGAATTAAAGAATAAGAAGAAACCAAAAAAAAATATTTTAGCAGTATTTGATGCTAAAGGTAAGCAAGTGAAATTAACGTATAAGAAAGAAACCAAAAATATTTTACTTAAGGAAAAACATTTTGATGTGCTAACTTATTTATATCAATTTAATTTTGAATCTCTAAGTAAAAAAAATTATATTTTTGAAGTAGTTGATGGGAAAAAAAGTCGGACATACTTATACAATAAAGTTAGAAGTGAGTTAGTGACAACTAGCGCTGGAAGTCTAGAAGCAGATGTCTATGAAGGTGAGATAAAGGGCAAAAGTAACTCTATACATTATATATGGGTCTTAAGAGAGCCATATAGAATTCCTTTAAAGATTGAAATAAAAACAGATATTGGGATTAATATAGAGCAAATCTTAGTAAAAACAAATTTATTATAAGTTAAATAAAAAGATGAGGAATCGTTCCTTAATATATGGAATATTAATTTCAATTGCGATTCATTTTATATTTTTATCAAATATAAAATTTAATATCAGCAATAATAAGTCGCTTGATATTCAACTAGTGCAACTACCGCCAGAAATAAGTAAAGATGATTTATCCCCACTGAAAAATGTGAAGAAAGAAAGTATTAAAAAATTTAAAAAAGATAATATAAATAATAGAGTTAAGGAAAAAAAAGAGGAAATATATTGCCAATTATGTAAGCCGGTCAATGATGTTGATGAACTCGTCGCAGAGCCAGTCTTTGGGGAGTCAATAAAATCAATTTCAATGACTTACAAAGTTCTTCATGATCTTGGAGAAAATAAGGGGTCAATAAGTAAAATTAGGCCATTTGGGACTGATAGCAGTGTTATTGGGGATAATAAAAAAAATTTAATTTCAAGAGTCGGCAGTTTAAGAATAAATTATAAAATTAATAAAAATAATTATGAAATTGATTATAAGGCTAAGGCGGAAGGCATAAGCTCATTTTTTTACTCAAAACCATTAATACAAAAAAGTAAGGGCTCAATTGACATATCAGGTTTGAAACCAGACTATTATTTATATAATCATGGAAAAAAGAGAAAATCTGAAGCATTTTTTGATTGGGAAAGTAAAACTCTAACTATAAATAGGAAGGAAACTACTGATAAGTATGGTTTAATCGAACAAGCACAAGATCAGTTGAGCTTTATGTTTCAATTTATGTTCTTAGATCCATTAAATAAAATGCAAATACCAATAACTAATGCAAAAGTTTTTAAAATTTATAATTATCACTATATTGACGAAGTAAATATTAATACTAAATTAGGATATCTTGACGTACTACATGTAGCAAAATTTAATTATCAGAGTCCAGAAAGAATTGATTTATGGTTAGCAAAAAAATATGGGTATTTACCAGTGAAAATATCAATCACTGAAGAAGACTTAAGCAGTATTATTCAAAAAATAGAAACCTTGAAAATAAAGAAAGTTAATGAATAAAATAATAATTAAAGCATGCTCAGAAATTCTAAAAGAACACTTTTTACATTCAGGACCTGCTGATCGTCAATTAAGTATGTTTTTCAAAAATAATAGACATCTTGGAAGTCATGATAGATCAGACCTTTCAGAATTATATTACGGTGTAATTCGAAATAGACGATATTTAATTGAAAATATAAGTGAAGAAAATCCGAGAAAATTAGTTTTAATTTATATGATGTTAGTTCTGGGTAAAAGTATTAGAGAGCTATCTATTTTTGTTGATGATCAAGATTTAACATGGCTTAAGGAGCAAAAAGCTAACAAAACTAACATAGAGGGGTGGGCTTCAAAGTTAAGCATGCCTGATTGGCTTTGGGAAAACCTATTAGAGCAATATGGTGAGCAATCAGCAATTAGCTTAGCAAAGAGTCTATTAAGTCCAGCTAATCTAAACTTAAGAGTCAACTTGCTAAAAGAAAAAAATATTTTAAAGGTTGTTGATGATTTAATCATTAGCTTTCCAGACTTAAAAGATAAAATATCTAAAACCAATATATCCCCAATATGTATTTCTTTGCCAAGAGGAACATCAATCCAAAGGGATAATTTATTTTTAGATGGAATAATTGAAGTTCAAGATGAAGGAAGCCAAATATTATCTTTCTTAGTGAATCCAAAACGAGGTTCTATGGTCGCAGATTTCTGTGCGGGGGCCGGAGGAAAAACATTAGCACTTTCTGCAATGATGAAAAATACTGGTAGGTTATACGCTTTTGATGTTTCAGATAATAGATTAGCAAATTTAAAAAAAAGGCTAAAAAGATCGGGCGCATCAAATATTGTGTCCCATAAAATAATCCATGAAAACGATACAAAGATAAAAAGATTACGTGAAAAGTTTGATAGAGTTCTTGTTGATGCCCCCTGCACAGGGTTAGGCACTTTAAGAAGAAACCCAGATTTAAAATGGAAACACTCGCTTGAATCTGTGGAACAATTAAATCTTAAGCAAAGGCTAATCATTAACGCAGCTTCAAAATTATGTAAGGTTGGAGGGTATCTAGTCTATGCTACATGTAGTTTATTAAAGCAAGAGAATGAGTTAATCGTAGAAAATTTTCTTTTAGAAAATAAAAACTTTAGAGTTTTTCCACCAGAACCAATATTAATAAAATATGATATACCATTGAAATCAGATAAATATATAAAGCTAAGACCTGATGAACATAAAACTGATGCTTTTTTTGCTGCAATACTAGAAAGGTTTGAATAAATGAATAATATTAATAAATTAATTTTTATAGCTGCTTTCGCTGGAATTTTAATTGGCTTAATAATAAAATTTTCTCCCGATTTATTTTTTGTGGATTACCTATTAGTAGTAACTGATCTATTAGGAAAAATTTTCATAAAAAGTTTAAAGATGATTCTAGTACCTTTAGTTTTTTTCTCTATTATTGTCGGGGTTTCAAATTTGGGAAGAGGAAAAAATTCAAGTCTAATCTGGAAATCTACATTTTTATATTTTGTTACAACTATGTCAATTGCAATTATCTTAGCATTAGTTGTTATGAATATTGTTCAACCTGGCGCTGGTCTAATCATTGATTCTTGGCAATCAGCCAATGGTGCGGTAACAAGTACTATGACAATCCCAGAATTTTTTAAACAATTTTTATTGAGCTTATTTGAAAATCCTTTTCATTCACTAGCATCTGGAAAGATACTGCCACTAATTGTATTCTCTATCATTATTGGTATCGCATTAAATGATAAGAAAGATAAATTTAAGGCAGCTAAAAATGTCTTTACCAGTCTTTATGAGGTTATGCTCAAAATTGTTCATTGGTTAATGCTATTTGCACCATTAGGTATATTTGCTCTTTTGGTCAATATGATTGTTAGTCAAGATACTGAATTATTTTCTCAATTAGGTATTTTTATTTTTACCGTAATATTCTTAATCATGTTTCATGGCCTAGTGATTTTGCCAACTATTCTTTATATATTAACTAAAATTTCACCGCTACATTTATGGAGAGAGGGAAGGCCGGCATTTATTACGGCGTTTGCTACTAGCTCAAGCGCGGCAACACTTCCAATTACTTTAAGCATCGCTAATGATAATTTTAAAACTGCTAAAGGAGTATCTAATTTTGTGCTTCCTTTAGGTGCTACGATGAATATGGATGGAACTGCATTATATGAAGCAGCAGCAGCTTTATTTATAGCAAATTTAGTTGGAATGGATTTAACTTTAGCTCAACAACTTATATTATTTTTGACAGCTATGGTTGCATCAATCGGTGCTCCAGGTATTCCAAGTGCTGGAATGGTAACTATGGCTATGGTTTTACAGGTTTTAGGCTTGCCTCTGGAGGCATTAGCTATCCTTCTGCCTATGGATAGATTGATAGATACATTTAGGACGACAATTAATGTTGAAGGTGATTTAGTTGGGGCACTAATTGTTAATAAAATTACTAAGCCTTAGATTTAATTTTCTTTTTTTCAATAAATCCTATAGATAAAGAATAAGCTGCAGGTATTACAATCAATGTCAACAAAGTTGAAGAAATCATCCCCCCAATCACAGCAATAGCTAGCGGACCATTTGATTCGGATCCAGCACCATAACCTAAGGCAGCAGGAAGTAGGGCTAATATGAGTGTAAGCGAAGTCATTAGCACTGGACGAAGTCGGATAGGGCATGCTTCTAGAAGTGCTTGATCTGTTTTTCTGCCCGATTCTTTTAATTGATTTGTCATATCTACCAATAAAATAGAATTCTTTGCAACAAGCCCAATTAAAAGAACCATTCCAATCATTGAATAAATATTGAGGCTATTTCCAGTAATCCACAATAAGAATATCCCGCCAATTATAGCTAATGGCTGAGCTAACATGACTATTAGGGGCTGGAAAAAAGAGTTAAATAAACTTGCCAGCACCATGTAAAGTAATATAGTTGCAAGAATAAAAACAAAAATTACATTACTCATTGTTTTCGCAAACTCCTTAGCTTGCCCTTCTAATTGAATTGAATATTCGCCCGGTAGAATATCTCTACTTACTTGTTTGATTAATTTAACGGCTTCACCAAGCGATATTGTTGGGTTAGAGTAAAAGTTTGATGAATATTGTAAGTCTTGACGCCCCATTACTGCAGGCCCAAGTTCTTGGTGGAAAGAGGCAATTGTATCAAGTCGAATTAATTCGCCAGATTTACTTCTTAAATATATCTTATTAAGATCATTTAATTTTTCGAATGACCCTTCTTTTGCTTTCATTCTAATGTCATATCTATGACCATCGCCTGGTTCATCATTGAATCTTGCAACATCTAATCCATTACTAAGAACAGAAATTGCTTCAGCAATATCAGCAGCAGTAATCCCAAAACTAGAAGCCCTTTCTCGGTCTATATCTAAAATCATTTGGGGAAGGTTTAGTTGCAAATTGAGATCAATCCTTCCTAATCCTTCATTTTCAGATAATTTTATTAATAGCTCGTTACTCAACGTGGCCACTTTTTCAATACTTGGACCAGTAATTGAAAATTGTAATTTTTCTGAACGTCTGCCACCAGCAAATGAAACGCCCGAAGGAAATGCTTTGACACCAGCGAGTTGATTAAAATCAATTCTCATTCTGGCCATAATTTGAGATTGAGATAGTGATCGCTGATTTTTTTCTTTTAGCCTAACACTAATAAATCCACTATTAACTTGTCCTCGACTACCTAAACCAATTGATGAGAAAACGCTGGCAGTATAATCATCATATTGATTAATAATATTCTCAATCTCTAATAATTTATTATAGGTATAGTCCATATTAGAGCCTAGAGGAGTTTTGAATCTAACTGTAAAACGACTTTCATCTTGCTCAGGTACTAATGTTTTTTCTACTTTTGAAAAAAGAACGCTACTTGCAAGCACTATTATAAGACTTGAAATTAAAACTTTTAATCTATTAGATAAGGCCCAGGTTAAAATTTTCTTATAATTATTATCAAGTTTTTTAAAGAAATTATCCAAACCTTTCAGCCAATAAACTTCTTTTTCTTTCATTGTTAAAAACTTTGAGCACAACATGGGAGTTAATGTTAATGAAATAATTAATGAGACTATTACCCCGGCTGTAACTACTATTGCAAAGGATTCAAAAAAACGTCCAATAATCCCATCCATAAAAATAACTGGGGCAAAAATACATACCAAAGCTAATGAGGAAGCTAGGACTGCAAAGACAACCTCTTTACTCCCATTGATAGCGGCCTTAAAAATATTTTTATCAATATGTTTTTGATGCCGGAAAATATTCTCAAGAACCACAATTGAGTCATCAACCACAACGCCAATTAATAATATTAGTGCAAGCAAGGTCATACTATTAAAAGTAAAACCATAAAAATACATTACTGCAATTGATCCAAAAAGAGAAATAGGGATTGCTATGGCAATGATGAAAGTTGAACGAAGAGATTTTAAAAAGAATAAGACAACTAAAGCTGCTAATAAAGTCCCTTCAAGTATATGATTTTGTAAGGACTTAACCATAGATTTAATATAAATTGAATCATCAGTTGATACTTTCAACTCTAAACCTGGTGGTAAACTAGGCCTGATTTGAGTTTCAATTCTTTCTTTAATTTTATTAATAATATCTACAGTATTAGAATTAGCTACTTTTATAATACCGAGGCCAATTGATGGTTTATTATTATGTCGTGCAGTTTGCCTGTAATCATCTAAACCATCTTCCACTTCAGCGATATCATCAATCTTAATTGGGCCACCATTGCGGTAAGCAACAATCATTTTTTTTAAACCTTCGATGTTATGGAACTCTAAATCTAGTTTAAACATTTTTTCTGATTGCGCTCTTACAAGAAAGCCCCCAGGTAGCTGAATATGTTCTTTCTTAAAAGCAACAACTAGATCATTAGCAGTTATTTTTAATGCAGCCATTTTTTCCGGGAGTAAGTTAATCCTTATAGTTCGATCTCTTCTTCCCCCTAATGTTACATAACCAACACCATCAACTGTTTCTAATTTTTTCTTTAAAATATTATTGGCATAGAGATTTAATTGTTGAATGGTACGGTCACCAGTGAGACCTAACCACATAATTGCACTTGCATTTGTTTCAACTTTTCGTACAACTGGAGGAACAATATCGTCGGGTAATCGCCTAGCTAATCTACTTACTTTAGATTGAATTTCATTAAACGCAACTTCAATATCTTTATCTAAGTTAAATGTGACACTTACAACAGAAACTCCTGGAGATGATTCTGATTTAATAGACTCAATACCTGGAGTTGTGTTTACTGCTTCTTCTATTAAGCTGGTAATACTAGAATCAATAATTTCTGGATTAGCACCCTCTAAAGTAGTTGTAACTGTGAGAATAGGAAATTCAATGGTAGGAAATTTATCAAGACCGATTTTTTGGAAACTAATAATGCCTAATAAAACAAATATCGCAGAGATCATCCAAGCTAGAACATGTCTTCGAATTGAAATTTCAGGTAATGTCATATCTTATTGTGCTGAAATATTAACTTCAGTTTGATCAGTTAAATATCCTGCGCCATCAAGCGCAACTATTTCACTCTGTTCTAAACCAGAAATAATTTCAATAACACCATTTTGATTTATACCCATTTCGATATTTCGTTGTTCAACTTTAGCACCATTAACAACATAAACTACTTGACCTGCAGGCCTTAAGACAACGCTTTGTTCTGGAACAGCCAACCCCTGTCGAGTACTAAATACTATTGTGCCTTTTACACTCGCTCCAGGTTGCCAGTCTAATTGATTTTTAATATCAGCAATAACATCAATAGATCTGCTATCGGACATTAATTTAGGTTTTAATTCTGCAATTTCAGAGATAATCTCATTTGGTGAGGTAGGGCTTTTAAGTATAATTTGGGTACCAGCTTTTAATTTAGAAACTAATTTTTCAGGGAATGGGATGTGAGCTCTAAGTTTTTTATTATTGACAATCTGAAATACTGGGTCACCTATCTTAAGAAAGTCTCCTATAGATGAAATTTGTTTCTCAACTCTTCCAGAAATTGGAGCATAGATCTTTGTCTTTTCGAAGTTAGATTGTGCAATATCTCTTTTTGATAGAGCAACTTTGAGTTCTTCAATGGCTTCATTTTTCTTTGTCAAAATGGTATCCAATGCATTTGAAGAAATAAATTTCTTTTTTACTAATTTCTGGTTTCGTTCGTAAATTTTTTCTTGATTAGCGAGTCGAGTTTGAAGTCGCCTAACCTCTGCTGATGCCAGAGTTAATTCATATTTATAATTTTTTTCATCAATTTCTGCAAGTAGATCTCCTTTAGAAACTAATGATCCAGTTCTTGCATAAAGCTTTATAACGTTTCCTGAGACCTCAGCAGAGATAGTAGGATCAATGATTCCCTTAACTGAGCCTATCGCTATTTCCTTATCTTCAAAAGTGGTTAGGATGACCTTACTGGTAGTGATATAAACTTTTTTTTGAATGCTTTTCTTTTTAGGCTCGTTATCTCCGCAACCTATAAGAAAATATGATAAAAATATTAAAGTTAAACATCGTTGTAAATTACTAATCATGAAAATTTTCCGCATTAATTATTTCCCAATCAAAAAAAGGTCCCGGATCTGTTTTTCGTTCAGGCGAAATTTGATTGTGCCCAACAATAGCATTAATTGGGTAGTACTTGCATAGACATTTTAAGAGGTTTATAAGTTTCATGTATTGTATTTCCTCAAACGGGGTCAAATCAGAACCCTCAAGCTCTATACCTATTGAAAAGTCATTACAGTTCGAATTATTCTTCCAATTAGAGTCGCCAGCATGCCACGCTCTATTTTTACACGAAACAAATTGTACTAGTTCCCCAGTTCGTTTAATAAGAAAATGAGAAGAAACTTTGAGGTCTTTAATTTTTTTAAAATAAGAGTTTTTTTTAATCTTTAGTTTGTTTGTAAAGAAGTCTTCAATAAATGTGCCTCCAAATTTATTTGGCGGTAAGCTTATGCTGTGGATTACTACCATGTTGATTAGCTTCCCTCTTGGCCGCGCATCAAAGTTGGTTGATTTAAGGAAATTAGCATCCTTAATCAAACCAGTTTGGGTTAATTCATAAAAGTTACATGTTGATCTCATCTAAATCGCTTATAATCGCTTGAAAGTAATATATATGGAAAGTCTAATGGTTTTTGTTAGTTTTTGCATTAAATTAGTAGTGTTAGGGAGAAAGTAATGGATTGGGAATATTTTTACGACTTTGTTATATTTGGTATTGTCGATAATGGAGTGATGTTAATAGGGGCTTTCTTTGGTTTAGGATTAGAAAAATTCTTACCATCTAAATTGCAAGTAGGATTAGGCACGGTAATCGGTGCGGGTATTGGTAACGCAGTGAGTGACTTTACAGGTGGATTAGCTAGTGGCAATTTGGTTCTGGCAATTGGCACAGGCCTTGGTTGTTTAATTGCCTTGGCGGCAATACCATTACTACATAAATTACAGCAATATTTTAGCAAATAAATAATATTATTTTAAGACTTTATTGCTGTTTATTTTATGAGCTAATCATTCAAATTGGTTTATGGTTTGTAGTTACTTTTTTAGTTATTTTTTTGTTCGATACTAAACCAAATTTATTGCAGTTTATTTTGTGGACATCGTCAGGGTTTTACTTTGTTTATTCATGGACACACGGTGGGCAAACATTAGCAATGAAAGCATGGAAATTAAAATTAATTTCTTCTAATAATTCTGCGTGGTTTTATTTTGCAAGATATTTATTAGCCAACATCGGAGTTATTCTTTTTTTTGTATCTTTTTTATGGGCAATTTTTAATATTAAAAATCAATATTTACATGACCTTATCTTAGGATCAGAAATTATAGACGTTCGATCTTAAATATAAGATATAAACCAATTGATAGGAAAATAATAGTTGGTATTAAAGAGCTCATGAATGGCTGCCAATCATTAAGAAGACCTAAATGCCTAATCATCGTATTAAGAATTTGATATGAAATACCAATAACAATACCGAAAAACATTTTTAAATATTTCCCCCCTGATCTTTCTTGAAGAAACCCAAAAGGCACTGCAAAAATTAACATCACAAGTGGCATAATTGGGTGAATTAATTTTTCCCATAACGCAATTTCATAACGCGTTACTTTTTGATTGTTTAGTTGTAAATAATTTATAAATTTTGCTAGATTAATTGTAGACATTTTTTCTGGAGATATAATTAGTGCATTCATCATCTCAGGACGAATCAATGATTTCCAATTACCATTTTCAATATTCGTCGATGTAACTTTATCATCTTCTAGGAGGGTTAATGAGATATTATTAAGCTTCCATTGGCCATCTTGAAATATACCTTCTTTTGCATTAACAATAGTTCTTAGTTTAAAATTTTTATCAAATTCATAAATATGAATATCCTCTAGAGAGCTATCTGGGAGAACATTTTCAATATTAACAAAACTTTTACCATCTTTTATCCAAAATCCAGATTTAAATTCTTGGCTTACAAGAGAATCAGTAGAAATAATTTTTAGTTGTTGGGCATTTTTTTCACTGTTGGGGCTAATAAGATCACCTATTGCGAAAGTTAAGAAAGAAAAAAGAAGCCCAACATATATTAAGGAGCTAGCAATTTTTCTAATAGACAATCCACTAGATCGCATAACAGTAAATTCAGAATTTTGAGATAGCTCTCCAACTGTGTACATTGCTCCAATCAGAACAGCTAAGGGTATGATTTCGTAGACATGGCCGGGTATGCTTAGAAGTACGAAACTAATAACTTGGATCAATCCATAGCCACCTTTACCAAGGTCATTAATTTCTCGAATAAAATCAAAAAAAGAAAAAAGTGCAATGAGTCCAAGCATTATCATTGCAATGTTAATAAAAAACTCTTTATTTAAATACTTTGTTATTTGATTCATTTAATTCTTATAAATTATTTTTGGTAACAAAGGGAGATTTAAATTGCGCCTATAAAGTAAATAGAAAGCAATAGTTGCAAAAAATAAGTGAACCGGCCAAAGGCCATGCCAAACTTTTGTATTTCCAATCGAAACTATGCTATGTGAGACCCCTAATAAATTGTTATAAATAACAAATAATAATAAAGCCATAATAATATTTACTGAACGACCTGAACGTGGATTAATAACACTTAATGGAATTGCGAGAAATACTAATAACAATGCCGAAATAGGTAAAGAAATTCTCCAATAAAGCTCAGCTTTGTACCTACTTGAATTAGATGCTATAAGTTCCAAAGTACTTTTTGCTTCATAAACCTCCCCAACAGATATTATTTTACGCGTTTCCTTTTCAACAAGCACACCATATTCTTTAAAATAAGTAGTTGAAAATTCTTGTGAATTTTCTCGGCCTTCATACCGACTACCATCTTTCATAATTATATAATCCTCACCCCTTTTATTTTCTATTCTCTCGCCTTCATTAGCAATTATTACTCCAATTTTCCCATTTTGAATAGATTGAACAAAGATATTCTTAACCACATTACCAAGCTCACTAAATCCTTCAACATAGAAAATACGATTATCTGATTTCGACTCTTTAAAAACACCTGGGGTGATAGTTGCTAACTCATCCCTACTTTTTAATCCTTTTTTAAATTCCTCAGCTTTATAAACTGCCCAAGGACTTATATATAAAGAGAGCGATGCAATAAGTATAATAATAGGCAAGCTAAAAATAATAATTGGTTTAATTAGACTTCCTAAGCTTAAACCAGAACTGAACCAAATAACCATCTCACTGTCTTTATACCACCTAGTTAGAGTTATTAGGACACTTAAAAAAAGAGTTAATGATAATAGCAACGGCAAATGTTTGAGTAAATTAAAAACAAGAACAGTGTCGATTGCATCATTGGGTATAATGCCCTTTGAGGCTAAACGAAAAATATAAACAGATCTTTGGGCAATAACCACACCAGATAGAATCAGGATTGTAGATAATGAGGTATAAAATAGTTCTTTTGTTAAAGACGTTTTAAATAGCATGACTCTAAAGTTTTGATTTCAATACTAAAGGATATTAAATGAAATTTACGATAAAAACAGATTTAATTACCAAGATACCTGCTGATATTATTACATTAGCAGTTAATGATAAAGACCAAATATTGTGCGGAAAGCAAATAGATGTTTTAACTTTGAAGCATTTGAATAATATTTTAAAGCTAGGTGATCTTCATGAAAGTACTGGCTCAACTTTGCTGATTCATGGTGCTACTAAATATTCTAGAGTAATTTTATTAAGAATTGGAGCCCCTACAGACTTAACACCTAAAGAATTTTTTAAAGCAATAGTCAGTGCTTCCAATGAGCTAAGCAATATAAATTTTACAAAGATTATATTCCCAATCAATCAATTTGTTAATAAATTAATAACCGAACAAGCAGCAACTTCATATCTTGTTAGAGCTTTAGTTGATCAAGGATATATAATAAACTCACTAAAGACTCAAAATAAATCTAAACCTGCAAACTTCCAAGTTTATCTTCATACAAACAAACCAGCTACAAAAGAAATAAAACAGGGACTTAAGAATGGCCAAGCTATTTCTAGAGGCGTAAGCATTACAAAAGACCTTGGTAATTTACCTCCAAATATCTGCACACCAACTTATCTCGCTAACTCAGCAAAAAAACTAGCACGTGAATACAAAATGAAGGTAACTGTTTTAGAGCAAAAGCAAATTGAGAAGTTAAAAATGGGCTCTTTTCTGTCAGTAGCGAAAGGAAGTAGAGAGGCACCTAAATTTATAATTATTGAACACAATAAAGGACCAAAAAATAAAAAACCAATAGTACTAATTGGGAAAGGAATAACATTTGATGCAGGTGGAATATCAATTAAGCCTTCAACAGATATGGATGAAATGAAATATGATATGGGTGGTGCTGCGACAGTTTTAGGTGTAATGAAAACAGTAGGAGAATTAAATCTGCCTTTAAATATAATTATGGTTGTTCCAACTTGTGAAAATTTACCTGATGGAAATGCCGTAAAACCTGGAGATATAGTCACAAGTATGTCTGGACAAACTATAGAAGTTCTTAATACTGATGCTGAAGGTAGATTAATATTATGCGATGCTTTAACTTATTCAGAAAGATTTAAACCTGAAGTTGTTATTGATGTTGCAACTCTTACAGGTGCTTGTGTTATTGCATTAGGCCATCATGTTTCTGCGGTATTTACCAATTACGATCCATTAGCTGATGAATTGAAGATTGCAGGTGAAAAGGCTTTAGACCAAGTATGGCAGATGCCAATGTGGGACGAATATCAACCTCAACTAAATAGTAATTTTGCAGATATGGCAAATATTGGGGGGCGTGCAGGTGGAAGCATAACAGCAGCTTGTTTTTTATCGAGATTTGCTAAAAAGTATAATTGGGCTCATATAGATATTGCTGGAACTGCATGGAAGTCTGGAAAAGAAAAAGGCTCAACTGGTCGCCCAGTAAGTTTATTGAGTCAATTTCTGATTAGTCGCACAGTAAAGTAAAAAATTAATTTTCTATTAATGAGAGATATGCTTCTTTAGTTAAATAATTTTCTTTATCAAATTCATTGTCAAGAGATATTTGACATAGCCATGCTTCATGAGGATTCGTATTTATTTTTTCAGGGCTGTTTACAATATCTCCATTAATAAGAATAATTTCACCACTTGCTGGGGCAACAATATCTGACGCAGTTTTGACAGACTCAATTGACCCTATTGATGAATCTATATTAAATTTATTCCCTAGTGCTAGGTCAACGTAAACAATATCTCCTAATAAGTCTTGGGCAAAATTTGTAATACCGAGGAGATATTTATTTTCTTGATAGGGTTTTACCCATATATGTTCTTTTGTGTAAAATAAACCATCAATATAATCCATCATATTCCCCAACTATAATTAAACAAACAGTACAGCATTACAATTTTAAAGTGACAAATAAAATTAAACTGTATATCATCATGTGGAGTTAAATAAATCAAGGGTTTTTTAGTGAAATTTTATTTTAAAAGCGTCCTATTAGTTTTATTTTTAATTTCATCCTTAACCCATCTGACCTTTGCAAAAGATCTAGTTTCTGCCAAAAATCCAAGTCTTTACGTTAAAAATAGTAAAAGTTTAAAAGTCCGTTCTTTAAAGGCTATTGTAGTAAATCAAAATACAGGCGAGGTCATTTATGAAAAGAAAGCAGATGCAAAAGCATCAATAGCATCTTTAACTAAATTGATGACTGCGATGGTAGTTCTTGATTCCGGAATGGATCTTAATAAAAAAATTACACTAACAAAGGCTGATATTGATAGAGTGAAGCGGACAACTTCAAGATTGCCAATTGGAGTAAAATTAAGCAGATATGAATTATTAAAAGCAGCATTAATATCTTCTGATAATAGAGCAGCTTTTGCTTTAAGTCGCTCATATCCTTCTGGTAGGAAAGGCTTTATTAATGCTATGAACGTTAAAGCAATTCAATTAGGTATGCAGAAAAGCCAGTTTAGAGATCCAACAGGATTAGACAAAAGAAATATTTCCACTGCAAAAGATTTACTTAAGCTAGTTAGAGCAGCATATCAATATTCTGTAATTAGGGAGCTAACAACTACTCCATCTGAAAGCATTAAAATTGGTAACAAAAGAAATAGTATTGGCTTTAATAATACCAATCCATTGGTTAGAAAAGGGGTGTGGGATATTGGATTATCTAAAACTGGCTTCATTAGAGAAGCAGGGCGGTGCTTAGTTTTACAAACAGTAATTGATGGTGAGCCAATTATTATTATTTTATTAAATTCGTATGGAAAATTAACCCGATTTGCTGATGTAAAAAGAATTAGAAATTGGATGAATAGGATAAATAAAAAGAAAACTTAGATCAACCCTTCTTCGCTAGTTTCTTCTTCGCTGGTTTCTTCTTCGCTGGTTTCTTCTTCTTACCTTCTTCTTCTATTTCTTTTTTCGATAATAAACTTAAAGATTTTTCTAGACTAATCGATTCCGGATCAACATCTTTAGCAATATTTACTTTTATTGTGCCTCTTTGAATATAAAAGCCAAACCTACCTTTATAAATATCAATAGATCCTTTATTATCAGGATCATCTCCAATTTTTCTGATCGGTTTGAGGAGGTCAATAGCTTTTTCTAAAGAAATCTTAAATAAGTCTTCATCTTTTGGTATAGATTTAAACTTTCCATTATGATTAACATAAGGACCAAATCTACCAATATTCGCAATAATTTTTTTACCAGTCTCAGGATGTTCACCTAAATCTCTTGGTAGTGATATTAATTTTAAAGCAATTTCTTCATTAAGGTCTGCTAATGCTATTTCGCTTGGGATGGTTATTCTTTTTGGCTTAATTTTCTTATCTTCATCTTGTTCACCTAATTGAAGATAAGGACCATAAGGCCCTATTAACAATATTACGTTTTTCTTTGTTTCTTTTTCAATAGCTATTATTTTTGGTTCTTGTGGGAGGTCTCCATTTGAACTTCTTGTAAAATCACAATCTGGATACCCAGAGCATGCTATAAAATTTCCTCTTTTACCAAGTTTGGAAAGTAATGGTTTGCTGCACTTTGGACAATCTTCATCAATAGATTTTTGGGTTATTTTAGAGCGGTCCAGATCTTTCTTCTCATTAATTTGATGATTAAAATCTTTCCAAAAATTAGCTAACACGGATAACCATTCTTTTTTATCAGCTGCAATATCGTCTAATTGAGATTCTAATTGAGCAGTGAAATCATAATCTACATAATGGCTAAAGTGCTCAGTTAAGAAATCATTCACAACCTTACCAACATCGGTTGGCATGAATCGTTTTTTTTCAAGTAGAACGTATTCTCTATCTTGTAGTGTCGAAATAATACTTGAGTAAGTAGAGGGCCTACCAATTCCATGTTCTTCCAAAGTCTTAACAAGACTTGCCTCTGAATATCTTGGAGGGGGCTCTGTAAAGTGTTGGTCACCCTTTATTTTTTCAATATTCAAAATTTCACCAACTTCTAAGGGGGGCAGCGTTGATGATTTTTCTTTTTCATCAGAGGGCTCATCTTCATCTTCCATATAAACTGACATAAAACCTGAAAACTTTAAGGTTTGGCCGGATGCCCTAAAAATACTTTCCCCTTTTCCAACTTCAAGGTCGACACTAACTGCATCAAATATAGCTGGAGTCATTTGACAAGATAGCGTTCTTTGCCAAATCATTTCATAAAGTTTGAACTGTTCATCACTCAAATATTTTTTTAAGTTTGCAGGAGTTCTACTTATATCTGTAGGCCTTATGGCTTCATGAGCCTCCTGAGCATTTTTTGCTTTTGTTTTGTAGCCAATAGCAATTTGTGGAAGATATGTTAAATCATAATTACTTTTTATATATTCTCTTATTTGCTGGATTACATCATTTGACAGCGTCATTGAATCAGTTCGCATGTATGAAATAAGTCCAACTGTTTCATTTCCTGTATCAATACCTTCATATAATTTCTGTGCAACGATCATAGTTCTTTTAGTTGTAAAGCCAAGTTTTCTTACGGCTTGTTGTTGAAGTGTAGATGTTGTAAATGGTGCCGAAGGGTTTCTAATCCTTTGTTTTTTATCAACTCTTGAAACTCTAGTTTTTCCTCCACTTTTTAAAAGTAATTCACCAACAATTTTTTCACTTTGTTTTTTTTCATTAACTGTAAACTGCTCTACTTTCTTATTATCTAAAATGTATAATTTCGAAGAGAATTGGGACTGATTTTTTTTTGCTTCTAGATGTAAAGTCCAATATTCTTTTGCTAGAAATTTTTCAATTTCTGCTTCACGTTCCATTATTAACCTTAGTGCAGGGCTTTGAACTCTACCAGCAGAAAGACCATAACGTATTTTTGACCAAAGCAAAGGGGATAAATTAAACCCTATTAGGTAATCTAAAGCTTGTCTTGACTGTTGTGCCCTTACTAATGCTAAGGCTATATCCCTTGGCTCTTCAATTGCTTGAATAATTGCGGATTTTGTAATTTCCTGGAATACCACTCTTTTTACTAATTTATTTTTTAGTAATTTTTTTTCATTTAAGATTTCAGCAATGTGCCATGCTATTGCCTCGCCCTCTCTATCAGGATCAGTTGCTAAGAGTACCTCATCAGATTTTTTTACTGCTTTTGTGATTGCGTCCATATGCTTTTTATTTCTATCAATCAGAGCATATTTCATTTCAAAACTTTCTGTATCGATACCTTCTGATTTTGGAAGCAGGTTTCTTATATGCCCATACGATGCTAGAACTACAAAATCACTCCCCAAATACTTTGATAATGTTTTTGCTTTAGACGGGGATTCAACTATCAGTAGTTTTGTCATTGTGTTTTTAACTTTTGCACCAGTAAAAATTATGCATCATAAGGATAAAATTAAAACTATTCAAGTTAAATCAAAGATAAAATGTAAAATACTCGTAGGAGATTGGCGGCATTTATCGTCATTTTTTATTCGCTATTGAAAGACCTACCACCATCGACATTTAAAATATGGCTAGTAATAAAAGGCGCATTTAATAATAAGAACTCAACTGCTTTGGCAATATCATCTGCGTCGCCAACTTTTTTAAGCATAGTTTGTGAAATAACTTTTTTGCGGTATTGCGCGTCAAATTCATTTAATTTATCTGGCCATAGAACAGGTCCGGGTGCAACAGCATTAACTCTGATCTCGGGACCAAGTTCTTGCGCAAGTGATTTAGTTAAGGCTGTCAATCCTGATTTTGCAACTGAATATATAATGTAGTTCTTCTTAGGGTTTGTAATATGTGCATCAGTAATATTAATTATGGAGCCATTAGATTTTTTTAAAAAAGGACTAGCTTCTTTAGATAAGAAAAGAGATGCTTTAAGGTTGCTCCCAATAAGTTCATCCCAGTTCGCTTCATTGATATCATTTATATTGGTAGGATAATAGGATGAAGCATTATTAATAAGAAAATCTAATTGCCCATAAATCTTAATTGCCTCATTAATGATCAAGGAGTAACTATTTGGATCTAAAAGATCTGCTTGGATTATTGAGGCAGAGCCTTTTCTAATCTTGTTTAATTGTTTTTGAAGTGAGTTTGCTTCAGTTCTAGAGTTTTTATAATGGATAATTAAGTCAATATTGGCTTTATGGAGCTTTCGGCATATTGCTGCGCCAACTCTTTTAGCCCCACCAGTAATTATTGCAACTTGTTTTTTTTTATTCATTTTCAGTTTTAATATTATTTGAGGTTATTATAATCTATGAATATGAATAATTTGCCAACATAATGCTTATATCAAAAATTAGACCTATTAGAAGTTATGTGCTTAGACAGGGACGGCTTACTAAACATCAAGCAGAAGGTATTAAGTCACTTTCCCCGCTCCATGCTATTTCTTTTGGAGATAATATTTTGAACTGGGATGCTATTTTTAATCGCCAAGGAAAAAGAATTATTGAAATAGGTTTTGGTATGGGACATACAACTGCTGAAATTGCTGAAACTCTAAGTGATTCTAATTTCATTGCAATCGATGTCCATTCCCCAGGGGTTGGAAATCTTTTAAATAAAATAAAAGAAAAAAATCTAAAAAATCTAAAAATTATTCAGCATGATGCAGTGGAAGTTTTAGAAAAAATGACCCTAGATGAAAGCATTGATGCCATTCATATTTTTTTCCCAGACCCATGGCATAAGAAACGCCACAATAAAAGAAGATTGATACAGCAGACTTTTTTGGAATTAATAAGCAGGAAATTAAAAAAAGAAGGCTATATTCATATAGCAACAGATTGGGAAGATTATGCCAATTGGATTATAGAAATATTTAAGAACAATTCAATGTATAAAGCTAAAAATATTGATTTTTCAAAAAAACCCTCATATAGGCCTAAAACTAAGTATGAAAATCGAGGGGTTAACTTAGGACACCAAGTTTGGGATATGGTTTTTATTAAGAGCTAACCAACTTTGAATAATTTCATCTGCTTCTTCAAGCCCTTGTTTTTTTAAACTAGAAAATAGCTGAACAGTAAAATCTGTGTGGAACGAATCAGCCCATTGGGTTTGAACTATTTTCTTAACATCAGAAAGAGCTCTAAGCGATTTATCTTTTGATAACTTATCAGATTTCGTAAGCAAAATATGAATCGGTTTTTGTCTCGGAGCAAACCAATCAAGCATTTGAGTATCTAGTTTAGTTAAGGGTCTTCTTATATCCATAACAATAACAAGCCCAGCTAAGCTATTTCTTTCTTGAAGGTATCGAGGTAACGTTTTTACCCAATGATCTTTAATGGCCCCAGGGACTTTTGCATAACCATAACCAGGAAGATCAACTAATGACATATGCTCGCCAATACTAAAAAAGTTTATTAATTGCGTTCTACCAGGCTGTTTACTGACATAAGCAAGACGATTTTGTTTGCTTAAAGAGTTTATTGCGCTTGATTTTCCAGCATTTGATCTTCCAGCAAATGCAATTTCAATTCCTTCATCAATAGGAAGTTCATCAAAGTGATTTACTGAAATAACAAATCTAGCATTTTGTAAAAAAGCCATTTTTTCCCCTTTAGTCTTGAGTTAATGCTATCACGTTGTGCTTATTTTAGTTAAAATGTAGCCCCTTAAGGAATTAACTTCGGAGCCCTAATGATTAGAATTATTCAGTTTGTTAGTTTGATTATAGTTTTTTTTAGTTTTACAGCTATTGCTGAAACAAAGCTTTCTTCATCAGAACTAGTCAATACCAAAAAAATTATTAACAATTTATGTATTGCTTGCCATGCAATTGACGGCAATAGTGTAATTACAGTTAATCCAAAATTAGCAGGGCAGCATGCCGCTTATATTACAAAACAACTTAATAATTTTAAAAGTGGGTTGAGAGAAAATGTAGTCATGGCTGGCATGGTTGCTAATTTAACTGAGGAAGACATGATAAATCTTGGCCATTATTTCTCTGAACAAAATATTTTATTGTCATCAGCAATAGAAAATGGTGTTGGCTCTCTAGGGGAAAATATTTTTCGTGCAGGAATAAAAAATAAGGGCGTGGCAGCTTGTGCCAGCTGTCATGGACCATCAGGACATGGCATACCAGATAAATACCCAAGATTAAATGCGCAACATTCTGAATATACCCTCGCACAATTAAATGCATTTAGGCTTGAATTAAGAAAAAATGATCCTGCTGGAGTTATGAGAACAATAGCCCAAAAATTAACAGAACACGAGATGCAGTCGGTAGCAGATTATATTCAAGGTTTAAGATAGCCAACCAACATGCAACTTAAATTAGCCTAAGCTGTCATTTATTTATATAATTAATGTGTATATTTTTTGAAAACATCCAATAAAAATTTAAAAAGTTTTATTAGTCTTTTAAGTACGATGCGATTTGCAATTACAATGTTTTCATTTCTTGCAATTGCTTCAATTATTGGAACAGTTTTAAAGCAAAATGAACCTTACAATAATTATATTATTAAATTTGGTCAATTTTGGTTTGAAATTTTTGAAAAACTCGGGATGTATAATGTTTACCAAGCTTTTTGGTTTCTTCTTATATTAGTTTTTTTAATTATTTCAACTTCACTATGCATCTCTAGAAATACCCCTAAAATATTAAAAGACTACAAAAGCTTTCAAGATCGTGTCAGAGAAAAATCTTTATTGTCTTTCAAACATTCATACCAATTCTCATTAAAAAATTTTAGTGTAAAAAAAACTATATCTTTTTTAAAATCTCATAATTACAAAGTTAAGCACAAGGTTATTGAGGGCAACGGGGATTTAATTATCGCAAAAAAAGGTGATCTTCAAAAGTTTGGATATATTTTTACTCATTTAGCAATTGTGATAATTAGCATTGGTGGACTATTAGACGGAAATCTAGTTTTTAAGGTTCAGGAGCTGATCGGCACAAAACAAATTCAGCTGGAAGACCAACCACTATCTAAAATTCCTTTGAAAGGAAGAATGAGTGAAGATAATCTTTCTTATAGGGCAAGTATTTTGTTGTCTGAGGGGGATACAAAAACAGCTGCAATTCTTAGAGCTAAAGAAGGGTACCTTGTTCAAGAGATTCCATTTTCAATAACATTAAAAAACTTTAATATTAAGCATTACTCTACTGGCCAGCCTAAATCATTTGAAAGCGAATTATTGGTAACAGATAAAAAAACAGGCGAGACTATAAATAAAACTATTAGCGTTAATAAGCCTTTAACTTACAAGGGCGTAACTATTTATCAGGCTGCTTTTGAAGATGGAGGTTCACAATTAGATTTATTAGTTTGGGATTTAAACTCCTCCCAACCCTCTTTTAAAATGAATTCTGAAATTTTTAAAAATAATAAGCTTACTTTTGAAAATCAAAATTTAACCTTTGAGTTCAAAGATTTTAGAAAGTTTAATATTTTAGAAGTAGGTCAAAATGAAGAAAAAAAACCAAAGCCGACGAATGTGGGGCCGAACTTTTTGTATAAGGTTAGAAATGAATCTGGCCAAGCTAAAGAATATCAAACTTATCAATTACCAATACTAATAGACGGCAAATACTTTTTTATGAGTGGGATGAGAAATTCACCCCAAGAAGAATTTAAGTATCTTAAAATTCCTGCAGATGACAATTTAAGTATTGAAGGCTTTATGGTTCTTAAATCTTTATTAAATAACCCACAAAAAGTTCAAAATGCAATTAATAAAGGCATCAATACATCAGCTTTTACAAATGCTGGAAAGAAAGAAGCTTTTAAATTGGGTGCGAAAAATATTATTAACGCATTCGTAGGTGGGGGATATAATTCGGTAGTAGATGAAATGGATTTAAATATCCCTGATCAAGCCTCAATTGCAGATAAAGAAAAAGCGATAAAGACTTATATAAATATAATTTATTTAGTTAGCCAAGAGCTTGTTCGTGGTTACCAAGTTAAGAATAATGAAGATATAGTTTTTCCGATTAAGGACGCTTCAAGATTTATTCAAGATGCTCTAACTGCTTATAGTGATAGTTTTTTTTACGGAGTTCCTTTATATCTTGAATTAAAAGAATTTAAGGAAGTCCAAGCAAGTGGCTTGCAATTAACCAAATCGCCCGGTCAATTTTGGGTCTATTTAGGCTCAATTCTTTTGGTATTGGGTATATTTTGTATGATTTATATTCAAGAGATTCGTTTGTGGATTTTTAGAAAAAAGGGGAGTAACAGGTTGATAGTTTCTTTGGCTACTAATAGAGACCGGATGGATTTTGATCAATATGCAATAGAGTTTAAAGATAAAATTAAAAAAATTACTTAATTGATGGAGTTAAAAATGCTACGAAATATAAAAGATAAATTTATGAATTATTCGTTCGGCTTGATGCTGGCCTGCCTAACTATAATTGCAATATCAAAATTTAATAATTTTATGGATAATTATGAACTAATTATTTTAATTGGTTCAGCTATTACATTTACTTGGATGGGTAATGTGTGGTCAAATTTTAGAAAATTATTTTTATATACTTTTTTACTATCATTTATCTCTATTTATTTCTATAAAGGCACTTTAGAAGGAATAGAGCTTAATTTCATTCTGAAATATTTTCTATCTAGTCAGTCAGCCATTATGTGGATGACGGCTTTATATCCGTTAAGCCTCGTTACTTACTGGATTTATTTATTTAGTAAACAAGACTTCTATGGAAATCTTGCAACTAAAATAACTTGGATAGCCACAATGATGGGGTTTGTTGGACTGCTAGTTCGCTGGTATGAGTCTTATTTAATCGGTATTGACGTTGGCCATATACCAGTAAGTAATTTATATGAGGTATTTGTTCTTTTCTGTTTAATTACATCTTTGCTTTATCTTCATTATGAAGAAAAATTAGAAATAAAAAAAATGGGCGCGTTTGTGCTTATTATAATTACTGCAGCTGTAGCCTTCATTCTTTGGTATACCCTTGAAAAGGGAGCAAATGAAATACAGCCTTTAGTGCCAGCTCTTCAATCATATTGGATGAAAATACATGTACCTGCGAATTTTATTGGATATGGAGCATTTGCAATGGCAGCCATGATTTCAGTTGCATATCTGCTCAAAGACAAAGGCATTATAGGAAGCTACCTACCAGAGTTAAATGTTTTGGATGAGATGACTTATAAAGCGATATCAATTGGTTTTATTTTTTTTACAATTGCAACAATATTGGGTGCTATATGGGCTGCTGAGGCGTGGGGAGGTTATTGGTCTTGGGATCCAAAAGAAACTTGGGCATTAATAGTGTGGCTAAATTATGCGGCATGGCTTCATTTAAGATTAATTAAAGGATTGAGGGGAACAGTTCTCGCTTGGTGGTCTCTGGGAGGCTTAGTTATTACAACTTTTGCGTTTCTTGGAGTTAATTTATTTTTATCTGGCCTTCATTCATATGGCGAACTATAGGTTGCTTTACCAGATTTTAATGTAAAATATATTTAACATTAAACACAAAAAACAATAATGTCAGATAATTTAATAAATATTCAAAACCTTACTTTTGGCTATGGTAAAGAACTCCTTCATAAAGGAATTAATATGGAATTCCAAAGAGGTAAGGTGTCTGCAATTATGGGTGGTAGCGGGAGCGGTAAGACTACTATTTTAAAACTGATTGGCGGTCAAATTAAACCTAAGTCAGGAAGCGTTTCTATTGATGGTCAAGTTGTACATGATCAGAACCTATCTGGTATTTATAAATTAAGACGAAAAATGGGTATGTTGTTTCAGCACGGGGCT
>Ga0209710_1000913_pt1 | contig 24316 bp, 24 predicted proteins | sample ArcticOcean_MG_C_5_FD_187436 | JGI IMG/M metagenome (GOLD analysis project Ga0209710, IMG submission 187436) | Marine microbial communities from western Arctic Ocean - ArcticOcean_MG_CB4_138 (SPAdes) (version 2) | ecosystem: Environmental > Aquatic > Marine > Oceanic | place: Arctic Ocean...
TTATAATTCCTTTAGTGATAATATTTTGAATAGCATCATACAATGCTATATAGGCACCAGTAATACTTGCTGTTCTAGTCCCTCCATCGGCTTGAATAACATCACAATCAATTTTAATTGTTATCTCCCCTAATTTTTTTAGGTCAATAATTGATCTTAAACTTCTTCCTATTAATCTTTGAATTTCTTGTGTTCTTCCAGATTGCTTACCTTTTGCCGACTCTCTTGCCATTCTTGTTGACGTTGACCTAGGGAGCATGCCGTATTCAGCTGTAACCCAACCTTGATTCTTACCTTTTAAAAAAGAAGGCACGTTTTCCTCAACACTAGCCGTACATATGACATGAGTGTCACCACACTTAATAAGAACCGACCCTTCCGCATGTTTAGTATAATTTTTTATAATTTCTATAGAACGTAGCTCATTATTTCTTCGTTGAGATGGTCGCATGCAATTCCTTTAGTTTAATTCATTAAAAGTTAATTATAATCTATTGGCATCTTTAAATATAAGTTGATTTATGCTTCATTGAATAAAAGGTTTATAACCATAATAGAGATTAGATTGTTAAAATAGGTAAAAATATTTATTAAAGAGTAATTATGATTTCAAGTATGACAAGTTTTTTCTTTGGAGAGCACGAAACAGAATACGGTAATTTAGTGCTCGAGATTAAGACGTTAAATAGTCGCTATTTTGAACTTCAATTGAAGTTAAGTGAGGACCTTAAAACTCTTGAACCAAAAATACGAAATCAAATTGTGAAAAGTATAAGTCGTGGCAAAGCTGATTATAAAATTTATCTTAAATCCGCTGAGGATGACCTGGACCCAAAAAATATAGATTTTAGAGAGATTAAAGACTTGATTAAGACCTCTGAAAAAATCGCTTCATTTATTAATTCACCTCAGCCAATTAATCCTCTCGAATTAATGCGACTTTCAGGAGTTAAAAAAAATAAATTAGACGTAAAAAAATTAGAAAAAGTTATTTTAAGATATACAGAGCAAGCTCTTGATAAGCTAGTAATAGATCGAAAAAGAGAAGGAGCAAAAATAAGAAAAATTATCATAGCTAAATTAAATTTAATAGAAAAATTAGTGCTAAAGGTAAAAAAAATTATGCCATTAGCGATTAAATCTCACCAAAATAAAATTAAAGCTAAATTCAAAGCCGCATTAATTGATACAGACCAAGACCGTTTGAAACAAGAATTTCTAATTTTTGTTCAAAAAGGAGATGTAGAGGAAGAATTAGATCGATTGGGAGCTCATATTTCAGAATTAAGAAGATTATTAAATAAGTCTGAGCCTGTTGGTAAGAAGATAGATTTTTTGATGCAGGAATTTAATAGGGAAGCAAATACATTGGGGTCAAAATCAATTTCAACTAATATTTCAAAAATATCAGTTGATTTAAAGGTTCTAATTGATCAAATTAGAGAACAAATACAAAATATAGAATAGATATTATTATGAAATTATCTAAAGGAAACTTGTTTATTATTACTGCAGCATCTGGGGCAGGCAAAACCTCTCTGGTTAAAGCTTTAGTCGCTGATAAACCAAATATAAAGGTCTCCATATCTTTTACAACACGACAGCCAAGAGTTGGAGAAAAAGACGGGGAAGATTATTTTTTTGTAGATGAAGTTAGTTTTAAAAAAAAGATTAAGAATAATGAGTTTTTAGAAATGGCAGAGTGTCACGGATCATTTTATGGAACATCAAAATTAGTAGTTAAAGAAGCGCTTGAAAATGGAGAAGATATTATTTTAGAAATAGATTATCAAGGAGCATTCAGTGTTAAAAAATTATTCCCTGAATGTATTAGTATTTTCATAATTCCCCCTTCAATTAATGCATTAGAAGACAGACTTCATAATCGTGGGCAAGATAGCAAGGAAGATATAAAGTTACGAGTTGCCGCTGCAAGGAATGAAATGAGCCATTTAGAGGGATTCGATTATGTTACAATTAATGACGATTTTGAATTGGCTTTGGAAGGACTTAAGTCAATTATACAGTTCAAACCAGAAGCCTCGAAATTAAGAACGGAAAATCAAATTTTAAATCATAAATATTTGATTGATGAATTACAAAAATAAATTAAAAAGGAACGTAAAATGGCAAGGATTACAATTGATGATTGTTTAGAGCAAATACCGAACAGATTCCAATTAACTTTAGTAGCTGCATTTCGATCTAGGCAACTTGCTAATGGAGCAGAGCCTCTGATTGAGAATAATGGATCAAATGACAAGCCTTCTGTTATAGCATTAAGAGAAATTTCAGCTGGGTTAGTTGGTGCCGATATCCTTAAAAAAAGCACAACTTAATAGGATATTTTTTATTAAATATTTTATAAAGTTATGCTAAATGTAAATGGCTAAACTCGTTCATAAAAACAAGGCAGTAAATCTACTCAAAGTTACCCCCCCACTTTTACCTGCAGATACCCAAGACTCAAAGCTTACAAAGTTATTAAAAGTATATCTTCCTCAGAAAGAAATAGAATTAGTTTGGGAGGCATATCGTTATAGTAATAACGCCCATTCAGGACAAAAAAGGATAGGTGGCGAGGCTTATATTTCCCACCCTGTATCGGTAGCATGTATTGCATCTGAATTTCACTTAGATTCACCTTCAATTCAAGCAGCATTACTCCATGATGTAGTTGAAGACACTCCTTCAACTGCAGATGATATTGAGGAAAAATTTGGTGCACAAGTTGCTAAATTGGTAGATGGGTTATCAAAGCTTGATAAAGTCCAATTCGCAGATGATACCGAAGCACAAGCGGAGAACTTTAGAAAAATGCTTTTAGCAATGTCACAAGACGTTAGAGTAATTTTAATAAAACTTGCAGACCGATTGCATAATATGCAAACACTGGAACCGTTAAAGCCATCTAAAAGAAGAGTAATTTCACAGGAGACTTCTGATATATACGCACCAATCGCCAACAGGCTAGGCTTGAATAATGTTTATCAAGAATTAGAAGATTTAAGTTTTAAATATATCCACCCCTTAAGGTATAAAACTATACAGAAGGCAATTATTTCTAGTCGTGGAAATAGAAAAGAAATTATTGAAAAAACACTTGCAGCAATAGAGGATAAATTAAAGAAATCAAGCATAAAAGCGGCAATTACTGGGCGTGAGAAAAATCCTGCGAGTATTCATAGAAAAATGTTAAAAAAACATACTAATTTTTCTCAAATTAATGATATTTATGGTTTTCGAATAACTGTGAATAATTTAAATGAATGTTATCTAACATTGGGAGCACTCCATTCTTTATATAAACCTATTCCTGGTAAATTTAAAGATTATATTGCTATTCCAAAAGCTAATGGTTATCAATCCCTCCACACAACATTATTTGGACCATTTGGTATGCCATTTGAAATCCAAATTCGTTCAGAAAATATGCATAAATTAGCAGAGGCTGGCGTAGCGGCTCACTGGCTATATAAAAATAAAGATACACATGTAACAGAACTTCAGCAACAAACTAATCAATGGCTAAAAAGACTCCTTGAGATTCAAACAGAAAGTAGTGATTCGCTTGAATTTTTGGAACACCTTAAAATTGATTTATTTCCTGATGAGGTATATGTATTCTCCCCGAAAGGCAAAATTTTTGCCCTACCGAAAGGCTCGACAACAATTGACTACGCTTATGCTGTTCATACCGGAGTTGGAAACAGTGCTATGGCGGCTAAAATAAACCAAGAACTAGTTCCTTTAAGGACAGAGCTTACAACTGGCGAGCATATTGAAATAATTACAGCTTCTGTTGCCAAACCAAACCCAGCTTGGCTAAATTTCGTTATTACACCGAAAGCGCGCTCCCAAATAAGACTGTTTCTTCGATCTGCTGAAACCAAAGACCTTATTATACTAGGGAACAGTATGTTAAATAATGCACTTAAAGCTTTTCATGTTGCCCCCTCTTCAATAAAAAAGAAACATTGGGATAAATTAATCTTAGATTACCATTTAGACTCTAAGGATAATATTCTTATAGATATTGCATTAGGCAAGAGAATTAATGTAATGGTTGCTCATCAACTAACGAATATAATAGATGGTGCTAATAAAGCAAAAAAACAAACAAAATTCTTGGATGTAATTACTATCAAGGGGTCTGAGGGAATGGCTATTCAGCTAGCAACTTGTTGCCGCCCAATACCTGGAGATCCAATATTAGGTTTTATTAATAAAGATAGAGGGTTGATAATTCACACCCATGATTGTCCAGGCATTAGGAAAGGCGAATTAGATCATGAAAAATGGCTTGATGTTGAATGGGAGCCAAATCCAGACACCTATTTTAATGTTAATTTAAATTTACTAGTAATAAATGAGCGTGGGATATTAGCTAAAATTACATCCGTAATAGCAGAATCGGAAGCCAATATAGACAATATTTCTGTTGATGAGGGCGACGGCAGCACTTTTTCAAATTTAAGGCTTATAGTTCAAGTAAGGAGCCGGATACATTTAGCAGACTTGATAAGAAATTTAAGAAAAATTTCAAAAATTAATAAAATCAATCGTGTAAAATCTTTAAATAAAAGTTAAGGTAACTCATGAAAAAAATAGCAATAAATTCAAAAAATGCACCAGAAGCAATTGGACCTTACAGCCAAGCAATTCGCACAGGAAATATAGTTTTTTTATCTGGTCAGATTCCATTAGACCCAAACACTATGGAGTTAGTAGAAGGTATTGAGGAACAAATCAAACAAGTATTTGAAAATTTAAGCCAAGTTATAAAGGCAGCAGATGCGAGTTTTGAGGACGTAGCTAAATTAAATATTTATTTAACTGATTTATCACATTTTGCTTTAGTAAATGAGATTATGAAGACTTATTTTTCAGAGCCATTCCCAGCAAGGGCAGCAATAGGAGTTGCATCTCTTCCCAAGGGATCTTTAGTTGAGGCTGATGGGTTTTTAGTGTTAGAGTAATTAGGTAATTATTAAAATTGCCAAAACAAATATTCACAGAAATACAATCAAAAAAGTTAAAAAAATTAGGTATTTTAAATTCACTTGATTTGCTTCTTCATCTTCCTCTTAGATATGTAGATGAAACAAAACTTGATTTAATAAAAGATATTAGACCAGGATCTATGTGTCAAATTGAAGCCAAAATAATTAGTATAGAAGTTTCATATCGACCAAGGAAAAATTTAACTGTTTATGTACAAGATGTAACTGGCGACATAAAGTTAAGATTCATAAATTTTTACCCAAGCCAGGTAAAGCAATTCGAAGAAGGCAAGACTTTAAGGGTTTATGGGGAGATAAAATTAAATTCATTCTTATTCGAAATGATTCATCCTCAATATGAATTTATTTCAATAGACACCCCGCTTAAAGATTTTTATACGCCTGTTTATCCAGCAACTGAAGGACTATCTCAGAAGTTAATTTTTAAATTAGTGCAAAAAGTATTAAAACAAGAAAATCTAAATGAACAGTATCCTGATTATTTTGGAAATTTATATCAAGAAAAAAATCTTCCATCATTTCTAGAAGCATTGAAATTAATTCATAAGCCAAGAAAAGAATTCGAGAAAAAATTATTTGATGAAAAAAAGAGTATTTTTCATCAAAGAGTAATTTATGATGAATTACTTGCCCACCAATTCTTTTTTCGTGGAAAATACCATGAGAATAAATCTTACAAATCTAAACCAATTTTATATTCAGATAGTATTCAAAAAAAATTCTTAAATAATTTAGAATTTAAATTAACAAATCAACAACAATCAGTATTCTTAGAGATTAAGAATGATTTAAATCAAAGCTACCCAATGTATAGATTGCTTCAAGGGGATGTGGGCAGTGGTAAAACAGTAGTTGCAGTAATGGCAGCTTTACAAGCCATAAATTCTGGTTTTCAGGTTGTATTTATGGCGCCAACTGAGATTTTAGCAGAGCAACATTTTGAAAAAATAAAATCTTGGCTTACTCCGCTTAGCATTGATGTTGAATTATTAACAGGAAGTATGAATCCTAAATTAAAAAAAAGATCATATGAAAAAATAAAAAGCGGTTTAGCAAAATTAATTGTTGGAACTCATGCATTAATTCAAGAAAAAGTAGATTACAAAAGCATTGGATTTTATATTATTGACGAACAACATCGTTTTGGAGTAAGGCAAAGATTAACCTTAAAAGAAAAAAGTGAATCAAATAAAAATTTTGAACCACATCAGTTGATGATGAGCGCGACACCAATACCAAGAACATTGGCAATGAATTATTTTGCAGATATGGATATATCAGTTATTAACGAAATGCCACCAGGCAGAAAAAGTATAACTACAAAAATTTTTGCAAGTGAAAAAAGAAATCAAATATTAGATACAATTGACCAGAACTGTTTGAGTGGTAATCAGGTTTATTGGGTGTGCCCTTTAATTGAAGAAAGTGAAACTTTGCAGCTTGAAACTGCTGAACAAACATTTCAAGATTTATCTAATTATTTCGTTAATCATAAAGTTGGATTGATTCACGGACGCCTTCCTTCAAACGAAAAAAAAGAAATTATGGAGGAATTTAAAAAGAATATAATTAAAATTATAGTAGCGACAACTGTAATTGAGGTTGGGGTAGATGTCCCTAATGCAACATTAATGGTTATAGAAAATGCGGAAAGGATGGGGCTCTCACAATTACATCAGCTACGAGGTAGAATTGGTCGCGGGGATAAGAAAAGCATTTGTATTTTACTTTATCAGAAAAAATTATCTGATATTGCTAAACGAAGGCTTAAAATTATATATGAAAATATTGATGGCTTTAAGATAGCTGAGGAAGATCTAAAATTAAGGGGGCCAGGAGAGCTTTTAGGATTAAGGCAAAGCGGGCTCCCTTCTTTGCGTATTGCTGATTTAGACCGCGACCAAGAGCTATTAAGTATTGCAAAGTCAGATGCAGATCTTCTTTTGCAGAAAAGTCCTAAAGATGTATTAATGCATATAAATCGTTGGCACAGAGACTATCAAGATGTAGGAAGGGCATAAAATTTAAAATGTGGAATAAAAATATTCAAATAGATAGTAAATTAAAGTTTTGGCTTTTAGATATGAAATCTTTAAGTTACAGAATTAGAAGTATTGCAAAACTTGAGATCATTCCTGTTAAAACAAGAGTAAGCAATATTTTTGTTAATGAGAAGAAAATATTTGGCAATATAAAGTCAGAGCATTTGTACCTCAGAGAAGTTTTAATTTATGCAAATAAATTACCAATTATGTATGCAAGGACAGTTCTGCCTTCGAAGTATTTGAGAGGTTTTTGGCACAAAATAAAAAAATTGAACAACAAACCATTAGCAGATATTGTATTTGAAAGAAAAATGATAATACGGTCAGAATTTAAATTCAAGAAACCGTCTATCAATGACAATTTTTCAAAAAAAATCAAGGTGTTGAATTTAAAAAATACCAAAATACTTGCGACGAGACAATCAACCTTTAAGAATAAAAATGAAAAAGCAGTGTTAACCGAGGTTTTTTTTAATAATTTTGAGAAATTTGATTATTTAGATGGTTAAATTTAGAACTTTAGTAAATTTAACTAGAATTAATAAACCAATCGGTATATTTTTATTACTATGGCCTACACTTTGCGCGATTTGGCTTGCTTCAGAAGGAATCCCTAATATCAAAATATTGACTATTTTTATATTAGGGACAATTTTAATGAGGTCCGCAGGATGTGTTGCAAATGATTTGGCCGATCGTAATATAGATTCTTTTGTAGAAAGAACAAAAAATAGACCAATTACATCTGGTTTAGTAAGCACCAAAGATGCAGCTATATTGCTGCTGATATTGTTAATATTCTCTTTTATTCTTGTAATTCAATTAAATTATTTATCCATTTTTATTTCTTCTGTGGCACTTTTATTTTCATTAACCTATCCTTTTACTAAACGGTTTTTTGCTATTCCTCAACTATATCTTGGAGTTACTTTTGGATTTGGTATATTAATGGCTTTTTCAGCTATTCAAAACACAATTCCTATAGAGGCTCAAATTTTATTTATTTCGAATGTTTTTTGGACTTTCGCTTATGACTCTCATTATGCAATTAGTGATATGGAAGATGATAGGAAATTAAATATTTATTCTGCTCCATTAACATTTAATAATAAAACTATCTTGATGGTTACACTAAGCTATCTTTTGATGTTTTTAGGTTTATCTATTATTGGAATTATGAAAGAATTTACTATTAGTTTTTATGTTTTATTGGGATTGGCTATAGTAGTTTCAATGTACGGATGTTTTGAAAGTAGACATATGGAACCATATAAAAATTTCAAAGCATTCTTAAGAAACAATTATGTGGGACTTATAATATTTGCAGGATTTTTCTCCCAAATATAAAAATGCTGTTTGAGTAAGGAATAAATTGACATACAGACCTAAAATAGACTAAAATTCGCATCTTAATTTTTTTAATGCATAAATTGGTACTTTAAATAAAATGAAAACATTTTCAGCTAAATCACATGAAGTTAAAAGAGACTGGTTATTAGTAGATGCTACTGATGCAACTCTAGGGAGGCTAGCAAGCGCAATTGCTCATAGACTGAGAGGGAAGCATAAGGCCATTTATACCCCTCATGTTGATACCGGAGATTATATTGTTGTTATTAATGCAGAGAAGTTAAAAGTTACTGGAAATAAGGCAGATGGTAAAATTTACCACAGACACTCCGGCTTTCCTGGTGGCCTTTATTCAACAAATTTTAAAAAGATGCAAGAAAAATTTCCAGGTAGAGCTTTAGAAAAAGCAGTCAAAGGTATGTTACCTAAAGGACCTTTAGGGTATGCCATGGTAAAAAAAATGAAGGTTTTTGCTGGAAGTAATCATAATCATTCAGCACAACAGCCACTACCAATAACTTTATAATTTCAGGATATATTTAATGATAGGTAAATATTATTACGGTACAGGAAGAAGAAAAAGCTCTATAGCGAGGGTGTTTATTCAGCCTGGTAAAGGAAATATTGTTATTAATAATAAGCCTATGGCCGAATATTTTTCAAGGTTCACTTCTCAAATGATTATGAAGCAGCCATTGGAATTAACAAATAATACTTCAACATTTGATATTAAGGTTAATGTAATTGGTGGCGGCGAATCCGGCCAAGCCGGCGCTGTAAGACATGGAATTACAAGGGCCTTAATGGATTACGATATTGAACTTAAGCCTGAGCTATCTAAAGCAGGTTATGTAACTCGCGATGCTCGTGAAGTAGAACGTAAAAAAGTTGGATTACGAAAAGCTAGGCGTGCTAAACAGTTCTCAAAACGATAAATGTTTTGATCTAAAAAAAGCCGCTTATAGCGGCTTTTTTTTAAACAAAATCAATAACTAACAATGTAGAATGAATAATGACATGGCTAAAAAAATAAAAGTAAGTATTGTTGGGGGTTCGGGGTATACCGGCATCGAATTACTAAGGCTATTATCCCTTCATCCTAATGTAGATATTCATCACATTACCTCAAGAAATGATGCGGGTAGGTTTGTATATGACATTTATCCTTCATTAAGGGGGACATTAAGCCATAAATTTGTTCATCCTGATGAGATTGATCTAGCAGAATCAAATATAGTATTTTTTGCAACGCCTAATGGTATTGCAATGAAATATGCTAAGGACTTACTGGCTAAAGGGGTGAAAATTATTGATTTATCTGCAGACTTTAGGATAAAAGATATAAATGAATGGGAAAAATGGTATGAGATGTCGCACGAATGTCCTGATATTCTTGAAAAAGCTGTTTATGGTCTTCCAGAAGTCCATAGAGATCAAATTAAGAACGCTGAGCTTATAGCTAATCCAGGATGTTACCCTACAGCAATTCAATTAGCACTTATGCCTTTATTGAAAGAAGGGTTGATTGAACCATTGTCCATAATAGCAGATGCAAAATCAGGAATTAGTGGGGCAGGAAAGAAAAATAGACTTGATCTTTTGATGTCTGAGGCAAGTGAAAATTTTAAAGCATATTCTTTGACAGGTCATAGGCATCAACCTGAAATTGAAGAGAATTTAAGCAAAAACTCATTATTAGGAAAAATAAAACTTTTATTTATTCCACATCTTTTACCAATAGCAAGGGGTATTCACGCTACAATATATGTTAATTGCGTTAAAGATTTTGACCCATCAGTTATTTTTAATAAATTTTACGAAAAAGAACCATTTGTTGATGTTATGGAGATAAATTCATGCCCAGAAATTAAATCTGTAAGATCTTCTAATATGTGCAGAATATCATTTTATAAAGTACCTGACACTCAGCAATTGGTAATTTTATCTGTTATAGACAATTTGGTAAAAGGAGCAGCAGGTCAGGCAGTGCAAAATATGAATATTATGATGAGTTGGGAAGAATCTCTTGCATTAGAATTAATTCCTTTAGTTCCTTAAATCAAAATGAAAAATATATCAAAAAAAAGAAACTATAAACTAACTGGAAATACAGCTAGAATAAACACTGGAAGCGTTTGGCCTAATTATTTGTTAGTAGCGATAGTTTTTTTACTGGTTGGGTTTGGCGTTACATATTATTATTTTGATGGTGGGAAAGCCATTAGTTTTTTACTTAGAATAGATGAATTGGAACAAAATAATGTTAAGCAAGAAAAAGAATTGCTTGAATTAAAGTTGGAATTGCAAATGTCTCAGATATCATATGAAAAAATTGCTACAAGCGTAAAGGAAACAAAAGAAGAGAATACGAAATTAAAGGAAAGTATTTTATTTTATGAAAAAATTGTAGGGAAAAGAAAATAATTTATGATTTTTAAAAAAAAGAAAAAATTGGGTGCTATAGATACTCTGATAGATAAAGATATTGTTATCAGAGGTAATACTTCATATTCGGGCGGTTTGAGGCTGGATGGGAAGATTTATGGCGACCTTACAGTCGTGGAAGGTTCAGGAGGGACGCTTATTATGGGCGAACATAGCAGAATAAGAGGTAGTGTTATCGTTGAAACAGCTATCATTGCTGGTGAGATTATAGGGGATGTTAAATGCTATGATTACCTTGAATTACAACCAGGCTCTATTATTAAAGGTAATATCGAGTATAATTCATTAGAGATACATGCAGGAGCGATAGTTAATGGTTTGTTAAAACAGATAACTATCGCACAAATAAAAAAAGAACTAAAAAAGTTACCATTTAAAAAAGATAAAGTAATAGGAGAAAAGAATGACATCTGAAATTAATATGCCAACACCAGTTAATTTTACAAATAATGCAGTGAACAAAGTTAAAGCATTAATTGCTGAGGAAGGATCACCTGATCTTAAATTACGAGTGTTTGTAAGCGGTGGCGGATGCTCTGGTTTTCAGTATGGGTTTACTTTTGAGGAAGCGATTAATGAAGATGACACCCAGGTTGTAAAGGACTCGGTTACTTTATTAATAGACCCAATGAGTTTGCAGTATTTAAATGGGGCTGAAATTGACTATCAAGATAATGTTCAAGGATCACAGTTTGTAATTAAGAATCCTAATGCAACAACTACTTGTGGTTGTGGGTCTTCTTTTTCTGCTTAAAGATTAGGAACGTCTCTTCTAAGTTTCCCTGTATAAATTTGTCTTGGCCTCCCTATTTTTGAATTTTCACTGAGCATCATTTCATTCCAATGAGCAACCCAACCAGCTGTCCTAGCTAATGCAAATACTGCTGTAAACATAGAATTTGGAATTCCTAATGCTCTCATTACAATGCCAGAGTAGAAATCTACGTTCGGATATAATTTTTTCTTAACAAAATATTCATCTTCAAGAGCAATCTTTTCTAATTTAAGTGCTAATTTAAATATAGGGTCATTTCTAAGGCCTAGTTCATCTAATACCTCATGGCATGTGGCTTTCATGATAATAGCTCGCGGGTCTTTATTCTTATAAATACGATGGCCAAAACCCATCAATCGAAACGAATCTTTTTTATCTTTAGCCCTTTTAATATATTCATTAATCCGCCCTTCATTCCTTATTTCACTAAGCATTTTTAGAGTTGCTTCATTTGCACCACCATGAGCCGGCCCCCATAAAGATGCAATTCCAGCTGCAATACAAGCAAAAGGATTTGCTCCTGATGAGCCAACAAGTCTGACAGTAGAAGTTGATGCATTTTGTTCGTGATCTGCATGCAAAATAAGAATTTTTTCAAATGCTTTGGAGATAACTGGATTTTGTAAGTATTTAGTATTGGGCGTAGAAAACATCATGTTAAGAAAATTTTCTGCATAACTAAGGTCATCTTTAGGGTACACAAAAGGGCGCCCCTGACTATAGGCATAACTCCATGCAGCAATCGTTGGAACTTTGGCAATTAGTCTTTGAGCAGATAACTTTCTATGATTTTGGTTGTCAACTTTCATAGTTTCATCAAAATAGAAAGCAGACATTGAGCCCACTACTCCGACCATAACCGCCATAGGGTGGGCATCTCGCCTAAATCCTCGAAATATATTATTTAACTGATCGTGAGGTAAACTGTGTTCTTTAATTGACTTAACGTAACCAACTTTTTCTCGTGAATTTGGCAATTCACCATGAAAAAGTAAATAAGCGATGTCCAAATACTCACATTTTTCAGCTAACTGTTCAATTGGGTGGCCCCTGTGAAGCAACTCGCCTTTTCCACCATCCACAAAAGTTATCGCTGATGAGCATTCTGCAGTAGATGAAAATCCAGGGTCAAATGTTTTAAATTGATTTGAATGCAATGAATTAATATCAATTGCAGGATAACCCAATGATCCCTCTACAATTGGAAGTTCAATTTCTTTGCCATGAATAATTAATTTTGCTTTTAATTTAGCCATACATTTCTTTAAGTTAAGATTTTACTTAGGTTTGGGTATTATACCCAACCTAAAAGATTTTTAGGAATAATGGATTGCACCAAGAATTCTAGGGCCGGAAGAACCAGTAATAGTTGGTGAATTATTAAACTGTTTTCGAATACATTTTTTTGCAAGCCAAGCAAATGCGATAGCTTCTACTTGTTGGGAGGGAATATTAAGCTTGTCAGTTGTATCAATATCTACTCCAGTGATTATTTTAAGTCTCTCCATTAAAAATTTATTTTTACAACCACCACCGCAAATATATATCTCATCCACACTAGCACAAAACTTTTTAATAGATTCATTAATTGTCACGACGGTTAATTCCAAGAGGGTTCTTTGAACATCTTCAGTAGGATAATTTTTGACATCAAATTTATTGAGCCAATCTATATTAAACAATTCTCTCCCAGTACTTTTTGGAGGTTGTTTGTTAAAGAATGAATCCTTTTGGAAGTTAATAAGTAAATCTTCAACTAACTCACCTGATTTTGCCCATTTACCCAGGTTGTCAAAGTTTTTATTATGGTGAATTTTAATCCAATGGTCTAATAGAATATTTCCAGGGCCGCAATCAAAACCAATTATGTTTTTATTGGCTGGCAGATAGGTGATATTACTTATTCCCCCAATATTTATAATTATTCTATTTTTATTTTTTTTAAAAAAGAAGTCATTATGAAAAGCTGGAACAAGCGGAGCCCCTTGCCCTCCAGCAACAATATCTCTATTTCTAAAATCAGAAACAACAGAAATATTAGTTAATTCAGCTAAAAGATTTGCACTGCCAAGCTGAACAGAGTAACCACGCTCAGGATAATGGCGAATCGTTTGCCCATGATAACCAATACACTCGATGTCTTTAGCCATCAGATTGTTTTTTTTAAGAATTTTTTTGATACCCTTTGCTGTAATTTTTGCATGAAAAAGAGACATCTGAATCGAATGTTCAAGATCAGAATTTTTGTTTAAATGAAGCTCAAGAAGGTTTTTTATTGTATTTGAATTATATGGTATGTGCATAAATTCAATTATTTTTATACTAATATTGTTTTGATTAATCAATACAATATCAATTCCATCTAGGCTTGTTCCAGACATGACCCCAAATAATAGTGTTGAATTAATCATATTTTTAATTGTGAGCTTTTTATTTTTTTTATTCAAGGCATTTGAAATAATAAAAGTCTATTTTTTTTAAGCCTATAATTACGATAGAATTGAATTAAATTAAATGTAGAGATAAAAATAGTGGACATAAAAGAACAGTTTGCAATAATTAAGAGAGGCTCCGATGAGGTTTTAATAGAATCAGAGCTACTAGAAAAATTAAAAAAAGGAGTGCCTCTTAAAATTAAAGCAGGATTTGATCCAACAGCACCAGATCTTCATTTAGGCCATGCTGTCTTGTTAAACAAATTAAGGCAATTTCAGGATTTAGGCCACGAAGTTTATTTTTTGATTGGTGATTTTACTGGGATGATAGGTGATCCAACCGGTAAAAATGTAACAAGACCCCCACTATCTGAAGAAGATGTTAAAGAAAATGCTGAAACATATTCAGAGCAAGTTTTTAAAATATTGGATAAAGCAAAGACAAAAATTGTTTTTAATTCAAAATGGCTTGATGATTTAGGAGCTTCGGGCATAGTCAAACTTGCCTCAACTCATACTGTTGCAAGAATGCTAGAAAGAGATGATTTTGCAAAAAGATACAAAGCTAATCAGCCAATTTCAATCCATGAGTTTTTATACCCATTGCTCCAAGGTTATGATTCTGTTGCATTAAAATCTGATATTGAGATTGGCGGTACAGACCAAAAATTTAATTTATTAATGGGAAGAGAATTACAAAAGCATTTTGGTCAAAATCCTCAATGCATAATAACCATGCCACTTTTAGAGGGTTTAGATGGCGTTCAAAAGATGTCTAAATCTTCAAAAAATTATATTGGCATCAATGAGCCCCCCGAAACAGTTTTTGCAAAGCTTTTATCTTTATCTGATGAATTAATGTGGCGATATATCGATTTATTATCTTTAAGCTCATTAGACCAAATAAAATCCTGGAAAAAGAGGGTTAAAGATGGAGAAAATCCAAAAAATATTAAGGTAGAATTCGCAAAAGAAATTGTAAGTCGCCTTTACGATGAAAATTCTTCAAATGAGGCTGAAAAAAACTTTAACTTAAGGGCAAAAGGGCATATTCCTGAAGATATTGAAGAGCATTTATTATCGATTATTGAACCTGATGGTGTAGATATACCTCAATTACTTAAAAAAATAGATTTGGTTTCAAGTACCTCAGAAGCTATTAGGCTAATTAAGGGGGGAGGTATCAAAATTAACGGAGAAAAAATAGCTACGGCAAAATTTATCACCATTAAAGGTAAAAGCTTTACAATTCAGGTTGGTAAAAGAAAGTTTGCAAAAATTAACACTTAGAGGGAGCTAGTTTATCCTTTCAATTTATTGAATTTATTGATATAATTCGCAACAGTTAATGGGCCTATGGCCCTTTTTTGTTTTTGGGACCTTTATTTTAAAATAAGGAATTAGAAATTGGCTATTGATCTTGAGGCGTTAATTGAAAAAAATGTTTCTAAGTTAGGCTATGAATTAGTTGATCTTGAGATAGTTAATAGAGGCGAATTATTGAGACTATTCATAGATAAACCGAGCTCAATAACAATTGATGATTGTGTTGATGTAACCAATCAGCTTAAGCATATCTTAACAGTAGAAGAAGATATAAGTTTTGATCGATTGGAAGTCTCATCCCCAGGGACAGATAGAGTGATAAAAAAGCTCAAAGATTTTGAAAGGTTTAAAGGGGAAAAGGTTAAGATAAAAACACGTTCACCTATTGAAGAAAGAAGAAATTTTAAGGGGATTTTGCAGGGAGTAGAAAAAGATTTAATATTAATAAAATTCAATAACGGTTTAGTGCAGATTGAATTAGAAAATATCGAAAAAGCCCGATTAGACCCAGATTTTTAGTTAAACGTATGCCTGGAGAATGTTAAATGAGTCGTGAAATATTGTTATTAGTAGATGCTCTTGCACATGAAAAAAATGTAGCTAGAGAAGTTATTTTTATAGCATTAGAGTTAGCCTTGGCATCTGCAACGAAGAAGAAACATGATGCTGGCGTTGATATTCGAGTAGAGATCGATCAAGAAACTGGTGAATACCAGACTTTTAGATGTTGGACAATTTTGCCTGAAGAAGAGATCGAAAATACAGAGGCTGAGCTTTCCATTGAAGATGAAAAATCTAAAGGAAAGGCTAATAATGACCTTATCAAAGAGTTAATTCCTTCTGAAGCATTTGGGCGAATCGGAGCTCAAGCTGCAAAACAAGTTATTTTGCAAAAAGTTAGAGAAGCTGAGCGCGAACAAATCCTTAAAGATTTTTTAGCACAAGACGAAAAGTTAATATCTGGTCAAATTAGAAGAATGGAAAGAGGTAACGGCATCATTGAAATTGGGAGACTTGATGCTATTTTACCTCGCGACCAAATGATACCAAAAGAAAATCTAAGAATAAATGATCGAGTACGAGCAATTTTAATGAAGATTGATGAAACTGCTAGAGGGCCTCAGTTAATTTTATCAAGAATAGTGCCAGAATTTTTAATTCGCTTATTTGAGCTAGAAGTCCCAGAAATAGAGGAGGGCTTACTTGAAATTATGGCCGCATCTAGGGATCCAGGATTAAGATCAAAAATTGCTGTTAAGGCAAATGACCAAAGACTTGACCCAGTTGGCACATGTGTTGGCATGAGAGGTTCGAGAGTGCAAGCTGTTACTAGTGAGCTAGCAGGAGAAAGAGTTGATATTGTATTGTGGTCAATAGAACCTGCTCAATTTGTTATTAATGCTATGGCGCCTGCAGAAGTATCAAGTATTGTTGTAGATGAAGATAAGCACAGTATGGATTTAGTTGTAGCAGAAGATCAATTAGCACAAGCAATTGGAAGAAATGGACAAAATATTAGACTTGCATCTGAATTAACAGGCTGGGAATTAAATATACTTACTGAAGAACAATCTGAACAAAAAACTAAAGAGGAATATACGTCTTCAAGTCAGTTATTTATAGAAAAACTTGATGTTGATGAAGACGTTGCAGACATCCTTGTGAAGGAAGGCTTTTCTTCTTTGGAAGAAATAGCATATGTTCCTATTGAAGAAATGGTGCAGATTGAGGCTTTTGATGAAGAAACTGTTAATGAGTTAAGATCTAGAGCAAGTGCAGTAATCCTTACAGCAGCTATTGCAAAAGAAGAAAAAATATCTGAGCCTGCAGCTGATCTTTTAGGTATGGATGGTATGGACTCTGATACAGCCAAACTTTTAGCGTCAAAAGAAATAATAACTATGGAAAACTTGGCAGAATTAGCTGTAGATGAATTAATTGAATTAGTCAAAATGGATGAAGAAAAAGCTAAGGTATTAATCATGACAGCGCGCGCGCCATGGTTCGTTTAAATAATTTGTGGAGCATTGATGGGAAAATCTAACGTAGAAGAGTTTGCTAGTGAATTAGGCTTGCCAATAAATTTATTACTTGAGCAATTAAAAAGTTCTGGGGTAGATAAGTCGAACGCTTCAGATGAACTTAAGGAAGAAGATAAGTCTGCTTTATTAGCATATCTAAGATCTGAGCATGGTGCTTCTCTTCGTCCAAAGTCTAAAATTACATTAACAAGAAAACAAAACACACAAATACGAAAAACAGATAGTGAAGGTAGAGCAAGAACAATTCAAGTCGAAGTTAGAAAAAAAAGAACAATTGTTAAACCTGATCAATCCAAAGAACAAAATACTGAAACACCTAATGAGAATAAAGTAATAAAACCCACAGAAATAGTTGACGATAATCAGAAGAATATAAGAGATCAAGAAGCAAAAAGACATGCCGCATTAGCTGATGCACAAGCAGAAGATATACAAAAAAAGAAAGACTCGGTAGAAAAGAAAAAAGAAGTGCCTCAAGAGGGAACTTTACATCGACCAGCATCGAAAGTAGGAGTAAAAGTTGTAAAAGACAAAAAAGCTACAAAAAATGATTGGGTTGATAGGACTATTAAGAAAAGACCTATAAAAAACCGTTCAGGAAATAATAATTCTGGATGGAGACAGCCAAGAAATAAAAATAGGAATGTAGAGGCAGATCAGGAGCTAAATTTTGTTGCCCCTAGTGAGCCAATTGTAAAAGATATTTTAATCCCAGAGACAATTTCAGTTGGAGATCTAGGACATAAAATGGCCATTAAGGCTTCTGAGCTTATTAAATCCTTGATGGGTATGGGGATGATGGTAACTATTAATCAAGTTCTAGATCAAGATACAGCAATGATTTTAGTAGAGGAAATGGGCCATAAACCACAAGCTGCAAAAGAAAATGATCCTGAGTCACTTCTAGATAGTGATGAGAGCCTTGTCCCGGAAATCGAATCAAGACCGCCTGTAGTAACTGTAATGGGACATGTGGACCATGGGAAAACATCTTTATTAGACTTTATTAGAACCTCACGTGTTGCATCTGGAGAAGCTGGAGGCATTACCCAGCATATCGGGGCCTATCATGTTGAAACTGAAAAAGGGGTAGCTACTTTTTTAGATACTCCTGGGCATGAAGCTTTTTCAGCAATGCGAGCTCGCGGTGCGAAAGCAACAGATATAGTTGTTTTGGTTGTTGCTGCTGATGACGGAGTTATGCCACAAACTATAGAAGCAATAAGTCATTCAAAAGCTGCTGGTGTGCCATTAATTGTTGCAATTAATAAAATTGATAAACCCGAAGCTAATTCTGAAAAAGTTAAGAATGAATTATTGGCTCAGGAAGTTATTCCAGAAGATCTAGGTGGAGATTCTATGTTTGTAGAAGTTTCAGCAAAAACCGGTCAAGGAATTGATAATTTATTAGATGCAATTCTTTTACAGGCTGAAGTATTGGAATTAAAAGCACCAATTAACACACCTGCCAAAGGTATTGTTATTGAAGGAAGATTGGATAAAGGAAGAGGCCCGGTAACAACTTTATTAGTTCAATCAGGCTTTATTAGAAAGGGTGATAGTTTGTTAGCAGGGAATGCGTCTGGAAGAATTAGAGCGATACTAAATGAGGTTGGTAAAGATGTAAAAGAGGCTGGACCATCAATTCCTGTTGAGGTAATTGGACTTTCAGAAGTTCCCAAAGCTGGGGATGAATTTATTGTTTTAAGTGATGAAAAAAAGGCACGCGAAATTGCTTTGTTTAGGCAAGGTAAATTTAGAGATGTAAAACTAGCAAAACAAGCTTCGAAATTAGATAATGTTTTTGACCAGATGACTGAAGCCGAGGTAAGATTTTTACCTTTAATAATCAAGGCCGATGTTCAGGGTTCAGCCGAGGCTTTAGCTGAATCTTTAGAAAAACTTTCAACAGAAGAAGTGAAGGTTAATGTAATTCATTCGGCAATTGGAGCTGTGAACGAGTCTGATATAAATTTAGCATCTGCATCCAATGCGGTAATTATTGCTTTTAATGTTAAAGCTGACAGTGGAGCTAGAAAGTTAGCTACCAATTTAGAAGTTGATATGAGGAATTATAGTATTATTTATGAAGCAGTCGATGAAGTTAAATCTGCATTAGGTGGTCTGTTGGCCCCAGAACAAAAAGAGAATATTCTTGGACTTGTTGAAATTAGAGAGATATACAAAGCATCAAAAGTTGGAAATATTGCGGGATGTATTGTTTTAGAAGGGGTAATAAGAAGAAACTCAAATATTCGACTTTTAAGAGATAGCGACATTATATTTGAAGGGGAATTAGATTCGCTGAAAAGGTTTAAAGACGATGTTAAAGAAGTGAAGGCAAATATAGAATGTGGCCTAGCTGTAAAAAACTTTAATGATATTGAGGTTGGCGATAAAGTTCAAGTTTATGAGTTAGTTCAGGTGCCTAGGAAGCTATAAATTGGCAAAAGATTACCCTAGAAGTGATCGAATTAGCCAGCAGATAAAAAAAGAGTTAGCCAATTTATTGCAAACTGAAATCAAAGACCCCGCTTTAAAAATGTTGACAATATTAGATGTTGAAGTATCGCCATGTTTGAAGCATGCCAAAATATATATTATTTCTGCTGAGTATGATGAAGAGATTTTTAAAGGCATTAATCGGTCCATGTCATTTTTTAGATCTCAGCTGGCAAAAAGAATGACGACAAGAGGCATACCTAAGTTACATTTTGTTTATGATAAGACAGTAGATGAAAGTATGAAAATTTCAAAATTATTAGATTCTGTGTTGCCCCCTAAAAAATAAAACAATGCAATTTAAACGACTTAAATTTAATGTCGATGGACTTTTACTTACTGATAAACCACTTGGGCTTTCATCCAATCAGCTAGTATCAAAAATAAAATTTTTATTTTCTGCTAAAAAAGTTGGACATACAGGTACGCTCGATCCAATGGCAACAGGGTTGCTGCCAATTTGTTTAGGAGAAGCTACCAAATTTTCAAGTTATCTATTAAACGCAGATAAAACTTATGAAGCGTTAATAAGGTTAGGGTATAAGAGCTCTACAGGAGATATGGAAGGGGAGATAATTAAACAAAAAATAGATAAAATGCCTTCTTTGGCTGAAATAAGAAAAGTAATATGTGAATTTATCGGGACAAGTGAACAACTTCCCCCAATGTATTCTGCACTGAAATATCAAGGCAAACCTCTTTACTCATATGCTCGAGATGGAATTGATATACCTAGACCTAAGCGTGCAATTCAAATTCACATAATTGATTTGCTAGCCTATGAAGAAGATCAGCTTAGGCTCAAAATAAAATGTTCAAAAGGAACATATATCAGAACATTAGCTGAAGATATTGGAGCTCAATTAAATGTCGGGGCTTATTTAATTGAGCTGAGACGAACTAATATTGGAAATTTTAGTATTGAGAATGCTTTAAATATTGAGAAGATTGAAAAAACAAAAGATGTAGAAAGGAGGAGGCTTTTATTACTACCTGAAGAATTATTGAGCACATATGAAAAGATAATATTAAATTCTAATGAAGAAAATGCAATAAAAAATGGAAAGATAATAGAAAAAAAAACAGAGATTCCAGGCTTATATAGGTTATATGGGTGTAATAATGATTTTATTGGGTTAGGTGAAATTGATAAAACAGAAAATCTAAAAGCTAAACGTCTAAAATCATTAAAAAATTGATTTAAAAAGATATTGTTAAATTACTAAAATCCCGCTAAAATGTGCGGTTCTGTAATAGGAGAATTTGAATGACTAGTACTGCTATAGAAAAAGCAAAAATTGTAGAGAAATATCAGATAGCTAAAAATGATACGGGATCACCTGAGGTTCAGGTTGCATTAATGACAGATCGTATAACTTATTTGACAGAGCACTTTAAAACTAATGCTAAAGATCATCATTCACGAAGAGGCTTACTTGCTCTTGTTAGTCAGAGACGGAAACTTCTTGATTATTTAAAACGTGAAAGTTTAGAGAGATACCAAGGATTAATTAAAAGCCTCGGTCTTAGAAAATAGAAAAGTAAATAAAATTTTGAGCCGATTACATACATTTTTTTGTTTGTGTCGGCTTTTTTGTTATTAAAAATAGTATTCATTATTAAGAAGTGAATAATGAATTTAAAATATAAAAGGATAAATTAAATGTTTAACATAGTTAAAAAAAGTATTAAATATGGAGCCCATAACTTAACAATTGAAACTGGAGAAATTGGCCGTCAAGCAGATGGAGCCGTAATGGTTAGTTATGGAGATACCGTAGTTTTTGTAACTGCAGTTGGAAGAAAAATAGCAAAAGAGGGTCAAGAATTTTTCCCGCTAACAGTTGATTACCAAGAAAAGAATTATGCTGGAGGAAAGATACCGGGAGGTTTTTTTAAGAGAGAAGGCAGACCTAGTGAAAAAGAAACTCTAACTTGTAGACTTATAGATAGACCTTTAAGGCCACTATTTCCAGACAATTTTTACAATGAAATACAAATTGTGGCGACAGTGATGTCTTCTGATAGTGAAATTGATTCCGATATCCCTGCGATTATAGGGGCTTCTGCAGCGTTAGCAATTTCAGGAATTCCTTTTCATGGGCCAGTAGGTTCTGCAAGAGTTGGGTATATTGACGATAAGTTTGTAATCAATCCTTCTAAAACCGAAATGGAATCAAGTGAACTTGATTTAGTAGTTGCTGGAAGTGATTCTGCCGTACTAATGGTTGAGTCTGAAGCTAAAGAATTACCTGAAAAAGTTATGCTTGATGCAGTGCTAGAAGGACATAAAGCAATGCAGCCAGTGATTAAGCTAATAAATGAATTAGCAAAAGAAGCTTCAAAAGACCCATGGGACTGGACTGCTCCTGAAGCAGATAAGAAATTAATTGATCAAATTGAGAAGATTGCTATTAAAGACTTAGAGAAGGCTTTTGCTATCAAGTCTAAAGGTGATCGATCTGAAAAAATTTCTGTAATAAGAGATAAAGTTTTAGATGAGCTTGTAACAGAGCAAACAAACACAACCCAATTAAATCAAATAAAAGACGAGTTTCATAATCTAGAGGCTAAAATTGTTAGAACTAAAATTCTTGATGGTGACCCACGAATCGATGGAAGAGATACTCGCACAGTAAGACCTATCGAAATTAGGACCGGTGTTTTACCAAGAGCTCATGGCTCAGCATTGTTTACTAGAGGCGAAACACAGGCAATTGTAGTTGCAACATTGGGTGGTGGTAGAGATGAGCAAATTATTGATGCCCTTCAAGGCGAATATAAAGATAGATTTATGCTTCATTATAATTTTCCTCCTTATGCTACAGGTGAAACAGGTAGGGTAGGAACTCCAAAAAGAAGAGAAATTGGTCATGGAAAGTTAGCAAAAAGAGCATTAAGTGCAGCGCTACCTAACAAAGAAGATTTTGATTACACAATTAGACTAGTTTCAGAAATTACCGAGTCAAATGGCTCAAGTTCTATGGCATCAGTTTGTGGTGGCACTATGGCTATGATGGATGCGGGGGTGCCAATAAAAGACCATGTTGCTGGAATAGCAATGGGGTTAATTAAAGAAGGTAATAGAGTCGCAGTGCTTACTGACATCTTAGGAGATGAAGACCATTTAGGTGACATGGATTTTAAAGTTGCTGGCACTGACAATGGAATAACAGCGTTACAAATGGATATAAAGATCACAGGTATTACGACTGAAATTATGCAAGTAGCATTAAGCCAGGCGCGAGAAGGTATAGATCATATTTTAAAAATAATGAAGAAAACTCTTAAGGGTAGTCGTGAGAGTCTTTCTAAGTTTGCTCCACAGATTCTTACAATAAAAATTCATACGGACAAAATTAGGGATGTGATAGGTAAGGGCGGCGCAGTAATTAAAGGGTTAGCTGCAGAAACTGGCGCCACTATTGATATTGACGATGATGGGCTTGTTAAAATTACATGTACAAGTGCTGAATCTGGTGAAGCAGCATTAAGTAGAATTAAAGAAATTACTGCTGATGTTGAAGTAGATCAGATTTACGATGGAAAAGTAATTAAAATTCTTGATTTTGGCGCTATAGTTTCATTATTACCTGGAAAAGATGGGTTACTTCATATCTCTCAAATTGCTCATGAAAGAATAAAGGCAGTTAAAGATCATTTGTCTGAAGGTGATGAAGTGAAGGTAAAGGTAATAGAGGTAGACGACAAAGGAAGAGTTAGAGTTAGCGCAAAAGCTTTAATTGAGCCACCGGCTTCTGATGAACCAAAGAAAGAGGAAGTTAAAGAAGACTAAGTTTTATAATTAAAAAAACCCAGCTTAGCTGGGTTTTTTTATTTTGCTATTTTTTTCTCTCTAATTTCATCAAGAGTTTTGCAATCAATACATAATGTTGCTGTAGGTCTCGCTAATAACCTGTTTAATCCAATTTCTTCGCCACAACCATTACAATAGCCATATTCATCATTAGCTATATTTAACAAAGTCCCATCTATTTTCTTAATAAGCTTTCTTTCTCGATCTCGATTCCGAAGCTCAAGTGCCATATCAGATTCTTGGCTAGCTCTGTCATTAGGGTCTGCATAGGCTGTTATTTCGTCTTGCATATGACTTACCGTTCTATCTATATCGTTACTTAGCTCAAGCTTCCAGTCATTTAATATTTTTATAAAGTGTTTAATTTGTGATTTACCCATATATTTTTCATTTGTTTTAGATGTATATGAATTAAATTGTTTTAACGTCCCTGTTTTTTTTGGTACAACTGGCTTAGCAACTTTTTTAGCTGCAACTGGCTTGGCAACTTTTTTAGCTGCAACTGGCTTGGCAACTTTTTTAGCTGCAACTGGCTTGGCAACTTTTTTAGCTGCA
>Ga0209710_1000915_pt1 | contig 24255 bp, 18 predicted proteins | sample ArcticOcean_MG_C_5_FD_187436 | JGI IMG/M metagenome (GOLD analysis project Ga0209710, IMG submission 187436) | Marine microbial communities from western Arctic Ocean - ArcticOcean_MG_CB4_138 (SPAdes) (version 2) | ecosystem: Environmental > Aquatic > Marine > Oceanic | place: Arctic Ocean...
ATTTCTTCAAATCATCTAATAAGCCGCTTCGCTTCCACGCTCTCGTAAACATACGTACCACACAATTCACAAGAATGGTCGCAGCAGTTACTCAAAACAACTCAGCTCTAGACTCGGTGTTAAAGACGATACAATTCTGGCGCTCAAAACCGCGCTTTATCGCTTTACAACTCTCAATACTGTTCGTTATTTTCACTATGTTTTCGTTTTTCGTGCGATACAGAACGATACATACGCGCGATGAAGACGAGAAAATGTTCACGAAAGAATTCGAGGAGAAGAATCGAGAGAGAGATCGGAAGGAACTCTCGCGAGAGCGTCGTGAAATCGATCGACGAGGCTTTAGGAATAACGAACTTGGCGTGAAATTCGAGACAATTGGGGAAGTCCAGCGTGATGGTGTTTGGGGCGTAGTCGCGAACGTCGGATTGGTCGCGGCGGCGTGCGCGACGGCGTGGACGTTCGTTCTAGTGAAGAGGAGCTCGGCTTCGATTCAGGCTTCGATGACGCAGACGGTGTTGAATAAGCTACGCAATAGTAATGGTCACCAACAACAGAAGACGAACGATGTAGACGTAGAGATGGCGCGCGAGAGCGGGATAGAGAGGGAGAAGATTTGGAACGGGAGCGCTTGGGTCGAGAAGAAACGCGGCGAGCAAGTTTTAATGAATAGTACGATGACGAACGCGATTGAAGACGAAATGAATGGTAGTAATAGTGCTGCGAATGAGTTCGCGTTTGGGTTTGGATATAGCGAAGGCGTTTCGGAGGAGACCGCTAGGGAGAGAGCGTATAGGGAGACGAGATGGGCCAGGCTCGAAGCCGAGGAATTAGAAGCCGAAGAGAACGAGGAAGATCAGAGGAATCATCACGATTATTTTACTCAAGCAACGGCTTCGGCTTCGACTTCGACGAACGAGGAGAACAACAACGATAACAATAACAATAAAAGTACTACTCACAACGCTAAGAAGCAAAGCGGTGCTTACGTTGGAGGAGGCGAACGAAAAGAAAAAGAATCCGCAACCGCAAAACGCGAACGCAGATGGAACCGTTACGACGAAAAATGGGAAAAACTGGACCAAGCGCATCAAACTTCGCGGCAACCGTTAACGTATAACGACATCCCATGGCCTCCAAAAATGGCCAAACTATTGGACCGCGCGTGCGCGCAACCTCAATTCGCTGCGATCGATAGACGTAAAGTCTATCACGCCTTAATGCTACAACGTTGGCACCCGGATAAGTTCATGCAAAAGTTCGGGAAGCGCGTCCGCGCCGGCGGCGACGAGGACAGGATTAAAGAACGCGTCGACGCCGTCGCGAAAGCTTTATCCGCTTCAGTCTAAGTTTCCACTTCATCGCGCGCTATCACAGTACGCTCAAAGAAAAACAGTTCACCGTTCGCTTGCGTCGCACTTTCCTCTGCGCTTGCGCCGCTTACGTACTAGAAAGTGGAACCGGGAACGACTCATCGTCCGGCCGTGGTTGCGACGTTCTAGAGCTCATCAATAGCAGTAGCAGCGTAGCCAGTACGAGCAGTAGCAGTAGCAGTAGCGTAAGTACTCGCCGTCCATCGCGTTCGATTCTTTTACCGCTTCCTCGCGCCGCGTTCTAGCTTTCGTACTGCTTACTAGTAAATGCGTACTGCCATCGATCAACACCGGCTTTCCCCAGAATTCAATAAACAATCCATTAACACTTACTGCGCTCTCGCTTAGACGTAAAGAGAAAGCGAAAATGCTCGAGCTTGCGCTCGTACTCTGCAGATCCACTCTTTCTCTTCGCTCGATCGATCGCTCGAGCTCGAACAGATCGAAGAAGCGCTCAACAAGTCGTGGAAGAATCGTAACGAACAACCACTGTTTCGTTCTGAGCAGTAGGAGTAGGAGCAGTAGGAGCAAAATGACTACTCATGCTCAGGTTCGAGATGATTACGAACGACGATGTTTCGGAAGCAGTAGAACGGAGAGGAATAGTAGGTCCGCGAGAGTAAGGAGCTTACGCTTCGCCAGCGACGAAGAAGAAGATGACGAAGAAGAAGATGCGAGGACTAAAACGATTTTGTACAAATTCGATGAGCTCGTGAAAACGCGAATAATGATGAACGACGAAGAAATCGAGACTGAACCGATGGATGTTCTGCTCAGAAAGGATTTAGAGGGCGAACCTATTGAGAACGTGCAGCCGTCGCCGCAGACGAGCAAGGTAACATCGGTCGCGGAGTTAATCGCGTTTACGTTACCGACGATGGCGATTTGGTTATGCGATCCGATTTTGAGTTTGTTAGATACGGCCATGGTCGGGTTAACGAGTACGATTGAGTTAGCCGCGATATCGCCAGCGTCTGTTTATGTTGGGCATACGTGTTATATTTTGTGTTCGGCGTTTGCCGTGAGCGCGACGACTTTAATCGCGAGGGATAGGATTATCGCGAGGAGGAAAAATACTCCAGAAGCTGTCGAGGAAGACGCGAAAACCGTGAACGATGTTTTAGTCTTGTCCAGTATGTTTGGCGTAGCGGTGGCCGTTTTCCTTTTCATGTTTCACGTTCCAGCTTTGACGAGGTATGTCGGCGCTAATTCGTTAGATTTGATTCCGTACGCCGCGACTTATGCGGCGATTAGATTAGTTGGATTTCCTATTCAAATCGCGTGTTCGGTTATGCAATCCGCTCATTTAGCGACTGAGGATCCGTACACACCTCTAAAGGCGACGATTGTCGCCGGCGTAGTCAATGGCTTGGGCGATTTCGTAATGGTTTTTGGGTTACACGCCGGTATCGCCGGTGTCGCTTGGGCGACAGTGTTCGCGCAAATTGTAGTCTTTGTTTTGTTCATTCGAGCTATGATTCAAAGAGGAAAAAAGTGCGACGAAAGGAAAGATGATTTGGGCTATAGATTAAACGGACCACCGCCTTTACGAACGCCAATTCGTTTACCATCAAAGGCTTCGATGATAAGAATTAGCAAAATTGCTACGCCGGTATTCTTTGTCACGTTAGTTAAAGCCATATTCGTAGGGAGCACGATTAGATCAGGTACCGCTTTAGGGCCAGCGTTTTCTGCAGCAAACGGAGTCATGTTCACCGTGTACTTCTTCTTCGCAGTCATCGGCGACGGAGTATCTCAAGCCGCTCAAACGTTTCTCCCAGCTCAGCTCGGAGACGAAACCAGAGCGTTCCAAATGTGTAAACGTTTGTTAATCGCCGCGTTATGTATTGGATGTTTCTCTGCATTCACGTCGCGATTAATTCCAGTCTATTTCCCTTTTGCGTTCACGACTGACGCAACCGTCGCTTCGTTAATGAAAGAAATTGCCCCAGTATGTTCTTTGGCTCTACTCTTACACACTTCCTCGATGGCTTCCGAAGGATGCCTCTTAGCCGGTAGAGATACGCGATTCATGAGTTTAGCGTACGTCCCAAACGCTTTACTAGCATGGCTCGGTCTAGGTTTCACCTTAAGCAAAGGGTTCGGCATACAAAGCGCTTGGTTCGCTCTCGCGCAGTTCCACTTCGTGCGCTTACTCGTGAATAGTTTACGCTTACTATCAAAAAGCTCGCCTTTACGTAGATCGTTGAAGGAAGATTGACATATTCATACATATGTATTTAGAGTAAGTGTGTGTGTGTGTGTGTGAGAGAGAGAGTGAGAGTGAGATTATTACGCTTCCGTGCGCTGTTGAAATATACATAGCGCGTTCGTCGCGTTCAAGCGTCGTATTGTACCGGTCGTATTCCGTTTTCCTCTTTTGTGCCTGTTGCTGCTTTTTGTTCCTCTCTTCAAAAGTCCTCAAATTCCTCATAAAATAAAATAAAATAAAAACCAATAATAAATAATGTCAGACGCACCGCAGGAAGGAGGAGATAGAGGCGGATTCGGCCGTGGATTCGGCAGAGGAGGCGATCGCGGAGGTGATCGTGGACGCGGTGGTCGTCGCGGTGGCGATCGTGGGCGCGGCGGTCGTGGACGCGGCGGCGGTCGCGGTGCCAAGGACGATAAAGATGTTTGGACGCCTTGCACGAAACTTGGAAGACTCGTTCAAGCGGTACGTTTTCGTTTTCTGTGATGGAGAGAGCGACGGCTCTCTCGCGAGCGCGCGTGAATGATAAATAGTTTCTCTCTGCGTCGAGAATGTGTACGAGCGCGTGTTTTGTGTGTTTTAATGAGTAGTGTATGGTCGCGAGGTTGTTTTTGCGCGCGATTTCCGACGTCGTCGCTCGATTTCAGCGAGGGCTTTTGGATTTACGCGGTGCAAAAGCGGACGTTAGGGTCTCTCTGTCTCTCTCTCTATCGCGCGCGCGCGAAGGTTTTCGCTCATAAGCGAGTGCATTATTGGATACGTATAATTATGTGTTCAATTATGTTCTCGTTTCTATGTACGATGATGATGATCATGATAATAGAGAGAGTGATATGATTTCCTTCTCCCTCTCTTTCTCTTTAAAGCGCGCTTGCTTTAGACCTCCACGCACCAAAATTGAGTTCTAGCACTAACATCATCAACTCTTTCTTATAATCTCTCTTCGTTTAAATGAAATAATATATAGGGCAAGATCAAATCTCTCGAGCAAATCTACCTGCACTCAATCCCGATCAAGGAATACCAAATCGTGGACTATTTCATCGGCGCGAACTTAGTCGATGAAGTGATGAAGATCATGCCGGTTCAAAAGCAAACGTCAGCCGGTCAGCGCATGCGATTTAAGGCGTTTGTCGTCGTCGGGGACTCGAACGGCCACATTGGTTTAGGCGTCAAGGCCTGCAAGGAAGTTGCGCACTCTATCCAAGGTTCCATGATCCTTGCGAAGTTGAACATGGTTCCAGTGAGAAGAGGATACTGGGGTGCCGCGCTTGGCGCGCCGCACACCGTGCCGACTAAAGTGCACGGCAAATGTGGCTCCGTCCATATTCGTTTGATTCCGGCGCCAAAGGGTACTGGTATCGTCGCCGCGCAAACGCCGAAGAAGGTTTTAGTCATGGCTGGTATTCAAGATGTGTATACTTGCTCCAGAGGCCACACGAGAACGTTGGGTAACTTTGTTAAAGCGACGTATTACGCCTTGAGATCTACGTACGAATTCTTGACGCCAGATTTGTGGCCAGAGAACAAATGGCAAAAAGCGCCTGCTCAAGAGTACACTGACTTCTTGGCTGCACCAGTAAAGAAGAAAGTCTACCACGACGATTACTAAATATTAGATAATTTAATAAAAATATAATACGTAGCTATACTAAATAATATAAACAAAAACTTACCGCTCAATTCGATTAATTTCATCTACGAGCATCTTTCGTTGCTTTAATAAAATACTTCTTAGCAACTCACGGCGTATTATGTCGTCGTCGCTTACGTGGTTGTAGTTTTCGCCGCCGTCGATTTCTTTCAAAGCCGCTTTGCGTAAAATATGCAAACACAACCTTTGCATCGACGTCTTCTCCCTCTCTCTTTCTTTCATCGTTATAACCTCATCGCATCTTAATTCTAACTCGACGTTTTTCTTTTCCGTTCTGTTTCTTTTCCGTTCCAAACTGGACATTCGCCACCGCACGAACGCTCTCCGCAATACTACCATTTTTTCATCATCACCATTATCATCAACAACTGCAACAGTAACTCTCTCCTTTTTATGATCATTATCAATCGCTCGAACAAAATTAACAAAACTTCGCCACAACAAAAAACAAACTTTCAAAACATTCATTCTCCTCTCTGTCTCCCGTTTACTCTTTGAAATTAAAATCCTCCACCGCGTGAAACACTTTCTCATCACGTTCATTTGAACTCGAAAATTTTGAAATCTCTGAATCTTCCTCCTTAAAAGAACTTGGCGACGCCATTCATTGAACGCTTCTTTTTTGAGTTTATGTGCATGTTTTATGATTAACCTTTTCCCTACTTCCCTTCGTCGTTTGTCCCTGATAATCATCGATGTTGCGGTCATTTAATTAATTAATCGAGTTTTTTAGTGCCGAAATTCGTTTTTTGAGATTTCTCAACTAACTTTATAAAAAAATTGTAATTGTTACGCGCGCTTAAAAAAATGTTCGCAATGAATCGAATTCTGAACACGCGCGAAGGAATAAACGAACTTGTTAGAACAAAAAGAAACGCTTCGCGGACTTCTTCATCGAAATGTAGTACTCCTTTTTTAATTAAATCGAGATTTGTAACTTCCGCATCAAATTCATCATCAGAAAATGCTGCTAGCAGTAATAGCAGTAACAGTAGTAATACGAGTAGTATCAAAAACAAAACATTGAAATGCAGAGATTCGAACGAAGGGATTGATATTGGGACGATTGGCATCGGGACTTTACAATGGGGCGACTCTAAAGCAGGTTTCGGCGAAACTTTTCGAGAAAACGACTTAATGAATGTTTATGCTCAAGCCAGAGAAGCAAATATAAAGTTCTTCGATACGGCGGAAATTTATGGTTATCAAAACACAAAGTTCGAGCAATCGAGCGAACATATTTTAAGTAGGTGCATTAGGAACGAAGAAGAAGGTTCTGTAAAAAATGAGAAGGAGTGCGTTTTGGGGAGTAAAGTGTTTACGATACCTTGGACGAACGCGTTGTTGGGAGGCGGCTTTCGAATCGGAAAAGATAGTTTAGTCACTGCTGGGAAGGAATCCGTAAGACGCATGGGCGGACGGCAGATGGATTTATGGTCGATACATTTCCCGTTCCCGAGTTTTAGTCAAGATGTTCTTTGCTCGGCGTTGGAGGAGGCGCTAGATTTAGGATTAACGAAAGCGGTTGGAGTATCTAACTACGACAAGGAACAGCTAGAGAAGGCGTATGATATACTTTCGAAGCGCGGAATCCCTTTAGCGTGTAATCAAATCGAGCATTCGATTTTGAATAGAAAAGCGGAGAAGAGCGGGTTGTTGCAAAGTTGTTTTGATAGAGACGTCGTAGTCGTCGCGTATTCGCCATTGAAAGCTTTGAAGACGAAGGATATTGAACAGAAATATGTTATCATGAACAAGTTATGTGATTTCATTGGACAAACATGTTCTGGAGGGAAGTCGACTGTTGCGGTTCAATTGAACTATTGCATGGCGAAAGGATGCGTACCAATTCCTGGAGTAAAAAAAGCTGACCAAATCAAAGATATCGAAGCAGCGATGGGATGGACTCTAGACGCGGAATCTTTATGTACAATAGACGAGAAGATGGACTATTTAGATGGACTAAAGTAGAAATTTTTATACTGTAGGTACTAGTAATAATATAGTTCTATTTTATTTCGCCTTCTTCGTCATCATCATCATCATCTTCTCCCTTCTGTTGTAGTATATCATTGCCTATGCTAATCTTTTTCAAGTTGTTATCTTCCGCCTTTTCCAAGTCTTGATACGTCATAAACTTAGTTTTGCTATCTTTATAGAATTGTGGCAAATATCGCTTCGGAACCTCTACTCCGCACGAGCGCGGATCTGCTTCTAATTCATCGCTATCGCTATCACTATCATTTCTATTATTTTTATTAGTATTGTTCTTCTTTGAAGGCTTAACGTGAAAATCTTCAAACCATTCAAATAACATCGCCAACGCGACTATAGCCGCGCCTGTTTTTCCATCCGCTCCGCAATACTTTTCTATATTCTTCCTCGCGCGTTCTCTCGCCATTTTTGTAAACTTCTCAAACGCCTTTTTCTCGTTTTGTTCATCGACGATTTCGTTTACTGTTTTTTTCCTTAAAGATACTCTCTTAAAAGCGTCTTCGATTTTCTTCAACGCAGAAGGACCGTCGGTCCACGAGTTATTATTATTGTTATTATTCGCAGCGCTGCCCGTTTTCGCCCGTTTCGTTTCTCTTCTTTTCTCTCTATCCCTGTCCTCCTCTTCCTCCTCTTCCTCCTCCTCCTCTTCAGCTCTTTTCTTCGCATCATCGGGCAAAATGACTAACTTCTCGATACTCCTGATATCGTACCCGTCCCACGGTATCTCGCACCTGAAATTCCCGCTCGATACGACCATAACCTTCACGCACATCTCGTTCACTTTACTGCTCTCAAATCCAATCCTCTTCCCACTCTCGCCAACCGCGTACACGACAACGCTCCCGAGCACGGGTTGCTCCCAAATCAACTTCTCCCTCTTCTTCAATTTTTCGCTCTTTTCCCGTTTTTCGCCCTCGAATCGTTCCCTGTAATGACTCAACAGATTCCCTAAAGTGCTCCCGAAGAACTCTGACCTCGAGCTATGCATTTGCTTATCGACCCTTGGAGGTCTGAAACTCTCGATATCTCTCACGATTGCCCCGATCGATCGGTCTTGCAAGAGCGCTTGGTACGCGCGCTCCAAGTGATTGATCGATTCCGAGAATTTTAATTCACTTTCCCTGGCCTCGGTCTCGTCTATCTTCGCAAAAGGCGGTTTTTGACCGATACTGTCCATGAACTGTTTATGCGAAGCTCGCAAGTGCATGAGAGCGTTTTCGCAGTCCGAGAGTACTCTGAGCTCATCGCGAGCTCGCGCGTTCTCTGCAGAGTCCATCTTTTTAGTGCGATTGGGAGTAACTCTCAAAGGCAGATGATGCGAAACAATGAAGAACAAGTTTGTGTTTTTGGAGGCCAAGGAGAACTTTGGGCCGTCGCGCGCGAGCTCGACTATGATCTATGTATACTACAACAACGCGACTATGTGTGACTATTCCATGCTAGGATGTCTATTTCTAGAGTTGTTTTCGTTTTCGGTGTTGTTGTTTTTGATGTTCGCGCGCTCGAGCGCTAACCGTCGCTTTCGTTGTTCAATTTTCTGTTCGATTTTCTCGTTCGCGTTTTGCTTAAGCGTGGTATACTTCTTTCCGATCAATTCGCTGTATTTCTTCCTTTGGAGTCGTAGAGCTTCGCGTCTGTTCTTGAAACCAGGGTGCGAGAAGTACGCTCTCGCGTAAGCGGCGGTCGCGTAAGTAGTCGTTCCAAATGTTGCGTAGCTCACGTTTTTGACCAATTGTTCGATTGAGAGTTTTTGGGACTCGATCGTTTCGAAGAGAATAGGGACGTGCTCTATTGACTGCGAGGCCGCGACTGCTAAGAGGCCCATTTGCATCGCGGTTGCGACTTTCCCGATATATAGCGGTTCCCATTTTTCCGTAGAGTTGAACGCTTCCCATTCTTTCGTGATGTATGCTGATTTTTTTAATTGTTCGTCATCATCATTAATTGTTGTCGCATTAATGCTAATATTGTTTTCGTCTTTGTTCTGAACATGTTTATCATCATCGTCATCGAGAAGAAGCCCGCCTCTACTTCGATCGACGAACTTCTCGTCTTCTTCGTTCACTTCATCAATCGCGAAATACTGCCTCCAAGTCAATTTCTCAAACTCTAACGCATTCGCTCTCCTCCATAAACCACTTCCTAAAAACCCTACGTCTCTCACGACGAACAGCGCGACCATCCACGCCGGTAACTGTCCGGCGCACGCCATACCGACGCCGACGCTACTGACGAAAACTTTATCAGCCGCGGCGTCGAAAAAGCTCCCGAAATTCGACTCTTGCTTCCACTTCCTCGCTAAATACCCGTCGAGATAGTCCGATATACCGGCTATCGCAATCATGGAAATCACAAACTCGCCGGAGTATACTTCCGTTCCTTTCACTATCATGTTCGCTATGAACGGTCCAGACATCGCCCTCGAAACAGATAGCATGTTTGGCACGTTGACGATCGACGGATTCGTTCGACCGCGGCGACAGCCGCCCGTTCGCTCGCTCTTTCTCACAAATTCCAAAGCTGCAGAAATATCCCTTCGTTCGCTCGCTTCTTCTTCGTTCGATGTCTTCGCCGCGAACCCGCGCAGCTGTCGATATCGTTCGTTGTTCCAATACTTCTCCTCGCTCTTTTTCCTCTTCTTCAACGAAACCGCTTGGCAGTCGTCGTCTGCCCTCGTCGCCGCCGCATGTCTTCTTCGTAATTCGCTTCCGTCGCCGACTAAAGAACACGCGCGAACAAAAGAAGTAGAAGAAGAAGTAGAAGAAGAAGAAGAAGAAGAACAGCGAGCTAGATTCGAATACCCAGCTGTAATGAATTTCTTCGTCGCCGTATTGATGTTATTTCGCCGCGAAATCATCATCAGCCTTCTTTTTTTGACCCGTTTTGGATATCCAAAAGCACATGTGGTTCTTTTTGAAAAAGGCGTTTTCTTCTTATATCTCTTTTAATTTGATCGCGAAGTATGCGCGATGAGTACATTTTTTATTCAAAGCACGAGCGTGTCTAGTTTTTCATCGCGTTTTACTTTAGAGACCGCGCGGCGTTCGTTGAACCTCGTTTTACTCGTTTTCTTTTAAGACGATATTCGTCCAGATCCGCTGCGTTGACTCGATCAACACGATCCTCTTTCAAAAATGTTTTCTTCTCTCTCTCTCACTCACTCACTCACTCACTCACTGTTCATGAATTGGCTCAGACATCAACGAAAGCGCTCTGTTTTACCTCAGAACCCGACCGTTGTTACGAACCTCGCCTTTACTCGTTTTCTTTAAAACGACAATTCGTCGCAGATCTGCAGCTTTGACCTGATCTCACTCTCTGTTAATGAATTCGCTCAGACGATCAATATGCGCTCTGTTTTATCTCAGAAATCGACCGTTGTCACGAATGTCGTTTTCTTTAAACGGCATTTATCGCAAGAGAGAGAGAGAGCGAGAGATTAGAGCGAGAGGTTAGAGATTAAATACAATTAATTTCCTGTTTTGAACGCGCAATGAGAAGTCCTCATCATATAACGTTTTCTCATAAAATCGACTTCTCTTTCGATTTAATCACAGGGCGAGAAACGGTGAATCTCGAGATCAAAATAAATGAATCACTCGATTGGAAAAGAAGAAATCGTCCAATGTTGGGGCTGTTCAGCTAAACTCGCCGCACCGAGAGCTTCTGCGCTTAAGGACGAAAACCGATTTTCGTGCGCCTATTGTGGCGCAATCACGGCCTTGCACGAACAACCTTTGCTTTTGAGAGCACGGGGAGTGAAACGTTTGAACGAATCGAGCGCAGGTTTCCTCGTGAACACGTGTTTGGTCGTGCCGTTGAGATTCTTTACGCGCCTGGTTGGGAGGATGTTATGGATCGTCGTGAGTTGTTTAGTGTTTTTTTTAGTGAAGCAGACTTGGACGTGTTCGATACCGAAACTGACCGTTGAACGAGAACGAGGAGATAGTAGTGGTAGCAGTAGTGGTAGCAGTAGTAGTCTGCGCGTGAGCGATGGCGCGTATGATGTAAGTGTTGCCGTGTTTGAGATTTCGAGTTTGATCGCGTTGAGGGCGGTATTAGCGCTCGCTTGCGTGAATATATATTGGAACTACGCCGTGTCAATCGCGAGTCAGGCGAAGAGCGTGAGGGCGTTGAGAGAAGAAGGGCTTGATGATCACGGCGATGATAGTAATAGTAGTAGTAGTAATAGTAGTAGTAGTGATTGTGAGCGAGGAGAGGTAGTTGATAGTAATAGTAGTAAGTCGTTGATCGTGCCAATACCTTGGTGTCAACGTTGTCCAACAACAATAACAACAACAAAAAGAACAACAACAGAATCGACGTCTATCGAGGAAGATTACGATGATGTGGAGAACGAAGTTCATCCGACGTCGGTCGTTGCAAGAGATTCGTTTAGAATGTGCTCGTACTGTATCAAATGCGACGACGTGAAACCGTACGGAACGTCGCATTGCTCTACGTGCAATAAATGCATAGTCGATTTGGACCATCATTGTCCATTTTTACAAAATTGTGTCGGGAAACATAACGTAAGAGCGTTTATTTGTTTTTGTCTTTGGTGTTCAATCGGATGCACGCTCGCGTTCGTGATTGCAATTGCGTTGCCGTTTACTACGCAGAGACATACATTTCGTGCTCCGTATGAAAAAGTACTCGGCGACTCGAAGTATTCTTACGAATACGTCGGTCGATTTCCGACTTCGACGATTGCAATTGTGCAATATTTCTCGTTCATTTTGCGTTATATTTCCCAGTGCGAAGAGACTTGGATAGGGACGTGGTGCGTCGTTGTTTTAGCAACCGCAACGATCGCCCCTCTGACTGGAGGTTTGTTTTACCAAACGTTATTAGCTGTAAAGCAGGGAGAGTTTTATGTCGCATCGCTCAAAGCGAAGCGTGACGCAAAGTTCCAGCATGAAAGTGGTTTAAATCAGTACGCCAATAATAATAATAATATGAATAGTAATAATAACAACAACTTAGATTCTTTGGCGAGAGAGGCGACGGGGATGGGAAAACGTGTTGAAGATGCGAGATTAAGAGCTGTATTTGAAAGAAGAAAAGGCGAACATTGGATATTCTGGTTTCTTTTCCCGCGAATATCTAATTTGAAGGGATTTATTAGAAGAAGAAAAAATGTACAAAAATTAAAATAAGTAGGGATTTTTTAATAGTTATATAACACTATGCAGTTGCTAATGCCACCGCGTGCACGACCGAACATCTTCAAATAAGCCGACAGTTGCTTCGACGTCAATTCCTACCAATATTTCAGTCTCGCACCACAAGAATCGCGGTTTAACGCCTGGAACGGTTCTTAAATACTGAAGTATTGTCTCGACCAACGAAGAAGAATCGATCGAAGAGTGAGAAATTTTTGTATCTGCCGCAGATTCGACAACTTCTTTGAGTAAACTACCGTCCATTGCTACTTTCGTCAACGCCTGCGCAAACCTATCTATTGACTTCGTATCTTCGCTAAGTTCTATAGTTCCATTATTATAGGATTCTTCGCTATTGACTATGTTTTCGTTGAGTTCGATGCCGAGCGAGCGAAACCATAGTTGCACTCTCCTCGCGCTCTCTCGAATATTAGCCACGTTCTTTAATGCCCTAAAATCTTTTCTACTACTATTTCTACTACTAACATTTAACGTTGTCGTTGTTTGTGTGTTTGTGTGTGGTGTTAACGTTGTTCCCATCTTCCCCCGTTGTTGTTGTTGTTGTTGTTGTTGCAATGGCGTCGACGCTCGTTCCATAGCTCTCGCAACAGCAATCTCCAACAAATCATCATCATCCGCTCTTAAACCGAGCGTCTTCTTCTCGAAACTCGTCATCGCGTAACTCCCGACGGGCTTCGCTTCCGGTATCCTTAACTCTACGTCGTCGTCGTCGTCGTTCGCTTCACGTTCACACTCTTCAAACGCTCTCGCTCTCCTATTGTTCTCTCTCATATAAACAGTTTCCTCGCGATCGTTCACACTCAAATTCTCCATCGCTCGTTCGCTCGCGTTTGCGCCGTCAAACTCTAATCTTTTCTTATCAATCTTGTCTCTTGCAGGAGAGCGAGAGTCCCCAAAATCCTCGTTCCTTCGCGCCGCGAAAACGACTTCATCTTCTTCACAGAGTTCTCCGAAATCGGTCACCGGCGTCAAGAAATCCGCGCGCACGCGAAACGATCCAGACTTCTCCTGCGTTTGCGGTCTCATCGATTCCGGTCTCGGCACGAACTCATCGTCGTCAAAATCATCAAAATCATCATCAACGTCTTCTTCCAAGACTTCGTTCTTCGCGCTCATCCAAGCTAACAAAGAAGCGGTCTCTTCCTCGTCCGAAGAACACTCCATTCGCTGTTACTGCTTGTTCTCTCTTCTTACTCTCTCTGCTTTTATTATTTTATATCGATTATCGAATCTATTCATGCAGGCTTTGGCCACATAAAATTCCCCTAATATTACCCTACCCTTACCCTACACCCTAAACCCTAAACCCTAAATCACAACACCCTAAATCACAACACCCTAAATTAATTAATATCAATAAAACCAAGAGACCGATACTGCGTAAAACTAAAATTAATTAACTAATTAAATTAATTAATTAAATTAATCAATCTAGAGCGAGAGAGAGAGAGATAAATGAGCGAATCGTTCGCCTATGGCGCAAGCGAAGAACCTTCAGACGCTTTCTTAATCGTAAGACTGCGCGTAAAGGCGGCACAGAGAATCCAACGCTTGCTCGATAAGTCCGTCCCATTCACTTCCAGGAGATGGGCGACTTGGTGCGCACTTTGCTTAGCCTATCTCCTGCGCGCCTGGTTCGTGAGAGGGTATTACATCGTCACGTACGGATTAGGGATATATAATTTGAATCTAGTGATCGGGTTCTTGAGCCCGGCGAGAGACCCGAGCGGTCAGGATGGGCCGTCGTTGCCGACGAGTAATGAAGAGGAGTACAGGTGAGCTCAGAGATCGATTTGATTTGATTCGTTTTTTTGTTCCGCGCTCACTTTTGGTGTCGTTTTTGATTCGAAACGCGGTATGAGTGAAGAAGGAAGATCGTTTGCAGGCAGAGGCGATTTTAGTGCGTCGTGCGGTTGCGCGTATTCGGTACTCTCCGAGAGCTAGCGCCGAGCGCGGCGTTGACATTTTTTGACTTACTTTTCGTCTCGCTTTTCGCTCATTTACGTATTAACACGAACTGAACAGACCGTTCGTGAGAAAACTACCAGAGTTTAAGTTTTGGGTGAAAAGTGCGAAGAGTTTGTTGGTAAGTTTCGCGATGACGTTCTTCCCGGTGTTCGACGTCCCAGTGTTTTGGCCAATTTTACTGATGTATTTCGTGATGTTATTCACGATGACCATGAAACAACAATTGAGGCACATGATTAAGCATAAGTACGTACCGTTTTCTTGGGGGAAACAGACGTATGGCGGTAAAGGTGTTGGTGGGAAAGAAAAAGCAGGCGGTGGAAGCGATTAGTTTTTAAAAAGATACAGATATGAATACGTAGCCCGCGCGACGACGAAAGCGCTATTATTATTATTATTATTATTATTATTGTTATGAATATAGACTATAAATATAAAATTAAACGCGTTCACTCATCGCCATGAAACTTACTCAAATGCGCCCATAACCCGTCCGATAAATGGTGACACAACTCGACTCCGATCCCTTTATTCTCCGCCCTCATAGCCTCGGTCGACATCGCGCAGCACCCGACCGCTAAAGCGTGTTCTTTCCCTTGCGCGTAAATCGCCACCGGTTCGCCTACTTCGCACTCGTCGTGTATCGTCGCATTCGCGTTCGTTATACCTGGACACATAATATTCGACCCTTTAAACACGTACTTAATCGCGCCCGAGTCCACGCGCAGTCGTTTCATCATCTTCGGATACCGATGTAACACGAACAACGTCGGGTAATACGGTCCATCTCTTTGCACCTGGAAGAACAACGGTTCGTTGTTGCAGAGCACTATTAAGATCTTGTTCTCTAATCTCCCGGTTCTGATTTCCGATTTTTTCGGTAATATTAAATCTAACGCCGTCAGTGCGTGCTCTTTATCCTCATCATCATCATCATCTTCATCTTCATCTTCTTCATCGCTACTCTCTTTCTGTCGCGAATTCTTCTCCTTTTTCTTATGCGATAAATTCGGGAATTGTTCAGCGATTTTTTGCCTTATCGAACGCTGTGCGGATGATTTTATTTGCGTCGAGCCATGGAACTCGTCCAAAGAGAACTTCTTGAACATATCAGTCTTCCCTTTGTTTTGTCTCTCGCAGGTCTGCGCGGTCTACTATTCGTTTCGCGACGCGTTTCTTTTCTGCAGAATTCTTTGACGTTCTCCTTCTTTCCCTAGTTTGTGAAAGGTCTGCGTTTGTGCGTACGAGTTAGAGAAAGAAGGGAACTTTGATTGGAACGAGAGAGAGAGAGAGAGAGCGCCGATTCTGAAGAGTTAAGAAGAGTTTTGATAGTTTACAACGTCCGAATGCGCTTTTGAACGGTCTCGTTGACGACGGATCGACGCTTATGCGCGAAGCGCTTATTAATCGGCTGAGTATTTTTCGCATCCGACGTCGACGCTTTCGCTGAATTCACTTTTCCAGAACCCGTCGGTTTTATGCATCATCCATTCGCGATCGATATCCAAATCGTCGTTTGGTTTTTTATTCTGCTTTTCTAGGCCGCTTAAGCTTCCGCCTTGGGACCACGCGCAAAACGCGCCAGAGGCGGCGCCGGCGAAAATAGAAACCTCCGACGTTTGTTCGTTTGAACTCATCGCCGCGCACGTCAAGAGACCTTCGGTGCCGGGGAGGGAGTAGAGGTACCCGCCGTTAACGTCGACGTCGCTGTCGAGAACGACTTCGCCTTCTTCTCGTTCGCCAAAGAGAGAACCGCTTAGACCGATGCCTTGACCGTCGACGCAACGGACGTGGAGTAAACCTAACGGGGCATCCGATCCATCGTCCGAGTCCGAGTCTTCGGATGACGTATTGTCTCTGTGGAATCCTCCAAGATAAGGAATTTGAGGAACGCTAGTACCAGAAGAGTTCATGCTCGCTTGGCTCGTTCCACCATTCGAAGTCTCTAAAACGATTCTTTCGTTGTTCATATAACTTAAGTCTCTCGGCGTCGTGGCACTACTGGATGCAGCGCTTGTGTTATTACTATTACTGTTATTGTTATTGTTATTATTATTATTATGATGATGATCGACGGATGATTTACGATCGACGTTATGTGAAGGTTTTCTGACCAACAAAGTACTCACCACATTCGCAACTTTTTCTAAAGGCGTCTCTTTACTTTTTTGCGAGGGCGGGAAATACGCAGCTGTGGATATCAAAACACCAGACGGTTGTCCACCGCCTCGAATGGCGCTTCTCCCATGCGGCAACGAGCAATATTCTAAACCAGAAATCGGTGCTTCACATCCATCGATTCTTGGCGCGTTTGGTAAATCTCTCGGTCTCGCGGTTGGTTTCGCCAAGACGTGCGTCTTCACGGAAGATGAAAAGTCACCCGCAAAAATCACACCAGGTGGACCAGCACACACAGAAAACACTCGCCTTCTATGACCGGTCATAGTCGCAGCGGCAACTTCTTGACGCGGATCCCAAACTTTCACTACTCCGTCAGCGCCTCCAGAGACGAACAGACCAGCTCCATCGAGAGAAGTCGCGTTATAGCTAATGACGCACGTGACATCGTTTTGATGTCCGCGAATACTCGCGCGTTTCTGTCCAGTATTCAAATCCCAAAGACCAAGCGCTCCAGAGCGAGAACCAACTGCAATTGTAGCAGATTGCCAATCGACGGCTCCTGATGTCACTGCATCAAATACGTACATTTTACGCGTCTCTCGAGATCTTTCGAGATCCCAAACGCGAACGGTATTATCTCGACCTCCGGAGACGCACAGAAATGGCTTCTGCATGACATTTGCACCGGCGTTGCTATAGTCTGCAATTGAAAGAAACTCAACGCGATCTGTATGTCCAGACAAGGAGTGTCCGCCGGACAAGCCAACGTTTGGGTTCCATCTCCAACTTCGAATAGTACCGTCCCATCCACCGGTTGCGACAATCTTTGCGTTTGGTAAAACGTTCGTCTTTGAACAATCGACGCACGAGATGAGTTCATTATGTGCAAAGGGATCTTCTTCTGGGACGACCGCTTTTCTAAAGTTCGGCGCTCGATCACCGGCACCGCCAAAACATCCCAAATACGGATTCAATATCGCTCGATTATCTAAACCGTAGTTATTTTTTTGATTTTTTTTCGTATTCGTCTTCAACTGCGCAGCAGTCGTTGCCTGTAAAGAAGCTTGTTGCGCAGCCTTTGAAGGCATTGGAGGCAAATATGGTGGCGTTAAATATCCAGCGTCTGACCCGCTCGTATATGTGGGCGTGCGGCCGCTTTGTTGGTGAAGTAAATTTTGACTCGAATTTTCTTTCCTAATTCGTTTCAAGTTTGCTCTAGCTCTGCGTTGCGCTTCTTCTGTCTTCTTACTCGTTCCGCCTCTGAACCAGTTCAAAATCGTACTTAAAAACGCACCGAGTGACTTCCAAAATACATCCGTAAAAAAATACACCCACTCATCCATTTTGTTCACAAAATGTGCCCATCTCCCAGGTACTAACGGTAAATCCTCAGAAAACGTTCGTTCCATAGAGGCGGTGTGACCGTGATGACTATTTTTATTATGTATTTGTTGTTGTCTCGATGCAGAGGAAAGCTGTCTTCTCAAAGCAGTGATCTTGACGCTATCGTCGCTTTCTCTTTCTTTTCTAGTTCGCATCGCGAGCGAAGAAGGCGAAGAAGGTGGCTGCTTTGGTGCAGAAGAGCTCAAATTTGGAGGTAAGACGATGAGTTTCTCAGTACTCGGAAACCTTGTTGATGATTTTTCGCGTTCGTGATGTTCTCGTCTGCGTCTAGCGCTCATAGATTCTTCCGCATCGTCAGCCGCGTCGAGATCGGAAAAGCTTGATTGATTTCTGGCAATCATTTGAGCAATCTCGTCCGCTGAATCTTCTGCAGTCGTCTCTTTTTTCTCGGGCGTTTTCAATAAAATCTCGTCATTCATATTCAATCTACTCGCGCTCTTTGAATGCGCGTGTGTGAGTTGTTTACTTAGTTGCGCGATGTTTTCTTGACTCGAATTCGCGCATGGCGTCGAAGCTGAAAACGAACTATCTGTTGGTGATTCAGCTTCTGAAGAATACCCCGACGATATCGATTCTCCCATATCGTTCTTATGCTTCTTCTTCTTTTTTGCGTTAACGTTGTTGTTGTTGTTGTTATTGTTCTCGCTCGATTTGTTTTTGTTCTTCTTCTTTTTGTTCTTCTTCTTCGACGCTGATCCGCTCGGTGATTGCGTTCCGTAACTGTTATTACCAACAAACATATTATCTGTCGATGAATTGTTCCTGTTTAAAAGTGCCATTTTAGCTAAATTATTCGCCGAAGTCGATGTAGAAAACATGCCACCTTTTTTCCTTTTACTCTCCACCGGTATCCATTCTTCTTCTTCTTCTCCTTCTTCTTCTTCTTCTACTACGAATTCTTCTTTTTCTTCTTCTCCTCCAGCTCCATCTTCGTTATCGTTCGAATTCAACGACCCAGAACTCGCGTTCCTCTTCATTATCACTAACTCCTCCTCCGTCGCCGATACCGTCGGTAAATCCTCAAAAGACTGATACGGCGTATCTCTCTTCTCCTGATCATACTCGATCAATTCCTCTTCCTCGGCAGTCACGGCGTCTCCGTACTCATCGCCCTCCGCTACGACAAACGCGCTCTCGCTCCCGCTCAACTTCATCTTCATCCTCTTCATCTTCTTCCTCTCCTTCCTCTTCCTTCGTTTCTCTACGTCCTCCTCGTTCGCGCTAATACTACTACCGCTCCTCACTCTTCGTCTCTCGTCATCCCCATCTTCATCTTCATCGTCTTCGTTATCCTCGTCTTCGTCTGCCCCGAGCTCTTTCGACGTATTCCTCAACGCATCCCAGGAATTACTCGATTTAATCTTCTTCATTGCGCCGCCGTTATTAGCGGTACCACCACCACCACCACTACTACTGCTCCAAATCACTTGATTCGTGCTGGATACTTGTTGTCCCGTCGCGCGCTCTCTCGCAATCCTCATCGTTGAGTTATCACTCGTCTCAATCGCACGATTCGTTACGTTCTCGGCGTTCAAGCTTTGCTGCTGCGCAGGCGAAGGCGCCCTCGGTGGCAGTTGCGCGTTGTTGTTGTTGTTGTTGTTGTTGTTGTTGTTGTTGTTCAATTGCTTTTGGATGCGATTGTTCTTCGATGGGACGACTTGCCATTCCGCGCCTAGCGCTTCGGCTACGCTATCGTTCATCCTAATCAATGAGCGTATTATTATTCACGCTATACTGTTTTTTGTTTTGATCTTTCTCGTTCTCGATTCTTAATCGATCTCGTCCGCGTCAAACTATACACTTTTACTTCTTTCATAAAATCTTTTTCCTACTATAACGAAACCCTAAACCCTAAATCTATAAAACCCTAAATCCATAAAGACGACGAAGAAAAACGCTCTTTTTCTTCTCCTTCGAAAAAAAACGAAAAGTTAATTTCTACGATCTGCACAATTAACATTTCCGCGTGGATACGATTCGATCGCTCGCTCATAAAACAGAGAAGAAGAAGAAGAAGAAGAAGAAGAGAGAAAAGAACCAGAGAACTCGAGCAGAAACGAAATGCGAGCGCGCGAAAGTGATGCGACTCAGGTCCCGACCGTATACTGGGCGCAACGAAGAGACCGGATTTTCTTAAAGTTCGACGTGAAAGATTGCGTCAAAGAGTCCGTCGCGGTCGTGGTCGAACGCGCGTATCCAGTGGAAACGCTAGCGCTAGCGCAGGCGTACGTTGGGACGAGCCATATTTCGTTTACGTGCGATGGACTTTGTTTTGGTGGAGCCTGCGATGACGCGAAGGAGTCGATCGTGAACGGCGATTTCGTGTGCGAAAAAAAAGAAGCGTTTCACGCAATGAAAGGACGAGCAAATGGTGAAACGGTCGTAAACGAAGGGAAGGAAAACGTAAACGCGAGCGGTAGTAAAAGGTCTTTGCCAGCAACAAAGACCGGTGATGATGATTTAGAGTTAACGACTGCTTCACGCGCTGAACGGACGATGAGTGAGACGCGGATGATGACCGAGAACAGGGCGATCGATGCAAACGCGCGGAAACAAAAGTACGCGATATCGCTCGAATTATATAACTCCGTGCTCTCGCACTCGTGCGCGAAGATAACGACGACGGACAAAAGCGTCTTCGTCGTGCTCTTTAAACCGAAAGAAACCACGCATTGGCCAAGACTTCTCGCCACTCGCGAGAAGTTCCGTCACATAAAGACCGATTTCGACGCCTGGAAAGACGAGGACGACGAGGTCGCCGAGAAGAATAAGTTCACGTTCGACGCGAATAAAATGTTACGCATCGATCAATACGAAGACGCCGAGTTATTCGATGATATTTCGTCCGACGATGAGGACATGCCCGACCTCACTGAAATGCTCTAGTTTCCCTTTTCGTTTTTCTAGATCTCTTAGACGTACGGTAAACATTTTATTCTAAAACTCTTCCTACTATTTCTTCATAACGACCATCAATCAATCGATCACCTACGGCATTAAAAACCAATCACGACTTCGTCGAATCAAAATCAAAAATGAACGCACGAGAACAACAACGACGACTAAAACGACAAGAACAAGAACGAGAACAAAACGACGCTCTCTCCGATTCGGACGAAGAAGAGACCGAGGACATTCGCTGTCCAATCTCTCGATGCGTGTTCAGGGACCCAGTGCTCGTGATTGGAAGGTAAAAAGAACGATTTTCGTTTTATTTGTTCATTCGCGATATTCTATAAATTCAATACTTAGACCAGAATCAAGTTCGGTTGCCAATTGTTGATCTTCTTCCATCGTCCATGGTTTATAAGAATTAATATTTCCTGTATGTTTATATGATTCTGGACAATATTTAGCAAAGTGTCCATTTTGTTTTTTAAAGGCAGAGAGCGAGCGTTTTATTGCGCAGTACACAAAAGGAGCGCTCTTCCTTATTAAATATTAACCTCTCGTTCGTTGTGATTATGTTACAGCGGAAACACGTACGAACGAGATTCGATCGAACAGTTTTTCAGGAAATTGAAACAGCGAGGGCAAAAATTGAGGGACCCGTTAACGAACGAACAACTGAAAACGGCCGATCTAGTGACGAGTTGGCACACGAGAAGGGCGGTACAGAACTATTTAAGGAAATCGCCAGAGAAGGTACCGAACGGTTGGCGAAACAGGGACGACGTCCCGAAGAGCAAAGAGGTCGTTGATTCAGAGAAGAGGAGGCTTAGGGGGAGTGCGTTTCAGGAGTACGCAGATTTTGCAAAGGCGTTGGCGTTTGAACATTCGCAAGTTATTTTGCTTTTGGTTTTAGTCATGCTCTTATTCATGCCGTTAGAGAGCGTGAGTCATCATACGCAGAATCATCCAGCGTGGAAGAGTGGGAGAGATGGGTTTAGTAGTGCTTGGTCAATTTTAGGTAAGAATACTTACGACGCTAGTAATGAGAGGAAGAGGATCGAGGACGTCTTCGATTCGAGGTCAACGCAGGAACACGGAGGCATAGCGACGGTCACTAGTCAGAAACCGTACGGATCGAGAGTACTGGCGTATAAGAATAATAACAGTAAGTTGTTGTATTTGGAAATATCGCCAGCAAAGTTGCTTTCCGCGAGGTCGTTTTCACAGATTGGATTTTCAACGTTTTGGATATTTTGCGTTTCTCATTTCACGAGAGGCGCTTTAAGGGCGAACGCGATGGCTCATAACAATAATAATTTCTTGTTACCAGTGTTTTCAGTGCCATTTTGGTTGGTTGGATTCGTCGTCGGTAGAGATTCTATTCTTTCAATCACGGAAACAAAAGTTGTTTCGATCTCTCCAGAGACGTTTACGATTTTTAGCAAGATTGCCGGTATTGAGTACGACGTTAGAAGTGGTTCGACGGACGAGCTTTCGAGCGTAATACGAGAAGTTGCTAGTATCGTTAATGGCGTAAAATATTACGCGATTGTTTTGCGAAGAGGTGTAGAGAAAATTTTTGTCGAGAACGGAGGGTTGGAAAACGAAGATAACGATTTCGTTATTCGTTTGATTAACGACGCTCTTAAAGCGAACTCAAAAAAGAATTGGTTGTTCTCTTAAACAAACTCTTTCTCGTATGTGGGTGTTGTATAAAAGTGTAAAAAGCTGTAAAAGCTGCGTCTATTGTTGTACAGTCTATAAAAAAAAGCTATCTTTTGTAAGCTACGGTATGTTCATAATCATCATAAATCTATGTCGCTCTTCAAATAGTTCGCCGTATGTCTGACAATAATTTCGCCTTCTTTGAACCACTTTGCGGTCAACTCGTTCCTCTGCAAGGCGACGATTTTGTTATGAGCGATTGGCATCGGACCAGGGAAAACGACATCGACGTGTCTGAAAAAACCGGCAGATCTGAGATTATATTCCATGAACTTTGTGTATCGTTCGTTTCCTACTATTTTCTTGTTCTTCTTAATCAGCTCCGTTCTATCTTGATTGGGTTGGAGTTTTGCTAGTCCGCGATCTTCGAGCGTTAATACGTCATCGAAAACAACTTGAGGTCCACCCGAAAGCGTCGCCCATTCAGCTTCTTGCTTTCGAGATAGTTTATCGTGTCTTATCGATGCCGTTTCGTACGCGACGAGGAAATCATTACACGAATTCGCGTAAGTACACCTTCTTTTGAAAGAAGCTAAAGCTTCGATGAAAAACATGTTATTTTCTTCATCATCCATAGTCATTCGTGCGAGAAGGGGTAACTTTTGTTTATCGTTTACATCGAAATCTTCATCTTCGACGTCGAACATGCATAAATCCTTCACGGATTGTCCCAAGCCGCAACCGGCCCATTGCCGTAAATACCCGGGTACTAAATCAAAATACCCAAATTCTCCAACACCTAGATGAGGCGTCGCCGTCGTCAAGAACGTGTGCATCTCTAACCCACATATCGTCTTTGAATCGCGCTCAAACAGTCTCGTCAACACATAACGACAATACAAACCACCCATTGAATTCCCTACGAACGATATCCACTTCAAATTCGTCCTCTTTTGGCCGTCGTCGTCGTCGTCGTCGTCGTCATTCTCTATAAACTCCTCGAGCTCGTCCACGATCCGTTCGCCGCCCGCGACGATCCCATCGAACGACCGCATCGGTGTACAAGATTTCGGTATAAACACGACATTATTTTTGTCCATAATAAGCTCAGTCGCGAGCGCTAACAAATCATCCTCCGATCCAGCTAATCCGTGCATCAGTACGTATAAATGTTTCTCGCAGTCACTGTCCAAACCTTCTAATCGCTCTTCCTGTTCCTTCAGTGCTAACTCGAACCTCGTCTTCATCTCAGTCCTCTCCACTCTCATCCAAGCAGGAGCGCTCTCGTCATCGCGGCGACCATCTTTTGTCGCGAAGTTGTTCTTTTCGTGATTACTTTTTAGTTTTCGTCTCCTCGTCTTCCTCGACGTCGCATCGAGCTTTGCGAAGGTTTCCAATTCGATCCGCGTTCGAAGAAGACTTCGTCGCATCTTAAGCGCGCGTTTTCTGAGCACGAACGCGCACAATAAGCAGAGGAAGATCTTGGATGGGACGTAGAACGTAGCCCACGAGATCCTGAGCAAAGTAGATTTCAGCTTTCGTGGCCACGAGCTACGAGAAGCCATATGCGAAAAGTTTATGACGCGACTTCTTTGAAAGTAAACGAAATACGAGCGAGGTCAAACTTTTAGTCTTTTACGGTTTGGAAGAAAAAGCGGATCAGATCAGATCAAACCAAACCAGAGAGGGAGAGAGAATGAGAAGAGAGTAAGAAGAGAGAGAACGAGAAAGAAGAGATTTAGAAAAGAGAAGCAAACATCGTGTCCACGGAAGCGTACTCACGAT
>Ga0209710_1000917_pt1 | contig 24198 bp, 17 predicted proteins | sample ArcticOcean_MG_C_5_FD_187436 | JGI IMG/M metagenome (GOLD analysis project Ga0209710, IMG submission 187436) | Marine microbial communities from western Arctic Ocean - ArcticOcean_MG_CB4_138 (SPAdes) (version 2) | ecosystem: Environmental > Aquatic > Marine > Oceanic | place: Arctic Ocean...
AACGACGAATAATTGGTACGCATATTTTCAACAACAAACACATAATGGTAGTTATATAAATAATTCATCGCTATCGCTGTAATGATCATTCGCCGGAAAAAAATTCAAAAACTTTCCTCGCGGCTGCGGGTCCAATTTTTTTGCCCTTGCACTCGATTTGAGCGATGACATTTTCACAGTTGCTCTTGTTCCAGTTCAAACTGTCAAACTCTTCGTACATCGCAATTGGAGTTGGGTACTGATTAATGATAGCTTCAGCTTTCGCCAAACCTATCAGGGAAACTTGCGTGAGCATTATTCCCCACATATTTTCAACCGTTCTTTCTTTCGACGTAAAGTCTCTCATGTTTTCAGTAAACTCATGAAACGTTGGAAGCGCGGATTGCTGCCGCTGCATGGAATTTCCATCCATGCGCATAGGATTGTACAAACTTTTAATAGAATTGGTCAAGTTTACGTACAAATCTATCGTACCCGGACTAACATTTTCCGTTCGAAGGATATACATTTCATTAAGGATGTCGGTTTCGATGCACGCCGAAAATATTTGTTTTTTATCAGGCTCCGTTAATTTACCCGTTTTAATATCGCCTTCTACTAAATACATGACTCTCCACAAACCGGCGTGTTCTAAATGATATTTTTGGCTTGTATATCGGCCGTCTTTGATTGAAGAACTTAAATCTTCAACAGCCTTTCTTTCGATAATATAATCGAGAACATAACGCTCTTTTTTATTCATTTTATTCTCCGCGACCCAAATCACATCTCCAATCTCAATATTTTTATGCTCACTGCGAATGCCACACTTAAGTAAAGCTTTTTCTACTCCCTCTCTAACTTCCTGCGCCGATATCTTTTTATCTGTTTGATAATATTTTTCGCGACTGTCCATGATGATAACAATTTCGTAAATATCTTGGAATTTTTTGCCAGGAGGCAACGGCGGTAGGCGTATTCCTAACGAAGCAGTACTATTCCATTCTTCAGGCATGTCTTCATCATCGTTTTCACTATCTGTAGATAAAGAAACCACTTGGATGTGCTGTTTTTTTTGTTGTTTTTCAGATACGCGTTCTCGCGGAAGATGTTCTAAATCTTCTCGAGATTGTGCTCTTCTAGGTTGTTTCTCCATATTAATATTACTAGCGTTTCCATTTTTGAGAAGACCGCACTTGCAGTCGCCACGGATTTCAGCATCGCGGTGACATTTCTCCCCCTCAATAATACCTTCAGGTGTTAAACGGATTTTCATCGGGTTACTCCACACTTGAACCAACGGGGCTTCGTGTCCTCTAGGAGCCGCTTTCAGCTGGTTGAACGAGCTCCATCCAGAATAAAGCGCAGTCGCCGCTGCTCCCTGGAAACCTCCAGCACCATGCGATGGCCCAACAGGTGGTGGTCTTATTGTTTTTTTCGATAAACCAGAATTATCAGTGGCACTAATGAGTTCCTCTTTCGAGCAAGTGTCTTTGCCTTCGAGCAAAAATTTGTGCAACGTCGCCAACATCGCGAACGCGGCTGTTTTGTATCCAGGCTCCCATTTCTTGTTGTTAATTTTCTTCGTTTTTTGCGGTCTTCCATCTTTATTATTATTATTAACGTTTTCTTTTTGTTGTTGTTGATTCTGCGATGAAGGTGGAAATGCCATCCCATCTTCGTCTTCTTCTTCTTCGTTTTCTCGTTGTCGCTTTTTGGGTTCCAACATTTGTGCACTCTTCTTTTTCTTCTTCATTCGTTCTCGTTCTTTCACGAGATTTAACAGTCGTTCCTTCTCTTTCTCTTTCTTGTCTTCTCGTTGTTGTGGGTATAATCGGAAAAACACCTCGAAATGCTTGAGCATTTTCGCCCCAACCCCGTGTAACCCGTTTGCCGTTTTTACGTCTCTAATCCTAATCTCACATTTCCTGATCGATTCGCATACTTTCCCAACAGTAGAGAGTTGGTGATTATTTTGATTAATATTTTGATTAATATTATCATTTTGGGTAGTAGTGGTAGGCATCATCTGTTCTATTTGTTCTTTCAACTCTTGAAAGAATAATAGAACTTTCAAGTTTCGTCCAATCCTCGGTCTCTTATGTTTTGGTATTATTCTTTGAATATTCTGTTTGATTATTAAATCTTCTTCTTCTTCTTCGTTTTTGTCTTCTTCGTCGTCGTTTATTCTCATATTATTCACATTCATGTTATTATTGTTATTTAGAAATGTTTGATATATAACATGTGCTTGTCGAGCCGCTTCTTCTACTTTACGTTCACTTAAAGACATTCTTAATTTCTTATTTCTTCTTATTACTATATAAATATTATTTATTATTAATAGATTGATTGATTGATTGATTAATCGATTGATTAATCGATTGATTGATTAATCGATTGATTGATTGATTGTCAGCATCATAAATTTTTATGACGCGACGAGGAGGAACGGGAGGAAAACATTCGAAACGTCATTAATCAAAACAAGCATCAGCACACACGAATAGTAGTAACTAATTATTACTATTATTATATTAATAATAATAATAAATAATAAATAATAAATAAATAATAAATAATAAGTAATGTCTTCCTCACCTGCAGAGTGGTACGCTTCGTTACCTCCGATATGTAAACTATGGGGAACTTCCTGTGTCATAGTCACCGTATTAACGCAACTCCAATTCCCTTTACCACAATATTTATATTTAAACTATGACTTGATTTGGGAAAAGTTCCAAATTTGGAGATTAATAGGGAACTTCTTATTCATCGGGTCATTCGGATTTCCGTTCGTATTTCGTACGTTGATGATATGTAGATACGCAGTATATTTAGAACAAAAGACTTTTGAGAACAAAACTTCAGATTTTGTATGGATGTTACTGTTGAACATGTTCTGCTTATTGCCGTTGAAGTTCATCGTTCCATCAGTATCGCAACCGTTCTATTCATCTTCGTTAATATTTGCGATGTTATATTTATGGTCCAGAGAGAATCCAACGCAAATAACATCGATCATGGGTATGGTCAGAATGCAAGCGTTTTATTTACCGTGGGGGATGATGGCCCTGACGGTGTTAATGGGTGGAGATCCAGTGGCGGATTTTCTTGGCGTATTATCTGGACATATCTATTACTTCTTCTCCGTTTTATATCCACGTCAAAGCGGAGTATATTTGATTAAAACACCGCAATTCGTAGAGGCTTTTGTTGGGAGTGTTTTTGGTCACCCAGTCATTCGCGCAGCGGCGAACGTAGCACAACCGAACGAGGCGAGAAGATTCGTTGGACGAGGTAGAAGATTAGCGGATTAAATTCAGGACATACAAATACTTTAAATACTACTGGTACTGGTACCATGCACGTAGTATTATATTATTATATTAAACAAAGATTTACTATCTATTAGTTGCGTACGCGGACAATGCGTTCATGTCTCTTCGTTTCTTCTAATTGCTCGTCTATCATCGCTTCGAATGCGACGTTTAAAAGATTCGTATTCTCTAAGCACCCAAATTCTGCTAAAGCTAATGCGATAGACTCGCACGTACTCAAAGCGTCTCTAAAAGGTTGCTTTCTAAATTTATACGCCGATTCTTTTTCTATGTTTTGCAATTTAACCGCTGGCAATTCTTTCAGCCACGGTATTCGATTATACATTCTTTTCGCTTTATACCACGTTGAATCTAAAACGATTATGTTCGTCGTTCTTTCATTACTCGTTAGTTGTTGTTGTTGTTGTTTCTGTTTTTGTTGTAGTAGATATGTCTCAATCGACATAGCGTCTTCGCTCGGCCATAACAAAACGCCATCCATTTTAGGAATATCTACGCAATTCGGCCAAGAGCAGTCTTTCCAAATAACCTCACTGTTTTCTAACATCTGTTGAACAATGTATGCCGAGCCTAATTTCCTTTTGAACTCATCACGGTCTTGTAATATGGTGACATTGACAGTGGCCGTCTTCAACTTCTCTGAACTGCCAGTGTATTCGATTAATATCTGTTCACATAATCGACAAATACATAACCTTTCTGTTCTGAAACAAATGTAACACATCTTTCTTCCTACACCGTCATCGTCATCGTCATCATTATCATTATTTTGTTGTTGGTGGTGTTGGTGTTTTGATGATGATGATGATGATGATGGTGTTGAAATAACACCTCCTTTTCTACAGCGATTTAGGTGATTTCCACGACGAATATGATTACTAGAACTATTAATACTCATTGTAATCATCATCGTCGTCAAATCGATATCAATATATCAATATCGCACTAATCACAATTATCACACTTATGTTTGTTTATTGAGTATGAAGGAGAGAAGAGAGAGAGAGAGAGAGAAACCTTCTTATTTATGTTCACCTTGTAAAAGAGAACATTTTTGCCACACGTCCTTTTGCGTCACTCCTAAATCATCCATTATTCGATTGTATTGTATATGCAGCGAGTGCTTTTTATACGAGCGCAAAGACATTTAATACTCTCAAAAACTATTCATTTGAACATCACTACTAATTTAGTATCATCATCATCAGTAAGACGTAGTAATAGTAATACTAAGAGAAACATATTCACACACTCATCGTCATCTCAAGAACAACAAGAACTTACTAATACTAATACTAATACTAATACTAACACTAAAATGGTCTCTAATAAGACGCTTGAAAAACGCACGCAGTTAATTAATGATCAACCATTGATTAAAGGAGATAAAAAACCAGTCGTATATTGGATGTCCAGAGACCAAAGAGTGAAAGATAATTGGGCCTTATTATATGCAATAGAACTCGCGAACGAGGAGAAGAAACCAGTGATTGTTTGCTTCAACGTAGTCACGAAATTCTTAGGCGCTGGAGCGAGACAGTTTGGATTCATGTTAAGAGGTTTAGAAGAAGTCGAACGAGACCTTCGTGAGAGAAATATTCCGTTCAAGTTATTAATTAACGCGAACGTAGAGGCGGAACCAAAAGAGAACATTGAAAAGTTTTGTAAAGAAATCGACGCCGCTTGCGTGATAACGGATTTCTCACCATTAAGGTTAGGATTGAAATGGCGAAACGATTTTGCGAAAGAAACGAAACGCTCTGTGAGAGTCGTTGATGCGCATAACGTTGTTCCGTGCTGGATAGCGTCACCTAAGTTAGAAGTTGGCGCTCGAACGCTTCGCGGTAAGCTCGCCAAGTTATATGGTGAGTTTCTTATTCCATTTCCTAACGATCTTCCAAAGATTGAAAACGAAGCCGAGCAGAGTGCGTTGTTTTCTGAAATGCAGCAAAATAACAAAAATGATTTCCAAAGCGTATTGAAACAAGCTTTAGAGCGCGGTAAAGATGTTCCAGAGGTTACGTGGGCTGTTCCAGGTGAAAAAGCCGCAATGAGCGTGTTGGATAACTTTTTGAAAAAACGCATGAACTTATACGGCTTGAGGAACGACCCGGCAAAACCACAAGCACTTTCTGGTCTATCTCCATATTTGCACTTTGGACAAATATCTGGACAAAGATGCGCTATGATGGCGTTGGCAGCAAAAACGAGTTCGAACGGTAAAGCCGTGGATGTTTTCTTCGAAGAACTCGTCGTTCGACGCGAACTCGCGGATAACTTTTGTTATTACTCCCCAAATTACGATACGCTCGATGGGCAAGTGTATGATTGGGCAAAAGATACGCTCCAAGCGCATGCAGGAGATAAACGCGAGTATGTTTACACTTACGACGAGTTTGAAAAAGCTAAAACGCACGACGATCTATGGAATGCTGCTCAAAGAGAGCTCGTGTATGGAGGAAAAATGCACGGATTTATGAGAATGTATTGGGCAAAGAAGATTTTAGAATGGTCCGATACTCCAGAAAACGCGTTGAAATATGCAATCACTTTAAACGACCGATGGTCTCTCGATGGAAGAGATCCGAGCGGGTACGTTGGTTGCATGTGGTCAATTGTCGGCGTGCACGATCAAGGATGGAAAGAACGAGAGATTTTTGGAAAGATTCGGTACATGGCGTATAGCGGGTGCGAGAAAAAATTTAAAATTCCGCAGTATATTCAGAGAGTGGACGAGCTCGTCGACGCAGTGAAACGAAACGAAACATCTTACAAATCAAATCCTGGAAAATTTGAGATAGGACGAGACGATCTTTTGCCTAAAGCAGTACCAGAAAAGGAAGATAAGGAAGAAAACCAAAAACCTTTGAAGAAACAAAAGCATGAAAAGAAGAAATAATAAGTGGGAGAAAGGAGAATGGAATGTACACTTTGTACAATAGTACAGTAGATATAAATATGAATATCATATAATGCGTATGTGTGTCGTTAATAATACAAAATTTTACTACATGCTGGTAAGTGATGAAAGCACAGATGATACTACTTTTATGCTCCTTCTGGAACGGCATCGGGCGCTTTCTCTCCAGCTTCGCCTTCTTTCGGCTGTACGGCTTCGTCGATATCTTCGTCTTCGATCGGCGGCGGCGACCGACCTTTTGCAACGTCATAGCCTTTCCGCCGATCTCTTGAAACTGGACCGACACTGATTAAGCTAAACGTTTGATTTAATAACGCTACTTTATTGCTCGTCAACATTCTATTCATTACGCAAGCGGCCGACATTCGTTTCGTGAAACCGTTAAATTCATCTCCGCGCTCCATATCGATGTCTTGCATGCGAACATCGAAAGCGTTGTCGACCAAGGTCAGCATGGCGTCTCCATAAGCAACAGAACATGGACCATTTCCACGCAAATCTCCAACGCGAACGATAGTATACGTCCATTTCGCGTCTAATGGATTTCCTTTTGGCGCCGCCAATTTTATCAATTCTTCCGCGTCTGCAAATCTATCTAATATAGCGCCTCCTCGGAAAACTTTCCTATTCATCATTTTGTACGGATCCTGATCTCTACGTTCGATGCCAATGTGTGATAAACAAACCATACGTTTCAAATTTGGAAGTTTATTTTTATTCACGAGGGCGACGATATCTTGCGTGGATTTTAAAAGGTTCGGTGCGAATTCGTCGGCTATGATGATAGCCGTGACGTTCGGTAAAGCTTTTTGGAATTCTTTCGACTCTTCGTTTAGGACTTCTACGAACTCTAACTCGTTCATAGCTTTTATGACTTTTTCGTTTGGATATACGAGATTAACATCCATCGCGTTGAATGGATTTTTAATACCTTCGTATGCTTTTGGAGGGAACGAACATACAACTCGTGCTCCTCTGGATCTTTCGTTTTGGGATAATTGTTCAGCCGAACATTGCGCGGTGCGGTCTAAACATCCCAAGACTAAAACGACATCGCGTTCTTTCTTAATATTCGATTGTTTATTATTCGTATCCGTATTCGTATTAGCTTGACAGAGATATTTATGATGTTTTAGTCGTTGTTGATGATGAGTTTTTCGTTTTCTTAATCGTTTTGATGATGATGATGATGATGATAGAGATAGAGATGTCGTTGTTTGTGTTAAAGAGACAGTATAATTAACACTAATTGTCCGCATTGTCATCGTTGTCATCATTATATCGTACAGAGAACGACGAAGATATATTCGCGTAAAACTTGAATTAAATGTAAAGTTTGAAGATACGCTCATGACAGCCTGCAGCCTGCTGACAGCTGATGGTGGCAGCAAAGTTATTTTTGTTTTTTCACACCCTTCTCACGTCTCATCAGACTGACGGACGTCAGATTTCATTTCATCATCGTCAAACATATTCATCACATCATCAACATAATAGAAACACTGAAATATATTAAATAGGAAGAGAAAAATGATTGCTGCACTCAATTCAGCATCGCTGTTGATATCGGCTCGAGAACATGGACTATCATCGTCAAGAAAGATGAAGACGATACCGATGACAGTGATTAAGAGTAAAAAGAACAAGAAGATGACGAAATTATTCGCAACAACTTCGCCATCAAAGCAGGCGAAGACAGCATCATCGACATCACCATCTTCAGTGAAAACAATTAAAGAACAAAAAGAAGTAGAAGTAAATAATAATGATAATAAGTTTGAGTTTGAGGTTCCTAATCAGTATGGATATTTCCCATCAGTGATCGAAAAAGCGAAAATCAAAAGACTGGAAAACGCGAATAAGTTCGACACCGACGTCTATCTCTCAAAAGAGGAACAAACCTTAAGATTCGAACGCTTATGTACTGCACATCCGGAGAACAAAAAATGCCAAGATGGATATAAATCACCTTTGAGAACGAAACCGAGTACGACGAGTAGAATTAATGGAAGTATTATCAGATCAGACGGTAACATATTAATACCAGGGAACAAGGAAGATCTCGTTACTTGGGTTTTAGACCCCGCGATGTCGGCGGATACGATTGGGATTTTGTTACCGACGTTATTCGTAATCATCGGAGCGCAACTCAAAAAAGCCGCAGGCGTTCCAGAGTGGGTATCGGGTGGTGTCGCAATTACGACTAAAATCATCGCGACTTGTTTGATTGCATTATACTGGATTCCATTATTTATGAAAGAATAGCAATATTGCAGTACTGGTACTATTTGTATGTTTTTAATCATATGCGCACAACGTTATTACTACGATCGTGAACTCTAATGTTTTTAATGCGCGATAGGAGGGGCAAGAGTCGCGTTAAAACGTTTTGAGTTTTCATTTTTTGTTTTCATTTTCTGTAGTGTTTCAAAACCTTATTTTTGTAAAGGGATAATCAAATCACCTGGTACACGCGCGCGTATTAATGTACATTTTCAAACTTATACTTAATTCGTCTTTTTGCTATGCATTGCCGTAGCTGCTAATTGTGATGATGATGATAATGATGATGACGATGGGTTCTTCTTCTTAATATATTCATCCTCTCTTACGCCTCTGACGATGAATAATGCCGCTTCCATGAACAAACAAGCTACTGAGCCTAAAGTTCCGCAAACAAAATGAATCTCCCAACTACTTTCCTGGAACACGTGCGTTCCGCAGAGATACCCTCCTAAGAAACACGCGAACATTAACGTGATGACGTGTATTGCTAATCCTAAATCATTTTTTATCAACGCACTCACTGAAGATGAAGATTGTTTATCGTCACATCCTTTCATGACATCTTCAATCATCGAGTTATATTTCTCTTCCTCTATTTTGTTCTTAATTCGTTCCAATTTTTGAGCAAACTCAACTGTTTTCTGTTCTCTTCTTTTAGGTTTCTTCAAGATTAACTGAGAGCCTTGTAAGAGAACGTATAGCCTAAACATGTTATTACTATTATTATCATCATTGATATGATCATTGGTATTATTATTGTTTTTGTTCATTAGTTTATAATCACTCATCTCCTTAACCAGACTGTATGGTATCGCAGGTTTATTCATACTTTCCGTTAACTTCAATTTCAAGAGATTTCGTTTTTCTTCTTCTTCTTCTTCTTCTTGCGATGATGATTCTGCTATTATTAAATGCATGGCTATTCGAATACGCTCTGTGTTTGTAACCTCCATCAAAATCGTCGAGCGACTGTAATGATATTATAATAATATTATAATAAATGAAGCTGTGAACGCGGTGAAAGTATAGTCTGATACTGAGTTTTGCCAAAAATGAGAAGTGAGAAGGAGAAGGACAGCATCATCAGCATCGCACGTCGCATCAATCACAAATCGTCAGTAGGAGAAGCAAAGATCAAATGAGAGACAACAAACTCCTCACATTAATTGTTTTGTGAGTTCGCTAAATCTAAACACGCGCGAGTTAAAGAAGTATTACGAACTCGTATAAACTACTTTTTTTCGTACATCGAGAGGATCATCACAACAATTTCATTCTGCTTAACCTCACAACTGCACAAGAACAACAAGAACACACAGAACATCAGTAGTGACAAAAAGAGATATCACTATAAAAATGAATAATCAAGATAATAATAATAAGAAGAACGTGTTTGAACAATTATATTCCGGCGCAAACTCATTGATTTCGGACAAATCAATTCAAGCAAGGGTTCAGAGGACCTTGAACACGGTTAAAGTTCAATCACAGAATGTTTTAAAAGACTCTTTCGCCCATATTGGCTCTGTCAGTGTAACGACTTTAGATAAAGTCAAGAGCACTTTTCAATCATCAGCATCGTCTAAGAATAACAATAACACAAACAAAAGAAACGGGTTCGACGAGAACGATACTGGAGAAACTATTGACTTACAAGTTTCCAACGAATTATACGTCGACTCTCCTGCATTCTTAAGAACGCAGTTATGGGAAAGTTCTTTGCGCAAAACAGCAGCAGCGAGTACAACGAACGTATCGTATGAACTTATTCAATCGAGAATCAAAGCAAAAATAGAAGCGAAAGAAAATCAAACAGGTGAAGAATTAGAATTAGAATTAGAAGAAAACTTGTCGAATGTCGGAGAGAATTACGAACAATTGATTGAGAGAGATTTACGTCGAACGTTCCCGAATCATCCCGCGTTTAAAGCGGGCGACCGAGGCGAAAGAGGTATAAGAAAGTTAAGAAGACTATTACTAGCGTACGCAGAAATCGATCGAGCGTGTGGATACTGTCAAGGCATGGCATTTATTTGCTCTATTTTAGCTTTATATCTAAACGAAGAAGACGCGTTTGAGGCTCTTTGCTTTATTATGCAAAAACGGAAAGCGAGATTGATTTTCCACGCTTCAACCTCTGCTGGCTTTGGTTTAAAGCGTACTTTGAGATGTTTGGATAAACTTTTACTGCGCGAAAACGAAAAATTAGCATTATTTTTAGGAAAGTATCAAGTTGATTCGACTTTGTTCGCATCGAGTTGGATTTTGACGTCGTTCTCGAGCGATTTCAACACTCGATTCGCATGTCGCATACTTGACGTAATCATCGCTAATGGAAATCTCGAATTTTCATACGGTGATTTCGTAGTTTCCGTGGCGGTTTCGCTTTTGAACGAGGCGACTGAGGATTTGTTAGGTTTGGTCGATTCTTATTCATATTCTTCAACTCAGCAAACAATGCAGCAACAAAACAGCGACGACGAAGCGTTTGAAAGAATTATTAATTATCTTCGAACGATGCCTCAAAAATGGGAGAGCGGTAGACAACAAAGAGTTTTAACGCTCGCTATTAATGCTATCGTTGAAAGAACAAAAGAGTGCAGAGAAATATATTTTGAAGAAGATCAAGAAGAATACGTATTATAGATTAATTTGCTTGAGTGATTGTTGGAAGAGAGAAGATATTATTACACCACCGAAAACGTGTAGAGAGAAGAAATAGATTTTGCACTTTTCGAAGAAGATTAAAAGAAAATACGTACTAATATGGTACGTACTAGTACAGTACGATCACACCACTAAAAAAGTACCACAACACACTGTATTATATAGCAGACACACATACCTTCTATTATTCTATATGCCACATATTGGCGCGATCAGTGTGCGACTTTACGAAAGTTTTATCGCCATCTTTCTCTTCCCCTTGCTCCCATGAAATCTTAACCTCCATTAAACGTTTATTTGTCTTCTTTCGAACCATTTGCAGCGTTCCACGAACAATGTTTCCATTATCGCACGAAATTTCTGGCTGCACGTAAAATGCTTGTTGTCCCCAATGCGTTGAACCGTTTGCGTTTGGAGCAGTTGTTAACTCGACGACGTTTTCGGCGGGATTTTCCTTTGACCCAGCAAATTTCACATCAAACCAACCAGCAAAAGCCGCTGCGTCTTGCTGCATTCCACTCGATAACATTTTCAACTTAAATTCACATGAGATTTTCTCGATGTCTTCTAAAGTAGCTGTATTTAAATCAAACTCTTTTAAAACAAACGGAGCGCACATTTGTTGCGATGGATGAATATCGACCCACGAGGACGTGTTCATGAAAAAATCCTCCTGTTCGGCTTCGTATTCAGAAGTAAGCGCCGACATATCTACTCCGTAATTTTCTTTAGTCGTTTCAACAAACTCATCCCAAACTTGTAACGATTGTTGCATTTCTTGAATTTTCTGAGCAGCTTTGTGCGATTTAATCAAAGACAAGGACATCGTCGCGTGCGATGGGTACATCGCTCCCCCAGGTTTCATCCACTTATCTCTAGCAATAATCACTGAATCGAACATCGATTCACGCAAAAGAAAGTATCCCATCCACTCTGAAATGATCACGTCAACCTTCTCTGGAAGTATAGCGTCTTCGATGCTCGACTGGATGACGGTTATTTTGTCCTTCAACCCGTTCGCTTCAATCAATCGTTTCGCGTGAGTTGCCATGAACGTAGCTTCGACTGCATATACATGCTTCGCCCCAGCTTGTGCTGCCCAAATGGCAAGGATCCCAGATCCAGTTCCAACATCTAAAACGACCTTGTCCTTAAACTGCGTAGGGTTCATCTTCACCGAATTAAAATACGCAGTCATTCGATCTTGGTCTTCGAGCATATCTTTTTGATGGTATAAGTATCCATAAGTACAGAAATAGTTTGCAAAATCGGCTTCGGAGATATCTTTCGGTTTCGCTAGAACTGCCTCGCTCGCTTTTTCAATTTCTTCATCATTAGTCTTTGTCGTCGTTGCACTCATTTTCGTTGTTGTCGATACTGGCGGCTGTTGTTGTCTTCGTTTGTTTTTGATGATGTTCCTACTTCTACTACTTTTGAATATTGTTGTTCGATGACTTAAAAATATCACTAAGTTCTTACTAACAGACATAAACTATATATAAACTATATACTTTTATTATTATAATTTAATTAATTAACAAGACTGAACAGTATGATGTAGTACTCGTAATTGTTGCGAATTTATTGTGATGTGATTTTATTCGTTTTTGCAGCTTTTCAAGATTTCAACCGAGAGAGAAATGAGAAAATAAGCAAGAACTCCGATGTGTTGCTAGCAGCTAAATTTTAAATGTAAATTATTAGAGATCGTATTATATATATATACACATATACAGTAGTAGTATTGCATATTATTTACTCATTTCATTCGCTCGGCGTCGTACTACCACAACGTGCTCCTCCATTTTTCCATCGTTTGTCCAACGTTTTTAGCGCGCAATCCATTTCTGGTTTACCTAGTTTTACATTCACTTCGTTATGTCTTTGGCATACCCATACGCTAAGTTTTTCTCGAGAGGACACGTCCGGGGGATTCTTCATCACATCTTCCTTAAAATCTTCTTTGCATACCGCGCATGGGTACAAGTCTGCAAGCGCATCGAAGAACCTCCTCGCTTGTACTTTCTGAAGAGCTGAAGGTTTATCAGGGAAGTTCGCAGCGACTGAGTGTAAAACGCTCCAAGTACTATTTCCTAAATCTTCCCTACTCAATGGACAACTCTTTAAAGTTTCATTGATATTATTGATATTATCTTCTTCTTCCGATGATGATTTATTCTTATTCTTATTCTTATTCTTCGCAGCATTAGTATCGATAACAACCTTGCGCATCATTTTCATCATATCATCTTTAGATGAACAGGCTTGTGTATCACACGACGACGACGCAGCTTCATTCATCTTATTACAATTACGAGAATATATTAGTTCATTTTCATTTTCATTTTCATATTATTATTGTTACTATTATTGTTCACGCGTGACTATATGCTCGTTGTATGGTACGTACACCATAATCAGCATCAGCCAAGCAGTCAGCAAAACCCCTAATACGTGTAATAACAGTCAGACAGTAGGTTAACAGAATAATAACGCCTACAAACTTGTAAAGTGTAAAGAAAACAGAGTTATACGTCACTCAAGCAGCGCGCGCGAAGAATACTACCCTACTACACTACTATACATATACATATACATATACATATAATATAATATGGTGACTGTGAGTAAAATTACTCGCAATATCATTAACAATACGAATAATACGAATAAAAAGCTCGTATCAGTCGTCTTATTCGGAGCCAGTGGATATGTTGGACAATCGATTTTGAGAGAGTTAGTTGAACGAACGGAAGTTGGTGAAATTATTGCAATCAATCGCAATATTAATAGTAATAATAAGAATAAGAATAAAAAGATAACATATTTAGCAGCTGACGCGATGAAACCGGAAATGTATTTAGATAAGATCAAACACGCTAAAGTTTTAATTACATCTGTCGGTGCATTACCTTTTGGAATCACTGCCGAGGAATGTTTTAGAAGAAATGCTGATACAAACATCGTTCCAGCTAAATCGGTTTTATCAAAAAATTCTGGTGAAACAAAAAATAACATCGATAGATTCATATCAGTCGGTGCATCTGTAGGAATAGCAAGTGCGATAGTTCCTGGTTTAAAACCATACATTGAAGGGAAGCGCGCGGTTGAAAAATTTGCGAGCGAGGAGTTTGCAAAGCGCGGAGAGCGCTTAGCAGTCGTCGTAAAACCAGGCGGCGTATCGGGAAAGAAAGCTATCACCGTCAGTGGCATGAATATTAATTTACCTTTGTGGATAGCTATGGATCCAATGTCATTTATTTTGAAACGCTTCGGAAATTTTGGAATTGAGAACTCTCCAGTAAGAGTAGAACGGGTGGCGAAAGCCGTGGTCAACGCAGCGATTTCAAACGACGAAAGGTTTACAAAAGGAGGCTATTTAGAGATTTCGAATAAAGAAATAATCACAAACAGTGAATACGATTTTTAATTATTATTAAAATAAAACGAATTATAATTATCATCCCAATCATCATCATCATCATCATCATCATCAAATATATATATATAGACAGACCTATTTATCTTCGCTGCCTTTTCGCAGTATTATTATTCATATTCATATTCATATTATTATTATTATTACCGCCATCATTAACGACGCCGATTATTCCAGCGTGACTGCCTCCAATTGCCATATCTACAAACGTAACACCCTGTGCCGTCTTAACTCTTGGTACTTTTGTTGGTTCGTAAACATCCAAGTTCTCTGGTCCTTGACCGAGCGCGCCTAAATTCGAACCCCACGTATAGGCTTCGCCAGAATTTGTAATTGCGCCAGACGAAGTCGAGCCGGCATAAACCATTTTGATCGCTTCTCCACTAAACCATTTTGATGGTATCTCCACTGGATCCGGTTGAGGATCGTCATTGCACTCTCTTTCAGTTAACGCACCTAAGCGCCCATCGTGACGTTTTCCCAAGGCGTATATTTTCCCAGTTTCTGATGAAAGAAAAAGAGAATGAAATCCCCCACCCGCACATTGTGTGATTTTCAACTTTGAAAGCGAAGGAATCTTTCTAGGTAACCATGCGACTTGATTACTTCCAATGACATCATTATCAAAAAAGCCGCACTGGCCAAATGAGGATAACCCAATGCTATACACGTCGCCGTTCGTGGCGATCAAGTGCCCATGAAGCTCACCGGTTCCAATAGCCTTGAATTTGATATTTTCTCTATTTTCAACGACTACAACACGACGTGGTGTTAAAAGATTTGCCACTTCAGAATCGTTCGCTTTGTCATTCGCGTCTGCATAATGTTCTCTCTCTTCAATCCTTCCGAGACGACCTTTTTCGGAACATCCAAAGGTATACACGTCGCCGTCGTGTGTTAAAATGCACACGTGTTGTTCGCCCGATTGGATGCATTTCGCTCGAAACTTTTTGTCTAAAACTTTCACTGGTTTCCAAATCTCATCTACTTTCTCTTGATATTCCCCAGACTTTGGTTTCGCTTGGTTCACAGCTCGCCATTGTCCGTTTTGATGACGCCAAGTGCCCCATCCCCAAACGTTTTTATCCGAATCAATAATGAAAGCCGAAGTATCACCTGCGCATATAGTAACTGCTTTGACACCATTTTCGAGGGCAACAAAATTAGGTAACCAAGTCTCATCGTCATCGTCATCATTTTCAGGTAAAGAGGTTTTCCTACCTAAAGCGCCCGAATCGTTTGCGCCCCAAGATAAAACTCTCCCGTCTTCTAAGATGGCAAAAGTTTGTTGTCCCCCGCACGCTATATCGGTCACTTTCATTGTTTTCAAAACTTGAGTTAACAGTAATCTCGGTCGCATGAGTTCATCAATGAGTACGCCGTTAGCGTCCGATCCTAATCCGAGCTGACCGGAGTCTCCATTTGAGCCGAACATCCAAATTTGACCACCTTCTTTTCTTCTTATTATTTGTTCATTACCTTTTAATAACGATTGATTATTATTAAGAACATCTTGATATTTCTCGTTCAATTCTTGACAATATCTTAAATATTGTCTACAAATATCAATCTTAGCCGTGCGAGGGTTTGCTCTAACGCGATCTTGCAAAGCTCTTGCGAAGGATTCGTTCAAATCTTTCGTTTGTTTTTCAAACTCAAACGTACGGTTGATGACTGTTTTTGAACCGGTGCTATTATTGATGTTAGCAGTGATTTCATCTCTCGATCGTTTCGACATCTTTATTATTATTATATATATATTAACTTGTGTCGGTTAGAAGCGATCGAGTAAAGTGCGTCCTGAAAAGTGAATAAAACGTAAAGTTCGAACAAAACTCAGATGTCAGACGAGGCAACTGCTGATGCCCTGATGGGATGGAGGTTGGTGGTTGGAGGAGGACTGGGAAAACAAAACAGGGGCGAGAAACGCGAGATTGTAAAACTATCAAACCCTATGCTGGCAAGACAGCAGCAGATTGAAGAGAGGAACACTCTGCATCACTGATGCTGCTTGCTGCTGCTGCAAAATGACTGAAGAACTTTCTTTGCAGCAAAGATCAAACACTTACGTACTCATTATTAAGTAATTAATTAACTTACATGCACTCGCTTTGTACTTCGCGAGTGACTGCGACGACGAAGAATATCGTTCGTTCTACTGTTAAAAAACAAAGACTGCGAGGAAGAACACGACATATTATTAGTACTAATAATAATACATCATTTTTAGGAACAACAAAGACGATAACGACACAACCCCTAACGAGAAGAAAAGAAACGACGTTTAATACTATTATTGCGAGAAGTTCTTTGAATACTAATACTATTAATAACGACGACGATAACAACGGAAAATCTGTATCTGATTCGATGGACGAAAAAGATGTATTCAATAACGTCTTACCAGCAGTCGTAGTCGCTTGCGTCGGATCGTTCCTGTTTGGATTTCATTTAGGGATTGTAAATCCAGCTTTAGATGCAATCGCAAATTCGCTCGGTATTGCGGGCCATGCTCAGTTGAAGAGCGCAATAGTGAGCATAATCTTGGCGTTTGCCGCGATCGGATCTTTATTGGCCAGTCCTCTTGCGGATAAACTTGGACGTAGGTCTTCGCTCACATTTTGCGCGGCGCCTTTACTCGTTGGAGCCGGCATGTGCGCGCAAGCTATGACAGTTTCAGAGATGCTCATAGGGCGCGCGATATCGGGAATAGGCGTTGGCATGGCCAGTGGTCTGGTTCCGTTATATATAAACGAAATTAGTCCCGAAAACTTCCGAGGCACGCTCGGTTCGCTCGTGCAACTTTCAATTTGCGTCGGGATACTCGCAGCGGTTTTGCTAGGAATTCCTTACGACCCGAATTTTCCAGCTTTGCAAGAATCGATATCGTTTTTGACGTTTAGCTTCGATAAATGGTGGAGATCGATGTTCTACGCAGCCGGAATTCCGGCGTTATTCTTAGGTTTTGCAGCTAAAGTAATTCCAGAATCGCCAAAATGGTTACGAAGTCAAGGTAGAATTCAAGAAGCTATCAAGGCTGAGAAGTTACTATGGGGCGGTAGCTACCAACAAAAACAACAACAAATGCAACTAGAAAACGTACAAGAACTACAACAGGAAGATGAAGAAAAGTTGATGAAGAAAATGACTGAGAACGGATCCTCCTCCTCCTCCTCGGCAAGTTGGATCGAGGCGCTTTTTGATCCTCGCTATCGGAAAGGAGTTTGGATCGGTGCTATTCTATTTTTTGCGCAGCAGTTTGCTGGCATTAATGCAGTCATTTACTTTTCTACGCCTTTATTTGCTTCCGCTGGTTTGCGATACGCAGTAATGGGATCCGTCGCCGTATGCGTAGTTAACATTTTCGGAACGTTGTTAAGTACGAAGATTTTGGACAAGACGGGAAGGAAGCCGCTTCTTAAAAAGTCCTTTTTAGGGATGGGTGTGTGCTGCGTATTTCTCTCTCTCGCGGCTTTGAATCCATCATCGAGCATATCGTCGTATGTTTCTTTGTACGGTACTTTGTTGTATATTTTTGCGTTTGGAATGGGCGTCGGCCCAATCCCTGGATTACTCGCCGGCGAGTTGAATTCCGAACGCGTTCGAGCTAAAGCGATGTCGTTTGCGTTTTTGAGTCACTGGGTGTTTAATTTTTGCATCGGGCAAGGATTTTTACCAGTCGTTCAGAAAATTGGCATCGCAGCAGTTTGGGCTCTCTTCGCATCGGTTAGTTTCATATCTTCGTTCATGGCGCAGAAATTCTTGGTCGAAACGCGCGGGAAGAGTTTTGCTGAAATTGATAAAGAGATGAACAGATAGTATAGGGATGTCGAATTTCAACTTCGAAGTTACAACGCTACCTAATAATATGCTATAATAACGCGTTCGCGTGAACTAGTTTTATATATTTGAACGTCGTCTTCAGATTGTACCTTTCTCCTCTTAAGTTCGAATTCTAACGATACCTGCGCATGTTTGAAAACGCCGTCGCTTGCATCGTCGCCGCCGGCTTCGGCTTCGACATAATTATGATCACGATTCTCCACAGAATAAAAAACGTTGAACCCAACTATTAATCTAAAATAATCTATTTTATAGCTGTTGCTGTTGTTGTCTTCTCGGAGCTGTGCACCCTTTAATGATTTGTTGTAATACCCCAACGACGGGCGTCGTAGAAGAAGCCACCGTTGCGGATTGATTTGCCGCGTCCGGATCGACTAATAAACTCACCTGCCAAGTCAATTCTTTGTTCCTTTTTTCGAGCGTCGAGAGCTTTAGTTTGAGCTCACCTAAATTCTGCTCCGCCTCTTGAGCTCGTTTTGCTGCGGCATTAACAGTCACGCTTGAACGCTCGACTCCTTCCTGTTTATAGCGAAACGACTCAGCTCTTAACTCTTCCAACTCTTTCTCGCAATCTCTCAACTTATTCATCGCGTTCGTTGCCGATTTTCTACTTTGAGCGTTCAATTCAGCGGACCAACTTTCACCTTGATCATTTGCCCACTTTTCTAAATGATTCAACAAATCGTCTACGCTAGAGCTACTTTCATCTTCTTCTGGGGGCGGCGGTTGACGAAGAGGATCATTACGAGTGCCTGTACTGTCGTTGTTATTTCCTAACCATCCCCAAATTGATTGATCCGCCTCTTTTACACTTAAAACTGGGTTTCCGTTTTTATCTACTTGCCCCTTAAGTTTTCCGAGAATTGTAAGCACGCGAACTCGAATCGATTCGATTTTTTCGCTTCTTCTAATTTTTTCTTTCTCCTCCTCGTCATTGACGCTATTTCGTAAATAAGTCGTCTCCGGTTGAGGCAACGGCACGTGAACGGTTGTCGCTTGATCGAAATTGTTCTTTCTCAAAGTTGCCATTTCTTCTAATACGCTCGCTTTTGTTCTAGCTTCGATGCATTCGGCTTGCGCTTGTGCTAACGCTGCTATGAGATCTTTTTCGCCTTCTTTTACGCTCGCGAGTTCTTTTTCAATTTCGTTGACTCGAGTTTTATCTTCTTCTGCGCGCTTCTCGGAACCAAATTTTGCAGTGGATACGATAGATAAAGAATCCTTCAACGCGCGGATTTCATCTCTTAATAAATCATTTTCATTCGTGAGTTTCTCTTCAATTTGTTTGAATTGTGTTTGAACGTGCGTAAATTTCTTTTTTCGTTCTTCGCTTTCGCGAATCGCATTTTCTGCGCGCTGGTTAGCCTCTTCGGCAACGTTTTCTGCTTCAGCCGCTTTGGATTCAGCCAACTCTTGTGCCTGTCTTGCTCGATCACGGTGAGCGATCGAATTCGCTGCTTCCCTGCCAGTAGCATCCATGAGATTGATTTGTTTGCGAAGATCTTCGAGTTGCGTCTCTGCGACTACTTTTGCTTTCTCTGCAGCTGAAGCTTTAGCGTTCGAAGATGCCGCTGCTGCGGCACCACGTGCAACCGCGGCTTCCATATCATTTGCCATAGCTTTTGCCTCCTCGCAATCATCCTTGTACTTTTGAACATGCGCTTGCATTTCTTTTATTTTTAAATCTTTCTCCTCGTTTGCTCGGCTAAATTCGCGCTTTTCTTCTATTTTTTGCAACGCGTTTTCTTTGAATGACTTTAATTGCATTTCTGCGTTTTTTGCGCGATCTTCCATGTCGCTTTTAATTAAAGCCAACTGTTTCGCTTCTGATTTTAAATTAGCACTCTCCGCATGAGCCGATTCCAAAGTTTTACGAGCTTCCTTCAGATCGACTTCAACTTTTGAAATTTTCATTCGCTCGGTCTCGAGTTGCTTTTTAAATTCTTCCTTTTCTTTCTGCATCGCTCCAATTTCCGTATTTAAAGCCGTGACGACGGAATCATCAACATATGCTGGTGGCAGAGGAGAAGAAGAGACTATAGTAGTAGAACCCTTTTTCCCTTTCTTCCCCTTTGAAAGAGTTGTCGTTGTTGTCATCGGTTGTTGCTGCGATTCCTTTTTTTTCCTTTCAGTTTCGAGTTCTCTCGTCAAACGTTCAACGTCCGTTTCATAACTCTTTCCTTTCTTTACCGCGTTTCGTAACTTTTCTTTCAAAGAATTGAGCTCTGTTTCTATTTCCTCTTCTTTCTGCTTATTAATGATAATTTTATTGTTGCTGTCTTTATTATTCGACATTGAAGTACCGTTTCGTATGGCCAACGCAGACGCGGCTCGAGCCGTTGCCGCTCGCGCTTCTTTCAATTCTTCCTCTTGTCTCACAATTTCATTCCTTGCCACGCGTAAAGCGTCTTCTAACGATTTGACACGTTCATCTTTAAAACTGTTATTGTCATTATTAGTATTATCATTATCAGCGTTCTTTGGAGAGCGTATTGATTGCGTTATCGAAGTTGATATTTTCGATTTTGCCTCTGCTGCCTTGGCGACGACTAGATTGGAGACAATATCCATGTGCTCACCGAGTTGATCATCAAGTTTATCAATGTCTTCAGCAAATTTACTCGCCGCACCGTATAGTTTCCCACCAATATCATCAAACCAATTAGATTCTCTTTCTTCTTCTTCTTCTTCTTCGTTCATATTATTGTTATTACCCATCATTTCACTTATATTTTTTTCTTCGATCTTTTATTATTGATACACGAACGAACGATATTGATGAATTTATGACAATATAGAAAGCGAGAAAAATAAAAATAAGAAGAAAACGTCGTCTTTTTTGTTGTTGTTGTTGTTGTTGTTGTTGTTGTTGTTGTTTATTTTCTTATATACTTATTTATGTTTGAGAAAGAGAGCGCGCGCGGAAGTAGTCAGTCGTCTGCGTCTCAGAAGTTGTCTTCTGTCTGTGAGTAGGTTTCATCGAAAATTGAAACTTCTCTCCTCTCCCAAAGTTTGTTCTACTCGTAGCCTGTTTGTGACTTTGGTGTCGTTCGTTCCTACTGTGAAAACCTCCTCATTTATTAATTCATCCATTAAGAGAACGAAAGATGATGACGATGATGGTACGTGCTAATCCTTATGTTAATGTATTAAGACCACGATCAAGAACGAAATCATGTAATCCATTTTTAGTCGAAACTAACAATGAAGATGTGCGAGAACAAGGTTTTGCGTTTTTATTGAAAACGACGAAAAGAATAAAAACGAGTTCAAACAGAAGAAGAGGTAGTAGTAATAGCAGTATTAGTAGCAGTATTAGTATTAGTAGGAGTATTAGTAGGTGTAGGAGTAGTAGTAGTAGGAGGAGTAGCGGAATGCTCAACCTCTTCAGTAATAAGAAGAAGATTGCTATTATTAAGAAGCGAAGAGGAGATGTTAAAAAAATCGGAGTATTCGAAAGGGCTAACAATAACAATAATAACAATAATAATGGAGGTTCATCAAATACTAGTTCGACGAATACGACTCGATTGGGGAGAGCTGTGAGTGCTATTTTTAAATCCGCATCGAAGCGCGTGAAACGAAACTTCAATCGTATTCCAATAGCGCTCATCGCGCTATTAGTAGGCGTTTCGTTAACCGCATTCATTCCACATCCAGAATCTCCTGGAGATGCATTTATTACGTTTACAATTGTTACTTTAGGCGAGTTTATGAGTTCTATCTTATATAGCGCAAAGAATCAAGGAGGATTTTTACGATGGGCGAAGTATGGTGAGACCGTTCCCATCTTATTGAACGCTTTCAAGATTGGCGTTTTTTACGGACTTTTTATCGATTCGTTCAAAGTTGGTTCATAATAGAAACGAGTTATACCTAATTTATATTTTTATGGTAGGTAGTACGGTATCATATATCTTTACACAATAGAAGTACTACCAGTACTATTAAAATCTACAAATTGCGTCGCGCTACGCAAACATCGAATCAATCGTACGATGCGCATACCTTGTAATCGCATGCGATAGAACTCCAAGTGGACCAAACATACAACATAATAAAATTGAATGCCTGCATGGTGTTCCCCATTCAACTGCGTCTAAAAATACCCCTCTCGCTAGAAAAACATCCAACGAAATCAAGTGTAGCCACGAAGCACACGCAGTTTCGGACGTGCTCATAAAAGATGAAAACAGCGTCAAACACCTACTAAGAAACGGTTCGACGACCAAGGATGTTGCGCTATTATTAGTAATACCAAGACTATTATTTTGATGCTTGAACGCATTAAGTAATGCACGAACTACATCTTCGCTATTTAAGCTTAGATATGCCGCAACTACGTACAAAACCCCTAATACCAGCCAAAGCATTTTGCTCTCCATCAATTTTCGAGTTATTCTCGAACTTGGTTTCGCAACCATCAAAGCATAAAAAGGCATTACCATGACCGTGCCAGTTGTAAATAATACATCGGTTAATACTAACGCCGACAACGTTGGTGCCATAAATCTCTTTTTCGTCTCTGTTCGTGATGATGATGATAATCTTCTTCTCCTTAAAAAATCACCTTCAAATCTCGTTAGGACAAACTTTGTGTTTGAGCAAGAAAGGCAATACGTTCTTTGTGCGATACCCGATGCGATGCAATGTTTATATTCATTATTTTGTCGGCGTCCGATACGTTGATGTGATAGTGACGGTGCTGATGATGATGAACTTACTGCTGCGTGTTGTTGCATATCTTTTCTTTAAATAAATAAGTTTATTATTACGTTCGTTTTATTGACGATAGGCAGTGCTGATGCGGGATGTTTTCAGTTCTGCTGTCAAGTTGTTTTTCGCTTTGATGCTGTCGGGCTGTATGATGCCTCTTTTTGCGCTTTTCCTTTGTCTGTTTGAGTGTTTGTCTGTTTCCATATACATGTATAACACCTATGTAAGCTGAACTCGCGTATCAAAATAAAGAAATTAGGTGTTTGAACTCCTTATAATAGTAATAATAATAAATTCATGTGTGTTTGCGTGTGTGTATGCTCTCATATAATTGATAATGCCCTCTTCTAGACGACGAGAACAAAACGAGTAATATATAAGAAATAATGACATCAATAATACAACGCGCATTTATCTTACCTTTGCTCGTTATGCCAACTTCATCAGCATCGTCACGAGCAAAACGAAATTATTCTACAAAAATAACAACAACAAGAGCGGATGGAAGTGATGTTAATAGTACTACTACTACTGCTAACAATGATAACAATATTAAACCGAGTATAACAAGAACAAGAACAACAACAGCATCAATAGAATGCGAACACTTTGATGTTTGTTCTGGATGTACTATCAAAGAGAATTTTATAGAAAATAGTGAATCCATTCAGAAAGCGAAAACGTTCTTTTTCGAATCAGAACCGAAGTTAGATTTCGACATCCATTTAGGTAATGTGATGAAGTACAGGAACAAAGTCAAACTGGCTTGCAGAAATAATTTAGAGGGCAGAATAGATTTCGGCTTGTTCGCAAAAGGGTCTCATCAAATAGTCCCAATTCCGAACTGTGCAGTTCATCATCCATCAATAAATTTGTATGCAAAGATTTTACTCGTCGTTTTGCGCGAGTTAGACATTCGAGCTTACGGCGAGGATGATAGTACTGGAGAGTTAAGATACGTTCAATTTGTTGCACCAGATTATTTGAAGCAGATTTCGTCGTGTCAA
>Ga0209710_1000921_pt1 | contig 24055 bp, 19 predicted proteins | sample ArcticOcean_MG_C_5_FD_187436 | JGI IMG/M metagenome (GOLD analysis project Ga0209710, IMG submission 187436) | Marine microbial communities from western Arctic Ocean - ArcticOcean_MG_CB4_138 (SPAdes) (version 2) | ecosystem: Environmental > Aquatic > Marine > Oceanic | place: Arctic Ocean...
AAGCACCATAAAAAAAAGTGTCATCAAGAATTTTTTCATTTATGTCGCTCCACCATATTTTTTTTAATTGTTTTTTACCTAGATAAATAAAAGATAAAAAAGCAAAAAAATACATTAATCCATACCAATGAAGTTTTAAGGGGCCAATTTGAAGAGCAATAGGGTCTAATTGAGGATGAATAAGCATTATTTCTCCATTATAAGTTAAAATTCTAATATATAAATAAATCATAAGAGATCCAAATGCCAGAATATAGATCTAGAACAACGACTCATGGAAGAAATCAAGCAGGTGCTAGGGCTCTTTGGCGAGCTACAGGGATGAAAGATGGCGACTTCGATAAGCCAATGATCGCAGTCGTTAATTCTTTTACTCAATTTGTGCCTGGTCATGTCCACTTAAAGGACATGGGACAGTTAGTTGCGCGCGAGATTGAAAAAAATGGTGGAGTTGCGAAAGAATTTAATACTATTGCGGTAGATGATGGAATAGCTATGGGACATGATGGAATGCTTTATAGCCTTCCCAGCAGAGATTTGATTGCAGACAGTGTTGAATATATGGTTAATGCTCATTGGGCAGATGCAATGGTTTGTATATCAAATTGTGACAAAATAACACCAGGCATGCTTATGGCAGCTATGAGAATTAATATACCTGTGATTTTTGTGTCGGGTGGACCTATGGAAGCTGGCAAAGTAGATTGGGAAGAGAATGGAGGAAAAATTGAAAAAATTGATTTAGTTTCTCCGATGATTGCTGCCGGAGATTTAAGTGTTTCAGAAGATAATCTAAAAAAAATGGAAGTATCAGCTTGCCCAACCTGCGGATCTTGTTCAGGAATGTTTACTGCAAATTCAATGAATTGTTTAACGGAAGTTCTTGGTTTAAGCCTTCCAGGAAACGGAAGTACTTTAGCTACTCATACCGCTAGAAAATCATTATTTTTAAATGCAGGTGCGAAAATTGTAGATATTACTAAGCGCTATTACGAAGGAAATGATGAATCTGTTTTACCGAGAAGCATCGCTACAAAAAAAGCATTTGAGAATGCAATGGCTCTAGATGTATCCATGGGAGGTTCAACAAATACAGTTTTACATTTATTAGCTGCTGCTAAGGAAGCAGAGGTTGATTTTACGATGTCAGATATTGATAAAATATCAAGAAAAGTACCTTACCTAGCAAAGGTTGCACCTGCGTCACAAAAATATCATATGGAAGATGTTCATAGAGCTGGAGGTGTTTATGGAATTCTAGGTGAACTTAAAAGAGGAAAACTATTGCATGAAGATGTTTATACAGTTCACTCAAAAACTCTTGGTGAGGCAATTGATCATTGGGATATTATTTCAACTAAAGAAGATGTAGTGAAAGAATTTTATCTTGCTGCGCCAGGTGGAATACCGACAACAGAAGCTTTTAGTCAAGCAAAAGTATGGCCGTCTTTAGATGATGATAGAGATAATGGTTGTATAAGAGATATTGCTCATGCATACAGTAAAGATGGAGGCCTAGCTGTTCTTTATGGAAATATTGCAGAAGATGGTTGTATTGTTAAGACGGCTGGAGTTGATGAAGAAATATTAAAATTCTCTGGCCGAGTTAGATTATTTGAATCTCAAGATGCAGCGTGCGAAGCAATTTTAGGTGATAAGATAATCCCTGGAGATATTGTAGTTATCATCTATGAAGGTCCAAAAGGTGGTCCTGGTATGCAAGAAATGTTGTACCCAACTGCATATTTAAAATCAAAAGGATTAGGTAAGTCTTGTGCTTTATTAACAGATGGACGTTTCTCTGGAGGTACATCAGGTTTATGTATAGGTCATGCATCCCCAGAATCTGCGGAGGGTGGAGGGATTGCTTTATCGAGAGAAGGAGACCATATAGATATAGATATTCCTAATAGAAAAATTAATTTAAAAATAACAAATGAAGATTTATTACTAAGAAGAGAAGAAATGAACAATAGTAAAAATCCTTGGCATCCAAAACCTAGGGAGCGACGAGTAACAGATGCATTAAAAGCCTATGCAATGATGACCACTAGCGCATCAAATGGTGCTGTTAGAGATATCAATCAATTAAAGAAAAGATAATTCAAATTGAATAAAAGTATTAAGATCATCGATGAAGCTGATGGGCTTCAATTTATTGAAATTGATAACTCATTAGCTGTTGGTAGAGTTGCACTGCAAGGTGGACACGTTGATTGGTGGCGGCCGAAATCAGCTAAACAAGATGTTTTATGGCGTTCTTCAAATGCTAGGTATGAGAAGGGTAGATCAATTAGAGGTGGTGTTCCTATTTGTTGGCCTTGGTTTGGAAAGCACCCAACTGATGGTAGTTTTTGTGCCCATGGATTTGCTAGGGTAATACCTTGGAAGTTATTAGAGTCAGTACAATTAAAAAATGGAGCAACGAAAATTGTTCTTACAATGATTCCAACTGAGGCAGTTACTAAACAGTTAACTTATTCTTTTGAATTAATACTAACAATTGTAGTTGGTGAAAGTCTATATTTAAATTTAGAAACCACAAATTTATCCGACAGTCCATTTGTAATAAGTGAGGGATACCATACATATTTTTATATATCTGATATTGAAAATATAAAAGTTACTGGATTAGAAAATTCTATTTACACCGATAAGATAGATAATTTTGGTAGTGGAATTGAGAAGAAACCAATTACTTTTAAGAATGAATTTGATCGTGTTTATACTAATAGTAATGATTGTTATATTGAAGATGAAAAATTTAATCGAGTTATTACTATAAAAAAATCTAATAGTAATTCAACTGTTGTTTGGACACCATGGGAAGAGAAGGCATTAGCAATGGGAGATATGGGTGAAAAAGATGAATGGCGAAGAATGGTTTGTGTAGAAACTGCTAACCTTTTAGAAAATAGTATAGTAATTTATCCTAAAATGTCTCATAGCATAGCTACAGAGTATTCTGTTCAAGAATACTAATGACCAATCAACTTCAGGATGAATCAAGCCTCTATTTAAAGCAACATCAAGATAACCCTGTTAATTGGCTACCTTGGAGTAAGGCCGCTTTTGATTTAGCTAAAAAAGAAAGTAAGCCAATTTTTTTATCAATTGGATATTCAGCATGTCATTGGTGCCACGTGATGGCCCATGAATGCTTTGAAGATAAAGATGTGGCGAAATTAATGAATGATAATTTTATCAATATTAAAGTTGATAAAGAGGAGCGGCCTGATATAGATCAGATATATCAGACAACCCATTATATATTTTCTCGACGTCCTGGAGGCTGGCCTTTAAGTGTTTTTCTTACTCCAGATCAAGAACCATATTACATCGGCACTTATTTCCCAAAGTTTCCAAAACATAATTTACCTGCTTTTCCACAATTAATTATGAAGCTATCCAAGTTCTTTCACAAAGAAAAAGAAACTCTAAGCAAGCAGACATTGCAATTAAAAAATATAATAAATTCAATGAAGCCAGAAAAATCTGACCTAATAAATTTAGATAAAGACGACATAAAAAAAACAATAATCGCTATATCTAAAAATTTTGATAAAAATAATGGCGGCTTAGGTGGGGCACCAAAGTTTCCGAATGAACCTGTAATGAGATTTTTAATTGATCAAAAATCCCCAGAAGCAAAAAAAATTATTAAGTTAAGTTTTGAAAAAATGTTGCAGGGGGGATTATTTGACCATATTGAAGGAGGATTTTTTCGATATTGCGTAGATGTTGATTGGACTATTCCTCACTATGAGAAAATGTTATACAACAGCGCACAGTTAATAGAGTTATATTCCTTGATCTACCAATCAAATAATGATAAAAAAATTAATGAGTCGATATATTTAACAATTAGATGGTTGGTTGAAGAGATGCACTCTCAAGGCGGCGGGTTTTTTGCTTCAATGGACGCAGATTCAAAGAATGACCAAGGAGATATGGAAGAAGGATCATACTATAATTGGCCTTTAGAAGAGTTAAAAGAAAATTTAACATCTGATGAATTTTTAGAGCTATCTAAGTTTTTTTATTTAGATGGAGAGCCAAACTACGAAGGACAAACATGGCATTTGAATCTAAAAAGTTTTGATGGAGTTGCAAAAGTTAAAACTATAAGAGAAAAATTAAATAGAATAAGGCAGGATAGATTTAAACCCACAACTGATAAAAAAATTATAACTTCTTGGAATGCCCTCCTAATAAAAAGTCTTTTAGTAGCTGGAGAGATTTTTAATGAGCCGCAATGGATAAAATTAGCGCATGAAACAATTGACTTTATTTTTCATAATTTGTTTGAAGATGAAAAACTTAAATCTATTTATATAGATGAAAAACCTATATTAAATGCTTACCTCGATGATTATGCTTTTTTATTAGATGCATTGATTCAGTCTATTCAAACTAACTATAGAGAATGTGATTTACATCATGCAATTCAATTAGGGGATATCTTAAAAGACAAATTCCAATCTGAAGATGGAGCCTTTTATTTTACAGATCATAAACATGAAGTATTATTTGACAGACAAATGATTGCAGAAGATAACGCCATACCATCAGGGAATGGATTAGCTTGCTTAGCTTTACAAAAACTATCTCTGATAACCTCTGATTATTCTTATGCGGAATCAGCCGAAAGAGCATTGTTAAATTGGGATAACAGGGTAAGAGATAATGGACAATCTTACCCAAGCCTACTTAGAGCCTATATGTATTATGCCGAACAAAAAAGTATACTTTACATAAGGGCTAATGATGATGAGCTTAAGGAGTGGAGAAATAAAATTTCTAAAAAAATAGATAAAAATATTTTAATTATTTATTTAAAAGAGGAAAAAAAATCAGATTTATTGACTAAAGATAGACCTTACAAAAAAGGTGGCGTTGCTTATTTATGTCAAAATCAGACTTGTTTGCCCGCAATATACTCAACAACAGAATTAATAAAATATTTAAAATAAAATTTTAATTTAACTTACTATTTCGGTAAGAATAAATAAAGTACATCCCGATACCTATCAGTATCCAAATAAAAAATCTTACCCAAGTTTGTAAGGGCAAAAATATCATTAGCAAACTACAGGAAACAATTCCTAAAATAGGCACTAATGGATGCCACTTGTTCCTAAAAGTATTTTTATCCTTGGAGCCACTTTTTCTTAGAAAAATTACACCCAAACAAACTATTATAAAAGCAGATAAGGTTCCGATATTAACAATTTCTGCTAACGTTCCTAAAGATGTAAATCCAGCTATTGTGGATATTAAAATGCCGCAAATTAAAATAGTTTGGATAGGAGTTTGAGTTTTTTGGTTGACAGAGCTAAGGCTAGTTGGGAGCAAACCATCTCTACTCATTGCAAAAATAATTCTTGTCAGTGCGTAGTATAAAACTAGCATTACCGTTGCAAGTCCGGCAATAACACCAATCGAAACAAGTGCAGAAGCCCATGGAAAACCAATTTTTGCTAGAGCAAATGCAACAGGTGATGAAACATTAAGCTCTTTATAGGGCACAACCCCTGTTAACAGAGCTGCTACAATAATGTAAATAATAGTGCAAAATATTAGTGAATTAATTATTCCTTTAGGTAGATCTCTCTGAGGGTTGATAGCCTCTTCTGCTGCAGTTGAAACTGCATCAAAACCGACATATGCAAAAAAGACAATTGATGCCCCTGCTAAAACCCCAACTGTTTTACCATTAGGAAGTGTTTCGAACCAACCATACGGCATAAAAGGACTCCAATTTTCAGGATTAACATTAAACATAGCAAATGCAATGAAGATTAAGATTGCGGAAACTTTAACAGCTACCATTACCTTATTGAATTTTGCACTTTCTTTTATGCCAACAATTAATAAAGACATAATCATTAAAATAATTAGTGAGGCAGGAAGGTTTATTAATCCCCCCAAACTCGGTGGTTTTGTTAAAGCTTCAGGCAATCCAATACCCATTGCAATAAGCGCATTATTGAAATATCCAGACCAACCATTTGCAACAGCAGCAATGGACATACCGTACTCCATTAGAAGTATCCATCCAACAATCCACGCAATAAATTCACCAAAAGCAACATAAGTATAGCCATATGCACTCCCGCACCCTCCTACAGATGATGATAACTCAGCATAAGAGAGAGCAGCAAAAGCACAAGCAAAACCAGAAGCTAAGAACGATAAAATTACAGCGGGGCCAGCTTGATTTGCAGCTGCAATACCAGTTAGTACAAAGATTCCCGTACCAATAATGCAACCGACACCAAGAAGAGTTAAATCAAAAGAGGTAAGGCAGCGATTTAATTTCTCATCAACCTTAGAATTAATATTTTTTTTTCTAAAAAGTTTTTTTAGCATAATTTAAACCCAATCTTTAGGAGGTAGAAAGTCAGTATATAATTTTTCCTCAGCACTTCCTTTTTTCGCTTTCCAGTCATAAGACCATTTAACTAATGGCGGCATAGACATTAGTATAGATTCTACCCTTCCTTTTGATTGAATACCAAATAGGGTTCCACGATCTTGTAGTAAATTAAATTCCACATATCGACTCCTTCGATAAAGCTGAAAGTCTCTCTCTTTATTTGAAAATTTATTATCTTTTCTTTTTTGTACAATTGGCAAATAGGCTTTGGTGACGCTACTTCCAATAGCCTTTATAAGCTCAAAGCAATATTTAAAATTATTTTCAGTAAAGTCATCAAAAAAAATACCACCAACTCCTCGAGCTTCATTCCTGTGCTTAAGTAAAAAATAATCATCACAATTTCTCTTAAAGATTGGGTAAAGTTTTTTATCAAAAGGGTCTAATGTGTTTTTAAGTGTCCGGTGAAAATGAATAACATCTTCTACAAAAGTGTAATAAGGAGTAAGATCTACTCCCCCGCCAAACCACCAAATATCAGCTTCTCCAGGCTTTGAAGCTACAAAGAATCTTACATTCATATGTACAGTTGGAACAAAAGGATTATGAGGGTGAAAAACTAAAGAAACACCCATGGCCTCCCATTTTCTATTCACAACTTGTGGATGAGTATCAGTTGCTGACTTTGGAAGTTTAGAGCCAGTAACCCATGAATAACCAATCCCAGCACGCTCAAATACATTCCCACCCTCTAAGATAGATGTTGTTCCACCTCCACCTTCTTTTCGCTGCCAGGAGTCAATTAAAAAATTTTCTCCATCAACTAATTGTAAAGATTCAATAATTTCTGCTTGAAGGCTGGTTAAGTAATCTTTAACTGCATTTTTATTAATTTTAATAGTCATTATGATCTAATAATTTTTTTTGTTTTAAAATCTTGAATAACTGAAGGCCTTTTATTTTTTCCTATCCGCCCTCCAATTAGTTTAACTTGGTTGGGGAGAAATCTACAAACATCTCTATAGTTTTTTAGAGGTATTTTTCCACTTAAATTTAAACTTGTAGATGTAATGGCCATATCAATTGACCTAGCTAAATCCTGACACTTAGAAAAAGATGGAATTCTTAATGCTATTTTAGAATTATTCTTTAGCCAATTAGGACATTGATTATTTACATTTATAAGCCATGTATGTGGCCCTGGCCATTTAGAAAATAATGTTTTTTTTGCAGCATCATTTAATGGGTTTATAAAGTTATCAAATTGTTTTATAGAAGAGCCAATAAGAATAAAATTTTTATTACGTGATCTTTTTTTAAGTTTAATAATTTTTTTTATTGCTTGTTTGTTCTTAGGGTCACAACCAAGCCCAAAACATGATTCAGTAGGGTAGGCAATAATACCTCCTCGACGAATAAAGCGAGATAACCTATGATTTTTCATAAACCTTTCTTTAATGCTTTGTTACCAATATCTGTTCTATATTGCATACCATTAAATTTAATTTTTTTAACTAAGGCATAAACTTCTTTCTGAGCATTTTTTAATGAATCTCCTTTTGCTGTTACCCCAAGAACTCTCCCACCTGCTGTATAGATTCTTTTATTTTTTAATATTGTGCCAGCATGAAATATGTAAGCATCTTTATGATTATGATTATGATTTAATATTTCATCATTAATTTTAGGTTGATCAGGATAATTATCTGAAGCTATAACAACAGTTATTGCTGAACCAGGCTCCCATTTAGCTTTGTAATTTTTAATATCTTTATCTGCTGCAGCTAAAAGTATTTCAAATAAATCACTTTCAAGCCTAAATAGAATAGGTTGTGTTTCTGGGTCCCCCATTCGACAATTAAACTCAAGTGTTTTGATATTATTATCTTTATCAATCATTAAGCCAGCGTATAAAAAACCTGTAAATTCTATACCATCATTTTTCATACCTTTAGTAGTGGGCTCGATGACTTCACTCATAATTTTTCTATGTAACTCTGGGGTGACAATGGGGGCAGGTGAATAGGCCCCCATCCCACCTGTATTAGGACCTAAATCTAAATCTAATAGCCTTTTATGATCTTGGCTTGATGCTAAAGGAAGAATGGAATTACCATCACATATAACAATAAAGCTAACTTCTTCCCCTGTTAAAAATTCTTCAATAACAACTCTTGCCCCTGCATCACCAAATAAATTATCTTCAAGCATTGAATCTACTGCAACCAATGCATCATGAACAGTCATTGCGACTACGACCCCTTTTCCAGCAGCTAGTCCATCCGCCTTAATTACAATCGGAGCCCCCTCTTCATTTATATATCTATGAGCATCTTTGATTTTTGTAAATGTTTTATATTTTGCTGTTGGAATTTTATGGCGCTCCATAAAAGATTTTGCAAAATCTTTTGAGCTTTCAAGCTGAGCTGCTAATTTTCTTGGACCAAAAACTTTCAATTTATTTTCTATAAATGTATCTACAATTCCTTTAGAAAGAGGAATTTCTGGGCCAATAATTGTTAGATCTATTTTTTCTTTTTTTGCAAATAAAACTAATTGATTTATATCATTAATATCAATATCAATATTTTCTATTCTATCTTCTAAGTCAGTCCCACCATTGCCTGGAGCAACAAAAACTTTTTTAACAAGTGGGCTTTGTTCTATCTTCCATGCAAGTGCATGTTCCCGACCTCCATTACCAATGATTAAAGCTTTCATATCTAATGTTTAAAGTGTCTTATGCCAGTGAATAGCATTATTAAACCGTGTTCATCAGCTGCTTCAATGACCTCATCATCTTTAATACTCCCACCAGGTTGGATAACACATTTTGCACCGTACCCTGCAAGAACATCTATACCGTCGCGGAATGGAAAAAATGCATCTGAGGCAACCACACTGTCTGTTAGAGTAATATTAGCATTTTCTGCTTTTATTGCAGCTATACGAGTACTATCAACTCTACTCATCTGCCCTGCACCAACCCCAAGAGTTTTTTTATCTTTACAGAAAATAATTGCATTAGATTTAACATATCGTGCAACTTCCCAAGCAAAATTTAAATCTTCTAACTGTTCAGCATTAGGTTTTAATTTAGACACAACTTTACATGTATTAATATCTAGTTTGTGATCATCGCTTGTTTGGACTAACCACCCCCCACCAATTTTTTTGAAATCCAAATTATTTTTCAATGTATTAATTTCAACTTGTAATAATCTGATATTTATTTTTGTTTTAAAAATATTTAATGCAGCTTCCGAATAGCTGGGAGCAATAATGACCTCAACAAATTGATTTAGAATTAATTCAGCAGCTTCTGCATCCATTTCTTTATTGATTGAAATAATACCACCAAATGCAGAAGTCGGATCAGTTGAAAAAGCCCCTATGTAAGCATCCTTAATTGTTATAGAAGTACATACTCCACAGGGGTTTGCATGTTTGACAATTACGCAAGTTGGGGCAGAAAATAATTTAACACATTCCCATGCCGTATCTGAGTCATTTAAATTATTGAACGATAGTTCTTTGCCTTGAATTTGCTTAAAATTTGAAAGAGAGCCATTTTGAATTTTAGGTTCTACATAAAAAGCAGCTGCTTGATGAGGATTTTCTCCATAACGCATATCCATTTTCTTGTTCATATTTTGAGTTAAAGTGCTAGGAAAGTTCCCCTGTTTATTATTCTTGGAAAGATATTCGCTAATAACTTTATCGTAATGTGCCGTATGTGAAAAAGCATTTTGGGCAAGTTTGAATCGATATGCTTCGCCTAGTGCACCACTATGCTCTATTAATTGCTTAGAAAAATTATCGTATTCATTGGGATTAGTTAACACAGCAACACTCTTAAAGTTTTTCGCAGCAGCTCTAACCATCGTGGGACCCCCAATATCAATATTTTCAATTGCTAGTTCTAAATTACATTTTAGATTATTAATGGTTGATTCAAATGGGTATAAGTTGACAATGACAAGATCAATTTGAGGGATACCATTTTTTTTAAGTGTTTCTATATGTTTTACGTTGTCTTTTTGAGCTAAGATTCCCCCATAAATTTTTGGATGTAAGGTTTTAACTCGACCATCAAGCATTTCAGGAAATTGAGTATAGTCACTAACTTCAGTGACTTTAATATTATTTTCTTTTAAAAGGGCGGCAGTCCCACCTGTGGAAATAATTTCAATATTGAAGTTTTGTAATATTGTGACCAATTCTAAAATATTCGATTTATCAGAAACGCTAACTAAGGCCCTGCTTAATTTAATCATCTTATGTTTCAATTTTATGTTGTTTAAGTTTTTTTCTAAGTGTATTTCTATTGAGGCCTAGAATATCTGCAGCTCTACTTTGGTTACCTTCCGTAAGATTCATAATATAGAGTAAAAGTGGCTTTTCTACAGATTGAATAACCATATCGTAAACACCATTAGGATTTTCACCAGATAAGTCTGTAAAGTATTGATCTAATAGAATATCAATATCATTAGATAAATTTGCTTTACTCATCAGGCAACAAGCCCAAGTTCATTTTCAGAACCTTCATATGTAATATACTCATCAAGCTCTCTTAATTCATTAAAATATTGTTTAATAAATTCAATTTGTTGAGTGGTTCCATCAATTTGATTCATATTAAATCTAAATTGAGCTGAATTTTTAAGCCCTTTTGTGTACCAAGAGATGTGTTTTCTTGCAATTCTATGACCCCTCTCTGCCCCATAAAAATCATATAAATCACTTACATGTTGAATCGTAGTTTTTTCTATTTCGCTTATGGTCGGCCTAGCCAAATGTCTACCAGTCTTCAAAAAATATTCTATTTCTCTAAATATCCATGGCCGACCCTGTGCTGCCCGACCAATCATTACGCCATCCGCTTTTGTATATTCAAGAACAAACTTTGCTTTTTCTGGAGTCGTAATATCACCATTAGCTATAACTGGAATATTTATTATTTGCTTAACATTAGCAATAGTGTCATATTCAGCATCACCTTTATATAAGCAAGCTCTTGTTCTTCCATGCATTGATAGAGCTTGTATGCCTGAATCTTCAGCTATTTTTGCTATTCTAGTAGCATTTCTATTTTCCTTGTCCCATCCCGTTCTTATTTTTAGAGTTACCGGTATATCAACAGATTTAACTACTGCAGTAAGAATTTTTTCAACTAATTTTTCTTTTTGAAGAAGTGCTGACCCTGCCATAACATTACATATTTTTTTTGCAGGACATCCCATATTGATATCGATAATTTGGGCTCCTTTTGCCATGTTAAATTTTGCAGCTTCTGCCATCATATCTGGATCAGCACCAGCAATTTGAACAGAGATGGGTGCGACTTCGCCTTGATGATTTGCTCTTAGCAGAGTTTTTTCACTTCCATAAAGAAGGGAGTTAGAGGTAACCATTTCACTTACAGCCATACCAGCACCATAATGCTTACATAGCATGCGGAATGGACGATCAGTAACTCCAGCCATCGGAGCTAAAATCAAATTATTTTTAAGTTTATGAGGCCCTATCTGCATATTTTAAATTAACAAAATGTAAGCGAAGTGCTTATTTTATAATCAATTAGATGATTATCAAAGTTTAATTTTCTCGCCAATTAAATTTTAATTTTTTTAACTGGCTCTTAAGGTCTTCCATTGCTTTATTTACATTCTTAAAGGTACCTTTGATTCCAAGCTCTAATGTTTTATTTGGTCTTAATTTAGGAAGGCTATATATTTTAATTTCTTTATTATTATTTTTTATTTCATTCATTGTATCAATTAGCATACTTTCGCTTACATCATCTAGCCAAATTGATTGGTCCTCAACATCCTTTAAGTTTATAAGGGTTTTGTAGTGAGTATGAATTACCCAGTCAATCATTGGCCATGCCATTTCAGGAAAGCCTGGCATGAAATGATGGTGATTAATCAAGAACCCCGGAATATTATTAATAACGTTAGGTATCAGTTCGGCACTATCTGGCAGGTCTGCCATTAAAATTCTTTTTGGATATGCATCTTTACCAAATTGATTTTCAATGAGTAGTTTTGCTTTAGAGTTTTGAACTATAGTCTGTTTATGTGCAAGTGCTGCTGCATGCCTAGTGCAATCATCTGGTGTGGCACCTATGCCACCAAAGCAAAAAACTATAGATCCGATTTTCTCTTGAATAGTTTTCCTGATTATCTCTAGATCATCTGGAATATAGTCAACTTTTGAAAGCCATAATCCGTAACCTTTTAATGTTTTAGATAAGTGCCTAAGGTGTTTATCTTCTCTTTTTCCTGATAAAATTTCATCCCCTATGATTACAGCATGGATTTCTTTTTTAGATATATCTAAAAAATTAATGGTATTTTCGGCGTTAATGAGCTTGCTCCCAATTTTCACCTTCTCCAATATCAGCAATCAGCGGAACAGACAAAGAAGCAACTTCCGCCATTAGTTTAGGAATTATTTTTTTAAAAGTCTGTACTTCATTATGAGGAACCTCGAAAACAAGCTCATCATGAACTTGCATAATCATTTTTCCTTTAATATTAAGTTCCGTTTGTATCCAATTATGAACCGCAATCATAGCTAATTTAATTAAGTCAGCTGCTGTACCTTGCATTGGCCCATTGATTGCAGCTCTCTCCGAAGCAGCACGCATAATTCCATTGGAGCCATTAATCTCAGGAAGCCATAATCTTCTCCCAAAAAAAGTTTCAACATATCCTTTTTCTTTAGCTGTATGTTTTGCATCCTCCATGTACTGCTTTACAGAGGGATATTGAGTAAAATAACGATCGATATAATTTTTAGCAGCACTTATTTCAATATTAAGATTTTTAGCAAGGCCAAATGGGCTCATACCATATATAAGTCCGAAGTTAATTACTTTTGCATATCTTCTTTGTTCGTTTGAAATACTTTCTAGCGAGGTGTTGAATATTTCTGCGGCTGTAATTCTATGAATATCTTCATTATTTTTAAATGCTTGAATTAGACGTTTATCTTTTGATAAATGCGCCATGATTCTCAGTTCAATTTGAGAATAATCTGCAGACATTATCACCGACCCTTTTGGCGCAATAAATGCTTCCCTTACTTTTCTGCCCTCAGGAGTTCTGATAGGAATATTTTGTAAGTTTGGATCAGAGCTAGCCAATCTTCCTGTAATTGCAACTGCTTGGTTATAGCTTGTATGAACCCTACCAGTCCTTTGGTTAATCATTTTTGGTAATTTATCTGTATATGTATTTTTAAGTTTCGATAGACTTCGATGCTCTAAAATTAATTTAGGTAGCGGAAAGTCTTGAGCAAGGACTTGAAGAACCTCTTCACTTGTAGACGGTGTTCCAGTAGGTGTTTTTTTGAGAGGTTTAATTTTTAATTTTTCAAAAAGAATTTCTCGGAGTTGTTTTGGAGATGATAAATTAAAAGGCTGATCCGCAAGAATATAAGCCTCTTTCTCTAAGTTAATTAATTTTTCCCCAATTTCATGACTTTGTTTTTGTAATATTTTTGAGTCTATAAGCACTCCATTTCTTTCAATTTTAATTAGTGCTTGCATTGAAGGAATCTCAATTTCTTTATATACCTTTTGAAGATTTTTATTTTCTTTTAAAATTTTTTGTAAGTGCTGGAAGAGTTGTAATGTGACATCAGCATCTTCTGCTGCATAAGGAGCAGCATCTTCAATGTATACCTGATCAAAAGTAATTTGCTTAACCCCTTTCCCTACAAGAGATTCATAACTTATACAATCATGCCCTAAGTACCGCTTGCTTAATTTGTCCATGCCATGGCTTTGATTGCTCTCCAAGATATAGCTCATTAACATCGTATCTTCATCAATCCCTTGAAGGTTAACGCCGTTGTTAAGAAAAATATGCGCATCATATTTTATATTCTGACCAATTTTAATAATCTTTGGGTCTTCTAAAATAGGTTTTAGTTTTTCAATAACTATATCTAAACTTAATTGAATAAAATTATCTGCACTTTGGTGCTTTAGGGGTATATACGCTGCCGAACCAGGCTCAATTGAAATTGAGATACCGACTAAATTAGCTAGCATCACATTTAGAGAGTCCGTTTCAGTATCAATCGCAATAATTCTTTTTAATTTAATTTTTTGAATCCATTGGTTAAGCGTTTGTTCATCATTAATTGTTATATATGAATTTTTATCATTAAAATTCGAAATTTTGTTTAATGATTCAATGTTTTTTATTTCATTTTTGATAAATCCATCACTATTAGAATCTTTTTGTTGAAGATCTTGAAGCCATCTCGAGAAGTTAAATTCTTTGTATATTTTTTCTAAAACTTTATTGTCAGGACTTTTTCTTACAAATTCATCCCAATTAACATTTATATCTAGGTCGCACCTAATAGTAATTAAATTTTTTGCAGTTGGAAGCCAGTCAATTGCTTTTCTGAGATTTTCACCAACGACACCTTCAAACGTAGTGGAATTATTAACAATTTTTTCAAGTGATTTGTGTTCATTTAACCATTTTAATGCAGTTTTTGGACCTACTTTATCTATGCCTGGAACGTTGTCAGCCTTGTCCCCAATTATTGTTAGATAATCTATTATCAGTGAGGGGGGTACCCCAAATTTATTCTTAACACCATCAATATCAAGCTTTTCGTTGGTCATTGTATTAATTAATGTAGTGTCTTTATTTACAAGCTGGGCAAGATCTTTATCGCCAGTAGAAATAATAACTTTAATTTTATTAGCATTTGCCTTCTTTGAAAGAGTCCCAATAACATCATCAGCCTCAACAGAATCTTTTATCATCATCGGCCACCCCATTGCTGATATAGCTTTTTTAAGTGGATCTATTTGCATTGCTAACTCTTCTGGCATCCTCGGCCGATTAGCCTTGTAATCGCTGTATATGTCATTACGGAAAGTCTTTCCTTTTGCATCAAATATGCAGACACTATAATCAGATGGAAATTGACTATGAGTCAACCGTAGCATATTTAAGACACCATAAATAACCCCTGTGGGATGATTTTCTTTATTTTTCAAGTCGGGTAGTGCATGAAAAGCTCTGTATAAATATGAGGAACCATCTACTAATAATAATGTTTTCATAATATTGATTGCTTAATTTATTTTCATGAATAAACTAACGTATTGAGTTAGTTTATATTTGTTTTTATTTTAACATCTAGTTGCTTGTATGATTATGTCAGATTTTGATAGAATCAAGGCTACGGTTAAGGGAATATTAAATGTATAAGTTTTTAAGGTTATTGTTGCTTGTTTTTTATTTAATGATTTCGAACATCTCTTTTGGAGATGACACTAGTGTATTAGACGATGTTACTCCAGTACAGTCTACTTTTGAATCTGATTATACAAACGAACCTGAAGTTACAATTATAAAAGATGGTGAAAGCACAACGGAAGAATATCGAATTAATGGACAGCTTTATATGGTTAAAGTAACCCCAGATGGCGCTCCACCTTATTATCTTTATAAGGAAACTGAGGGTAGTGGATGGTTGAGGGTGGAAGGTATTTCAGAGCCTTTAATTGTTCCTCAATGGGTAGTATTCGAATTCTAATAATTTTCTAAGAACAAAGGTGGGCAACCCCCTTTTTTTAATTTATGGCTGTCTATACATCTATTAACGCAAGCGATCTTAGCGAATGGTTTAAGAAATTTAAATTTAAAGATTTTGTTGACTTTAAAGGTATTTCTTCTGGTGTTACTAATTCTAACTTCGTAATTTTCATGCACCATTCAAATTATATTTTGACAATTTTTGAGCATAATAGTATCGAAGAACTTCCCTTTTATGTTGATTTGATGACTTATTTGTCTAAGGAAAATTTTTTATGTCCTAGGCCTATCGAAAATAATAGTGGACAAGCATTAGCCATATTAAAAGAGAAACCTGCATTAATGGTCTCATTTCTAGATGGGACAGAAATAGCAATTAGGGATTCAAAGAGCTGTTATTCAGTTGGCAAATATTTAGCTAAGCTACATTTAACAACAAATAATTTTCCACAATCAAATAAAAATACTAGAGGTTTGAGTTGGATGTCTGATATATATTTGAACCTTAAAAAATATTTATCTTTGGAAGATCAAAAAATAATAGAATTAGAAATAAATTACCATAAAAATATAGACAAGGTTGAGCTTCCTGAAGGAATTATACATGGAGACCTTTTTAGAGATAACGTACTATTTTTAAACGATAAGGTTTCTGGGTTTATTGATTTTTATTATGCATGCAATGATAGGTTTATTTACGATATTGCTATAGCAATGAACGATTGGTGTATAGATGAAGATGGAAAAATTAATAATTTAATGTACCTAGAGTTTATCAAAGGATACCAGTCAGAAAGAGAGCTTACAGATAATGAGCAGAAGTATTTAAATGAAGCTTTGAGATTGGCAGCTCTTAGGTTTTGGCTATCTAGATTAGATGATTTTCACAATATGAAAGAGGGTGAAATTATATCTACAAAAGACCCAAATCATTTTAAAGATATATTGATTGATCGACATATTGTGAGAAATTATGCTAATTAAAGTTAAAAATTGGATATATAGCTCTTTGATTTTATTTAGACAATCTGTCAGACAGTCTTTATTTTTGGGGATGCTCTACATAACTATAATTTTGTTTATCCCAATGCTTCCAGTGTTAGAATTCTTTTCACCAATTACAATTTTTCTTTATCCATTTATAGTTCTGATTTATATTCATTTTTATAGAGAACTAGATGCAAAAAGAAATTTTGACATTCAGCATATTTTTAATTTATTAAAAATTAAATTTAGACCCCTTCTTTTTATAGGCGGCCTCACTTTTATTTTTTCAACATTATTGTCAATGGTTTTTTATGCTGACCTTGTTCCAAAAACTGAGGAAATTAAGTCAATTACTGAGTTTAGTGAAAAATACCAACTTACCTTTATTAAGCTTATTTTGATTTCAATACCATTTATTATGGCAACATGGTTTTCTCCTATGCTTATTTTTTATAACCAATACGGACCTATGAAAGCAATTAAATCTAGCCTAGCAGGAACTTTAATGTTTTCTATACCACTTTTATTGGGGTGGGCTATATTGACAGGAAGCTTCGTTGTTATTATTTTGTTAACAACTTTTTTCTTTTCATTGTTATCATTTTTGGGACAAAATTCTATTTCATTTTTATCAAGTCTTTTTTTGCTAGTATCTTTTACTGCTTATATTTCAATATTGTTCATATTCCAGTATGTCACGTACAGAGATATTTTTGAGTCAATAAAAACTAAACTTTAGTAAGTTTAGCAAATTCCATTGCCAGCCATTTGATGCCTTGTGTGGCGAATTTAATTTGAATGCGCAAATCATTTTCATTACCCTCATAGCCAGTCACTACTCCTTGCCCAAATTTTGGATGTGTTACTGAGGATCCAATCTTTATTTCATGTTTGGATTCGGAACGAGGAGCTGTTTTTATTGAACTTGTAATAATATCTTGCTTTTTCATCGAGTTGAGCTTTTTTACAAGCTGATCAGGAATTTCGTCTAGAAAGCGTGATGGAATATTATATCTAGTTTGGCCATGAAGCATTCTAGATTGAGCCAAAGTAAGGTAGAGTTTATTTTTAGCTCTAGTTACTGCTACATACATCAACCTTCTTTCTTCTTCTAAGCCATCAGATTCAGATAAACTTTGCTCATGCGGACATAAACCATCTTCAAGCCCAGTAATAAATACAGCATCAAACTCTAATCCTTTTGATGAGTGAATAGTCATTAATTGAAGAGCATCATCACTAGCTGATGCTTGAAGTTCACCACTCTCTAGAGAGGTAAAGTTAAGAAATTCTACTAAGGTGAGTGCTTCATTTTCAATCTCAGTAGTATTTATGAAAGTTACAGCAGCAGAAACTAATTCATTTAAGTTTGATACGCGATCAATTCCATCTTTATCTTTTAGATAGTGATCTTTCAAACCTGAATGAGTAACTATAGATTCTATAGATTCTGCAATGGAGGTACCTTGAATTTCATCTTCTAAGTCTTTAATTAATCTTACAAAAAATGGCACTCCTTTTTGAATATTTTCATTTTGAGATTCAATTTCTTTTGCAGCTTCCCATAGTGAGTAATTGTTCAACTTCGCTTGGTCTTGTAACTGCTCTATAGCTCTAGCACCAATCCCCCTGGTTGGGAAATTAATTATCCTTAAAAAAGCATTATCATCTGTTTTATTTGAAATTAATCGGAGATAAGCCAATGAATTTTTAATCTCAGCACGCTCAAAGAATCTTAAGCCACCATAAACTCGATAAGGGATATTATTAGACACAATGGCATGTTCTAGAACGCGAGATTGAGCATTACTTCTATATAAAATTGCAATCTGACTGTAGTTTAGACCACCTCGGTGGAGCATCTTTATTTCATCTAGAATAAAATTAGCTTCATCATAATCACTTAAACCAATGTATTGACGAATTGGATCACCATCCCCAGATGCTGCCCAAAGGTTTTTTCCAAGTCTATTTGTATTATTATCTATTATTGCATTTGCAGCATTTAGGATATTATTTTTAGAGCGATAATTTTGTTCAAGTTTGATAATATTTTTAATTTTGAAATCTCTTTCAAGGTCCTGCATATTTCCAACTCTTGCCCCTCTAAATGCATATATGGATTGATCATCATCGCCGACAGCGAACACAAAATTATCTTTACCTGCTAACAATTTAAGCCATTTGTATTGAAGCTCGCTAGTATCCTGAAATTCATCAACTAAGATATGCTTAAATCTTTGTTGATAATGTTCTTTAATGGAAATATTATTTTTTAACAACTCATAACACCCTAAAAGCAATTCTGGAAAGTCAGCAACCCCTTCTCTTTGGCATTGCTTTTCATACTCACCATAAATTTCATTAACTCTTTTTGTGTGTGGATCATACGGTTTAACATTAATAGACCTGATTCCTTCATCCTTTTTTCCATTAATAAAATATTGAATCTCTTTTGGGGGAAAGGTATCAGTATCAACATTCATTGCCTTCATAAGTCTTTTGATTGCTGATAATTGATCTGAGCTATCTAAAATTTGGAATGTTTCTGGAAGTTTTGCTTCTCTATGATGAATTCGTAACATGCGATTACATAAACCATGGAATGTTCCAACCCACATACCTCTTGTGTGTATTGGTAGTTGATCAGTCACTCTCATTAACATTTCTTTAGCTGCTTTATTTGTAAAAGTAACAGCAAGCAAGCCTGTTGGATTTGTTATTTGATTTTGAATAAGCCAAGAAATCCTTGAAGTAAGTACTTTGGTTTTTCCACTACCGGCACCAGCCAGTATCAAAGCCGACTGATTTTCTAAAGTTATGGCCTTAATTTGCTCTTCATTTAGATTTTCTAAAAATTTTGTATTTTCTTGAGGTTGATTCATGAGTTGTAATGCTACACCAAATAATTTTTATCAGGTATAAAAAAGGCCTCAAAAGAGACCTTTTTTACTAATTAAATTATAATTAATTACATCATGCCAGGCATACCACCCATACCACCCATACCACCCATACCACCCATATCAGGAGCACCAGCAGCAGCATCATCTTTTGGAAGATCAGCAATCATACATTCAGTGGTGAGCATTAGCCCAGCAACTGAAGCAGCATTTTGAAGTGCTGATCGAGTTACTTTGGTAGGGTCTAATACGCCCATTGCAACCATGTCGCCGTAAGTTTCATTCGCAGCATTAAAACCATAATTACCTTTACCATCAATAACTTTATTAACTACTACAGATGGCTCGATTCCTGCGTTAGATACAATTTGGCGCAACGGATCTTCAACTGCACGTAGTACAATCTGAATACCTGCATTTTGATCAGCATTATCGCCTTTAGTTTTAGAAATTGCATCAAGAGCTCTAATAAGAGCAACTCCTCCACCAGGAACAATTCCTTCTTCAACTGCTGCTCTAGTTGAATGAAGAGCATCTTCTACACGTGCTTTTTTCTCTTTCATTTCAATTTCTGTTGTAGCACCGACTTTAATTACTGCTACTCCACCAGCAAGCTTTGCTATACGTTCTTGAAGTTTTTCTTTGTCGTAGTCGCTTGACGAATCTTCAATTTGCGCTTTGATTTGCCCAAGTCTAGATTTAATTGCATCTGCTTTTCCAGCACCATCAATAATGATAGTATTTTCTTTGCCTACCTCGATTTTTTTTGCTTGACCAAGATCCTCAAGCTTTATATTTTCAAGTGAAAGACCAACTTCATCTGATATTACAGTTGCCCCAGTTAGGATAGCAATATCTTCTAGCATTGCTTTTCTTCTATCACCAAAACCAGGAGCTTTTACAGCAACTGCTTTTATAATTCCGCGTATGTTATTAACAACAAGAGTTGCTAAAGCCTCACCTTCAATTTCTTCGGCAATAATTAGCAGTGGCTTACTTGCTTTAGCTACTTGCTCTAAAGTAGGGAGTAAGTCTTTAATGCTCGATATTTTTTTATCATGAAGGAGTACAAAAGGCTCTTCTAATAATGCAATTTGTTTGTCATTATTATTAATAAAATAAGGCGATAAATATCCTCGATCAAATTGCATTCCCTCTACAACATCTAATTCATTTGTGAGTCCAGAACCATCTTCGACAGTAATAACTCCTTCTTTTCCTACTTTGTCCATAGCATCGGCAATAATTTGACCTACCGCAACATCAGAATTAGCTGAAATTGAACCAACTTGTGCAATTTCTTTTGATGTATTACATGGTTTACTTAACTTATGTAATTCTATCACTGCAGATTCTACTGCTTTATCAACACCCCTTTTTAAATCCATTGGGTTCATACCTGCAGCAACTGATTTCATTCCTTCACGAATAATTGCTTGAGCTAGAACAGTAGCTGTTGTGGTGCCATCACCAGCATTATCTGAAGTTTTAGATGCAACTTCTTTTACCATTTGCGCACCCATGTTTTCAAACTTATCTTCTAATTCAATTTCTTTTGCAACAGACACACCATCTTTTGTGATTGTAGGTGCTCCAAAAGATCTTTCTAAAACAACATTTTTACCTTTAGGTCCAAGTGTCACTTTAACTGCATTAGCTAATGTATTGACTCCCTTAACCATCTTTTGACGAACATCATCGCCAAATCTTACGTCTTTAGCTGCCATTTAATTTCTCTCCAATTGTGTATTTAATAATTTTAATGGTATTTATTCAACAATACCCATAATATCTTCTTCTCTCATTACAAGAAGCTCTTCACCGTCTACCTTCACTGCTTGGCCGGCGTATTTACCAAAAAGAACCTTTTCACCAACTTTTACGTCTAGTTTACGACTTGAACCATCTTCGAGGATTTTTCCATTCCCGATAGCTTGTATTGTTCCTTGATCAGGTTTTTCACCTTCAACACTTTCAGGGATAACGATGCCTGATGCAGTTGTTCTATCTTCTTCAAGACGCTTTACAATTACACGATCATGTAAAGGACGAATTTTCATGTGTAAGTTCTCCTAGTAGTTTATTCTTTAAAAAGTTAAAATTAATCTTGTCTTTAAGCAAATTTAGCACTCAATGACATGGAGTGCTAATAATAGGGACAAATAGTGACAAATTCAAGGGGAAAGGTAAAAAATAATTCATAAGTAATTGTTTTTAAAAAAATATGTTTGAAAAAAAAGATTATAAAAAAGTTGCTCATACAGAGTTAAGAGTGTCACCAATAACACTGGGCACTATGACATTTGGAGATCAAAATAGCCAAAAAGAAGCATTTGATCAGCTAGACTATGCCTTAGATCAAGGTATTAATAGTTTTGATGTTGCAGAAATGTATCCAGTACCTCCGAAGCCAGAAACTTGTAACGCTACAGAAATAATTATTGGGAACTGGATTCAAAAGAAAAAAAGAGACGAATTAATACTATCAACAAAAATAGCTGGACCAAGGCGTTCTATTGATTGGATTAGGGGTGGACCAAAATCCATGGACGATAAAAATATAAGTGAAGCTGTAAATAATTCATTAAGAAGAATGAAAACAGATTACGTAGATCTGCTTTATCTTCACTGGCCAGAAAGAAACGTGCCTATGTTTGGACAATACAAATTTGATCCAAAAGATGAATATAAAAATAGTAAAAAGATACAATGGGTTTCAATTGAAGAGCAGTTGGAAAGCTTAATGAAGCTAGTTGATGATGGGAAGGTAAGGTATATCGCTTTATCAAATGAATACCCTTGGGGGGTGATGGAATTTATTAGGGTTGCTAAAGAAAAAAAATTACCCTTAATTTGTGCAGTTCAAAATAGCTATAGCTTGATAAATAGAATCGCTGAATTAGGGTTGAGTGAAATACTATATAGAGAAGGTTTAGGGTTTTTTGCATACTCACCATTAGGATTTGGGCATTTAACAGGGAAGTATATTCAGGACCCAGAATCATCTGGAAGGGTGAATTTATTTCCTGGCTATGCAAAACGATATAATAAGCCAGGCGTCACTCTTGCTGTTGAGGATTATCTTCATATAGCAAAAGAGGCTAATTTATCTTTAACACAGATGGCATTAAGTTTTGCCTACAGACAATGGTTTGTAACAAGTACCATTATTGGTGCCACCTCAATAAATCAATTAAAAGAAAATATATCTGCATATGAAATAATCTTAAAAGATGATATTTTAGAAAAAATTGATCAGACACATTTAAAAAGAATGAATCCAGCCCCTTAACTTATGAAAAATAAAAAATATATTAAAGAAAGCATGAAGTATATTTGGCATCCATGCTCCCAAATGAAGCATCATGAAAAAACTCCTTTGATACCAATAAGAGAAGGTAGGGGAAGTTGGCTAATCGATTTTAATAATAAAAAATATTTAGATGTGACTAGTTCTTGGTGGGTAAATTTATTTGGCCATAATAATAAAATAATTAAGCAGCACATCACAAAGCAGTTAAATAAAATTGAACATGTAATGCTTGCAGGGGCAACGCATGAAGCTGCTATTGATTTATCAAAAAAATTAAGCAAACTCACAAAACTAAGCCATTGCTCCTATGGAAGTGATGGGGCAAATGCCGTTGAAATTGCATTAAAAATGAGCTCTCATTATTGGAAAAGAGTAGGTTTACCAAAAAAGAATAAATTTGTTTACCTTGAGAATAGTTATCATGGTGAAACAATCGGGGCCCTATCTGTAACAGATATACCTATATTTAGAAAACAGTACGCCTCGTTAATAAAACCATATTTTTCAGTCCCATCTCCTGATCTTAGGTTAAATAAAGCTAATAAAACATCAGAAGAATTTATTCAGGAAAAAATAAAATCGTTAAAAATATTATTTGAGAAAAAGCATGAGGTTATTTCAAGTATTATTTTAGAGCCACTCGTTCAGTGTGCGACAGGTATGGGAATCTATGACTCAAGTTATTTAAAAAAAGTAAGAGAATTATGTGATACATACGAAGTTCATCTAATCGTTGATGAGATTGCTGTAGGCTTTGGAAGAACAGGTAAAATGTTTGCACATCAATATGCAAAAATTATTCCAGATTTCATATGTTTATCAAAAGGGCTAACTGGTGGCTATCTTCCTCTCTCTGTGACACTTACAACTGATGAGGTTTATTCAGCTTTTTACT
>Ga0209710_1000922_pt1 | contig 24021 bp, 12 predicted proteins | sample ArcticOcean_MG_C_5_FD_187436 | JGI IMG/M metagenome (GOLD analysis project Ga0209710, IMG submission 187436) | Marine microbial communities from western Arctic Ocean - ArcticOcean_MG_CB4_138 (SPAdes) (version 2) | ecosystem: Environmental > Aquatic > Marine > Oceanic | place: Arctic Ocean...
CACTGCGCTCCTCGTTCGTCGCAGTCGTTGCTTCGATGATGATTTTCTTCCGTCGTCGATGAGCCTTCGTCGATACTACTACTACTACTGATTTCGTGTTCACGTTTTGTCTTTCATGATGCACGCACGATTTGGATTGATTAAAAGAAACCTTCTTAAATCGATGATGACGATAATTGATACTATTGTTTAAAATAAGCATATTAAATGTTTGACAAAGCAAGCGAGTACACTGTGCGTATGAGATTACTTTTTTTAGTGCTCGTTTTTGTTTATTTCACTATATATCGACTATAAACGCGAGCTACTGATGCGTATCAAAAAATTGACGACGACGGATTTCGTAGAGTAGTGAAACATCAGCAGAACAGAAAACCGATCAGAAATCCAAAACAGCTCGTGGGCACAGGTGCGGGCAAGTATAGGCAAAGTAGGCACTTTTAAGGCATCAGCAGGCAAATATATAGGCAAGTAAAGTAGGCAGGCCAAAGCAGCACAGCGGCATCAAGAACAGAAGAAAGAGAAAAAATGATCGAACAGCACAAAAAATACGAGTAATAAAAAAGCACAAAAAACGAGTTCGCTCGTCTCGCGATTAATTGAGCGCATGAATCAACGACGACAACGACAACGACAACGAAAAGGAATTAATAATAATAATAATAATAATAATATCGCCTTCGCACTGAAAGAACGAAGAACGCAGAAGCAGAAGAAGACGCGGCAGCAGCAGACGACTCTGTTCTTTTTCTTGGTAGTCTTATTGTTGTTCTCGTTCTTCGTGTCGACTACTTTTGGAAACACTCAATGCTTATTGGATGATGATAAAATCGATAAAGAAATATTAAATAATGAATGCGGTGCGAATTCTGCGGCAGCTTCGTCCATTGAAGAAGCGTGTACAACGTGCGCGAGTCGTATTGATGAAGTCATTTTAGATCTCGTTAAGACTATTGAAACGAAAGAACAGCTCGAGTTCTTTCCAATGAAAGATTGCGCGCAATGGTTCATCAAAAGCGGTGCGTCGGTGAAAACGTTGATTAAGATGCAGAATTGCGAGAGATCTCAAAGCACTGTCTTTGCTAACTTCAACGTTGCTCAACAGCAGAAAGAAGCTACTGGTACTACTACAACTGTTACAACTTTCTCGGCCGAAGAAGGGGAAGAAAAAAGCGCCCAAAAAGCAAACGATAGAGTTCTTTACTGCTTCTTATTCTTTTGCTCTTTTCCATTACAGAATATATCAATAAGTGAACAGTTGATACCGATCTATTTTGGGTTTATTTTCCTCCTAGCGTTAATTGCAATTTCGGTGATTTCATGCAAAATACTGGGAAGACGACGTTTTCGGTTTCGAAGAAGAAATAAAAAAGAAGCACATAAAAGCAACTATGATAACTACAAAAACAACGACGACGAAGAAAAAGAAAAAGAAAAAGAAGCGGACCAGGACGACGACGTACGTGAAGATTGTGAAGAGAAAGCGCCGCATACATTTTAATGTTTTACTTTAATTCGAAAAGATTTTCATCGCATGTCGCAAATCATTTTAATACTTACACACAAACACTCACACACACAATACCTACGTATAAAATATATACTTTCTCTCTTTCTCCGCTGCTATAAAATTATTTACAATAATCAAGAAGAATTTCCTTTTTTTCTTTTAAGCCGCAGCCTTTGCTTCAGCCTTGGCCTTTGCAAGCTCATTTTGGATATTCATCGGCACGGGTTCATATCTTGCAAGCTTCATGGAATAATTAGCTCTGCCCTTTGTCATACCTCTTAGTTTGGAAACGTAGTTGAACATTTCCGCTAATGGGACGAAGCACTTCACAGTCTTCAATCCACCGGGCTTGTCTCCAAGTTCGCCAATTTGACCTCTTCTACTATTCAAGTCACCGATAACATCACCCATGGAATCTTCCGGGCAAATGACATCGACTTGCATCACTGGTTCGAGAAGCTTCGGGCCACACTTCGGGATGCCTTCTCTGAACGCAGCTTTAGCCGCGACTTCAAAAGCCATGACGGAAGAATCGACGTCGTGGTAAGCACCGTCAAATAATGTAGCGCGAACGTCGACAACGGGGAAACCGGCGATGACACCAGTCATCATCGAATCTTTCAAGCCTTTTTCAACACCTGGAATGTATTCCTTCGGAATAGAGCCACCCTTGAGGTCAGTCGCAAATTCAAAGCCCGATCCTGGCTCGAGCGGTTCAAACCTGATTTGAACATCGGCGTATTGACCAGAACCACCGGATTGCTTCTTGTGCGTATACTTGATGCTCGCAGATTTAGAGATGGATTCTCTGTAGTTCACTTGCGGCGCACCAACGTCGGCTTCAACCTTGTACTCTCTCTTCAATCGATCGACGATAATTTCCAAGTGCAATTCACCCATACCTTCAATGACGGTTTGATTCGTCTCCTCGTCGCGAGTAAAGTGGAAAGAAGGATCCTCGGCTGCTAATTTGATCAAACCAGTAGACATCTTTTCCAAATCCGCCTTGGATTTCGGTTCAATGGCAACCTTGATGACTGGATCCGGAAATTCCATTCTTTCCAAAACGATCGGCTTATCGGCGAAGCACAAAGTGTCGCCAGTCGTCGTGTCTTTCAAACCAGCGATGGCGATAATGTCGCCAGCTCTGCATACTTTGACATCAGTTCTTTCATTCGCGTGCATTTCCATCAAACGTCCAATACGTTCTTTTTTACCCTTGCCAGAGTTGTACGCATACGTTCCAGCTTCCAAAATGCCAGAGTACACTCTCACAAAAGTCAACGTGCCGACGAAAGGATCAGTCATGACTTTAAAGGCTAAGCCAGAAAATGGCTCGTCGTCGGACGGCTTTCTTGACATCTCTTTTTCGGGATCATCTTCGGCAGTGCCCTTGACATCTGGCAAGTCAGTAGGCGCTGGGAGGTAATCAAGGACGGCATCCAACAACGGTTGAACGCCCTTGTTCTTAAACGCAGAGCCGCACGCGACTGGTACAAAGTTCAAGGCGATTGTACCCCTACGGATGCACTTCTTCAATTCTGCAACGCTCGGCTCTTGACCTTCTAAATACATCATCATAATGTCTTCATCTTGTTCAACCGCGGTTTCGATGAGTTGTGCTCTCAATTCCGCGCACTTTTCTTTCAAGTCGTCTGGAATTTCTTTGTACTCAAAAGAGGCGCCGAGTTCTTCTCCGTTCCAAACAATCGCTCTGTTTTCAACCAAGTCAACGACACCAGCGAATGATTCTTCGGATCCAATTGGGACTTGAATCACGAGCGGTTTAGCTCCCAAATTTTTCACAATCATGTCAACAGTTCTGAAAAAATTCGCCCCCATTCTATCCATCTTGTTCACGAAGCAAATTCTCGGGACGCCGTATTTATCCGCCTGTCTCCAAACGGTTTCAGACTGAGGTTCAACGCCAGCGACGGAATCGAAAAGGCAGACGGCACCATCTAAAACCTTCAACGCACGTTCGACTTCCAAAGTGAAATCGACGTGACCGGGTGTATCAATGATGTTAATACGACAATCTTTCCAAGCGCACGTCGTCGCGGCTGAAGTGATTGTAATACCTCTCTCTTGTTCTTGAACCATCCAATCCATGGTCGCCGCACCTTCGTGGACTTCACCAATCTTGTGAGATTTACCAGTATAGTAAAGAACACGCTCAGTGCAAGTAGTTTTACCGGCATCGATGTGCGCCATGATACCGATGTTACGATATTTCTCCAACGGGATCTTTCTCTCCTCAGATTCTTCCTTTGCGGCGCGGACGACGGTCTTACGAGTTTTCGTGTTCGTCTTCTTTTGCAATAAAAGCTATATATAATAATATTTTACGTAACATATAAATGTTTAGTGCATTCATTGAGAGAGAGAGAGAGAGAGAGAGTAGTTAATAAATAAGTATTTAATACATAAGTATAGAAGAAGAAGAAGAAGAAGAAGAAGAAGAAGAAATGACGAATTTTCTCCTATTGGCCTCTTTTCTGCCCACAACCAAAGAAACTTTGTTGTGTCTGTTCTGAAATGGATAAGCGACGCGACGCCGTCACGAACATAAATACTAAAAATAAATACTGTTCACACACTCTCTCGATGATAGAGATTGAACGCGCTCCGAAATCATGAACGAAAACATCTTTAGCACTCATTTCTGAGTTTCAATTCTATCAATCTCATTCGCGCCGCACGGTTTATGGCCATATGAGACGATTTCCGCGCGCGAATGAAAGAATGTAATCGTCACCACTTTTTTATTTATTTTAAAGGCTTCCTCGGACCACGCAGTCTTAACGAATTCGCGCGTAAAAATTAAAGTGTTCTCACCTGATTTGAGCTCTGCGTTGCCTTAGAGCTCAACGCTCGCGCAGTAGTAGACATGATGATGATTATCTTTGTTTAGCGTGATATAGTGCGATTATTAGTGAGGCATAAAATTCGCGCGTCCGCTTTCCAAAGAAGTTATTAATTTATTCACTTTTATTATTCACTTTTTCGAGTTTGGAACTCGTCGTCATCTCGTCCTGCTTTTGAATATTATTTTCGTGTGGCCAAAAGTGAAAGAATCCTTTATACTGCGAGGTTTTAACGACGTATTACTAAAGAACAGTTAATAAAACGATGTTTACTCGAACGAGTGCGACAATAGTATCGAGGACTGCGCAGTCATCGTTATCTTCTTCTTCTTCTTCTTCTTCTTCATCTTCATCTTCTTCTTCTCATGAACAACAACGACATCGTTCGTTCAAAGAAAACAAGCTAGTAGTAAAACATATGACCCATCAACGTCGCCAATCATATAAAATATCATCAACGACAACATCATCTTCTCAACAACGACTTCAACGATACGTATTCAACGAACAAAACCTTAATAAGAATAATAAGAATAAGAATAAGAACACTGAAACTATCGTAAGAGCACAGAAGAAAAACGAAGAAGACGATGAATATTTGTTCAAAAACACGACCAACGCTGGAGGCAAAGGCGGTGTCCTAGATCGCGAAAATCCGATGCTCGAGGAGAAGTTCGCCGTCATCGGCGAAGGAGAACACGAGTACGTCCGCTCAGATTTTATTCTCTTTTCGGTTTCTGTTTCGTCCGTGGTCAAAACGAGCGCGCGCCAGTAGTCGCTACCCACGTTCCTTATCTCTCTCTTTTTATTATTCTTTACGTACTCGACTGACTTACGTTTTTCTTTACTATTATAAACGCTGCGACCTTTAACCACGATCATTAATCGAACAGATGTCAATCGTGCATGTACCAATATTCGCCGAAGAAAGGGGACGATTTCTACCCGATCTCGGCCGGCACGCCGTTTAAGGATTTACCGGAAGATTGGAACTGTCCAGTATGCGGCGCATCAAAGGCAAAGTTCAAATCTATTGGAAAGAAAGTTGCCGGTTTCGAACAAAACCAAGGCTACGGGTTCGGGACGAATTCCATGACCGAGGGCGAGAAATCGACGTTGATTTATGGTTCCCTCGCTTTGTTCTTGTTCCTATTCTTGGCTGGGTATTTGCTCGAATAAACAATAACGTCTGGCGCGCGGATGTGCTCGGAACGAACGATACGAGCGCGTTTGAACGCGTTCTTTTTTCATTATAATACAAATAACATGAACTACATCACATTACTACTCTATAATTCTCTCTCTCTCTCTTTTCTTCTCTCTCTCTCTTGCGCAGTGCAGTTTTTCATCTTCGCGCGCGAACTGAAACACGTCCTCTGTCGATACCGTCCGTCATCTGAACAAGGGGCTTAGGCCAAAATCTTTTCTGTTTTCGCTCCATTAATTAATTAATTTGCGAGAGAAGACGAAGATAAACGATGATCAAGAAACGCTCTTTTTGTTCGGGATCAGGATCGATCATTAAGTTCATGAAAATCTTATCATCGCACGCGTTCTTCTTCCTCTTCTTCTTCTTCTTCTTCTTCTGCTCGTCGTCGTCATCTTCATATTTCTTCTTCGTTAAAGTTCTGGCAGTGGGTACTAATAATAATAATAATAATAATATTAATATTAATATTAATATGCTCCACGTTCAAAAAGCAATCGATCAATTAGAATCGAAGAGAACTGAAGCTATTGAATATACGACAATGAACAGAAAACGAACCGATATCGTCCCCGAAGCAGATGATTTATTAGCGCTTGAACGAGAGGAGGAGGAAGAGTCGTCCTCTGTTTCGGTCCTGTTAGGTGGTCAAGTCTCCGAACTCGCCTTGCGAGAGATTAAGAAGAACTCGAAAGCGAAACCACCAGTGTTTGGTACTTGCGATACTCAATCATCATCTGCATCTGAAGAAGATAACGAATGTAAAGGAGATCGAATGTTTTGCATTGACGGGAAGTGCCGATGTCCAGTGTTTTTCCCGCAAGGAAAGAATTGCGACGAAGCGAGGGAACCAGAAGATGGCGATTGGTGTCTGACGCCTTTGAAAGAGTGGCCGAAACTAGGTCCGATATATAAGAAGAATAAGAAAACGACGCATGACTTTAGCACGTGCGCAGTTGTAGGTTCGGCCGGGACGATGCGCAACTCAAATCTTGGACAAGAAATTGACGCGCATACCGCAGTTTTTCGATTCAACGAAGCGCCGCATAAAGGATACGAAAAAGATGTAGGATCAAAGACGACGCTTCGGTTTCAAAATCGCGATCGTTCGGGATTTGCAGAAAACGATGGAGAAATTTGTGTCGTTCGCGAAGGAAAATGGTACAAAGGCCAAAATTCAAAAGGAAAATGTCGATTGGAACAAATGCCGGACAAGGTTGAAAAGTACGTCGATGGACACTGGAAAGTTCACAAAACAAACGCGCCAAAAGATGTTGGACGGCCCTGGATGAGTAATGGGATGGCTGGGATCACGTTTGCCATGCATTTGTGCGCCCGAGTCGATGTTTATGGATTTACGTTTGGAACTGGCTATTATTTCAAAAAGTATTTCGGAAAGGCGAAAGATTGGGGACGACCGGGCGGTTTCATACGCCCACCGAGCAAAGGTTTAGCGAATAGACACTCTTGGATAAAGGAGAGAGAATGCTTATTAAAACTCGCGAAAGAGTTACCAAACTCTGTGGTCGTGCACGAATCGGCACAAAAAGGAGGCAGCGGTGGGGGATTTGCTCACGCGACAAAAGGGCGAAGAAGAAGAAGAAATCTTCTGTTCGCTCATCAGGGAGCCAATAATAACACGATATACGATACGATGTATTCTTAGAAGTAAGTAGTAGTATGAATAATATGTATGTTTATGTAGCAATTTATTTTCTTATTGTATATATTATAGTTTGAGGAGCTGAATAGTTATATCATCCGTGCTTCCAGCTTTAACGGCTGCTGAGATAAGCTCCTTCGCAATCGCTTGCGGTTTTGCGTTCGCGCTGTTGTTCAACATTTCCGCAATCTTTTCATTTGTCAAACCGCCACCGCCGCCTCGGACCTCGTTTTCGAACAAACCATCCGTAGCGCATAACAACCACGTATCTTTATCCGTAAGTTGTTCGAACGAGCAATCTGGTTCCGCGTTGAGACCGAAACCAGATCCGTAATCGGCATTTTTTTCGCCAATACCTTCAAACTTCCCCGATTTTTTCAAAAACGAATCACCAAACGCTCTCGAAAGCGCTAAGACTCCCCCAACTCTCCACGTTCCGTTCTTAAACTCAACCATCGATTTTCTTAAATTTGGATTTCCTCTATCGATTCTTTTTCTTTCGTTTTCATCGTCTGGAATATGGTCCACTGAAAGTTGCAGCGGTTTACCGTCTCTTATTAACATGACTCTCGCATCTCCAACGTTCGCCGTGCATAGTTTGTTACCATCTACGATTGCCGCTAACGCCAACGTACTTCCGCATTTCGCTCCACCAATACCTCTCTCTCCAAACGAGTTCCAAAATCCTTCAGGGGGCGCGATGCATACTTCGTCGCATTCGAGACAACTCTCCGATAACGCTTCCAATGGAAATTTTTCTTTATTCATGTTCTTCATAATTGATTGATGTAAATTGTTCGCGAGCCATTCTGCGACTGCGAATCCGCCATGACCATCAAAAACGCTAATAATCACCGAAGGCTTCCCATCCGTTGCGTTAGTATTATTTTCTTTCCTCTTCGAGACGAACGTTTGCGCGAGACGATCTTCGTTTTGCTTCCTGACCGTTCCACGGACTGTTGCGGAGCCCAAGTTCGACTCATCGTACGATTGTTTTTGCCCAATCATCATCGCTTGTTGTTGTTGTTGTTGTTGTTCCGATTCCATATTATTAGCAGTATACGCTTTCATCTTATTAGCAAAGTTCTTTCTTTTATTATTATTATTATTATTATCGTTATTATTGTTATTCTTTGAAAAAGAAGAAGAAGAAGAAGAAGAAGATAAAACTGATGATTTTGATGATGATGATGATGATGATGATGATGATGAGGTCGATTTTGTCTTCTGCTTATTGGAACAATAACAAGAAGAGTTATTTCTAAAAGTGTTCGCTCGTTCAACGGAACGTACGTTCGCGTGCATTAAAGAAGACTTATGAAGAAAAGTCATCGTCATATTTTATTTATATCCTTTACCGCTCTACACAACGCAAAAGACGACGTATTATTATAGTATTTATTAGTAGTATTGTGAAGTTTTACAGTGCTGTGATTTTTATTTTAATGGTCCAAAATGACGCAAAGCCTGCTGTGATCACACAACAAAACTGGATAAGTGTGAACAGTAACAGCAAAGGCGGCGTCCTGGCAAGCGAGTGATGGTCAAAATGAACTATGCATACTCGTAATAACGTGGGGAAAACGTAGAAAAAGTGAAGGTTTATACAAGAAGACCACTCTTTTAAGTGATATATAATAACAAATGTGGCTAAATAAAGTAGTAGTAGTATTCAGAGATTAGTAGTAATCAGGATTTGATAGATTAAATTAAATGAAAACGCCGGATTCGCGGCAACCGTCGGCGACGGCTTTGATTCGCCCGTGGTACAAAAATCCTCCCCTATCAAACACGGCTTTATTAATTCCGGCTTCGACGCATTTTTTACCCAACATTTTACCCAACTCTTGAGCCGCCGAAACGGTCTTCGTCTTCCACTCCTCGGAACCGATAACTGCCTTTACTTCTTGACTCTGCGTACCTAAGGAAACTAAAGTCTTTTGAGCCTCGTCGTCGATGACTTGAACAAAGACGTGCTGATTACTTCTGTAGACGCTAATTCTCGGACGATCCGCGGTTCCAGAAACTTTGGAGCGGATTTTTCTGTGACGCTGTTGACGTTTCTCTTCTTTCTCGGTTAAACGAGCGCGCGTGATGACGCGTTGTTCTCTGCTGTTTTGTTGAACTACTGTTATTTGTGTAAGTAATGAGAACAGAAAGAATGTATGTATGGGTTACTATCGGTATAAAAAATAGAGTCGTGTACTGATTTTGAACGTCCTCTTTTCTCTCCCCTCTTGGCGCTCTCTGCGCTCGCTCTGTGAGGTTTTCGAAAAGGGCAAAAGAGGGAGGCAAAGCTCTCTCTTCTGTGAGGTTTTTTATGAACGAATGCGCGCGCGAAGACACTAAGAAACATAGAAATCGACCCTCGCGCGAGTATTAAATCACACTCAAATCGGACTCAAACAATCAATTGATATCTATTCAATTCGAATATGTTGTCATAAAACCCGTGTGCTCATAAAAAGAACTCTCTTAATCGTTCGCGCTAGAAAACGAGCACCATTTTGGAACGCAATGAAATGAAAGTAGCGCATTCGTTCATTCGTTCCTATTGACGTCTATATCCACGATATTGCGAAAATGTTATCGTACCTCTATTTGATTTAGTCGATGAAGTCGGTGAAGAAACCATCGTTCCAATCAAATGCGCGCGCGCTGATAGAGAAAACATTATTTTTCCTCTTCTCTATAGTATTCGTCGTAGTGTTCACGGGCAGTTTTTTTTATCACGACCGATGATGTTTAGAAGTGTTTTCTTTGTCTCGCGGCAGTCTAAAAATGTAAAAATGTAAAAAAGGGACAAAAACCTCAAATTACTCAAAAAGTCAAAAACAGAAAAGGCGTACGTAAAGGCCTAATAGATTTTATTAGGGGCAAAATACACTTTTTGCCCATCAGCACATCATCGACGCAATTCGGCTTCCAAAAAGAAACAGTAACACCGCTTACTATTCAATTCATCGCATAAGAGAGATTAGAGAGAGAGATTAAGAGAGAGATTAAGAGAAGAGGGATATACACTGTACGCGTAAATATCTGCGTCGTCTCACAATTTTTTCATCGTCAAAAATCAAAAATCAAAAATCAAAAATCAGATACTACGCACGCGATATAATAAAAACTGAATAGTACTTATGATGAATTTAATCGTTGATACTAAAGTAGAGTAAGATTAAGATATTAATAGAGTAATAATAATAATAATAATAATAATAATAATAGAATAATAATAATAATAGAATAATCATATGAAGATCGTGGTCATTTCTGGGACATCAGCCGGTGTCGGTAAAACCACTTTAGTGATCGGTTTAATGGCCGCTTTAGAGCAAAGAGGATTGCGGTGTCAAGCGTTCAAAATTGGTTCAGATTTTAAGGACCCGCTCAGACATGAAAAGGCTAGTAATAGACCATCACATAGTTTAGATGGGATTATGCTTACTAAGGAGTATAATATTGCAACAGTGGCGAAATTTTCGAGCGAATGCGATGTCGCAATCATAGACGGACTGGATGGCTTATTCGACGGGTACGACGCGAATACGGAACAAGGGTCGACGGCGCAAATGGCGAAATGGTTGAAAGCGCCAGTTATTTTAGTATGCGATTGCGATTCAATGGCACGATCGATTGCTGCAGTGACGAGAGGATACCAAGAGTTCGACACAGAACTTACCATTGCCGGCGTCGTATTTAATAAAGTCAGTTCGTTACAACACGCAAAAAGGTTAGGGGAGTCCATGAAATCATCAAACGTAAACGTGACGATGTGCGGAGCGGTTCCGAAAGATACCAATTTGTTGCTAGTAAATATCAACAGCAACAATAACAATAATATCAATAATAATAACTTGTCGTCGACGACGAATGTAACACAGACATCATCTACTTCAGAGACGGCGGCGCTGATGTATGGCAACGGAAGCGGAGGCTTGCATAGCAACAATAACAACTCCTCGAGCTCGTTCAACGGCGGCGAAGGATCTCCAAAAACACCTTCTTCGAACGAAGACTTTCAAAACCCATCCTCCTCATATATAAACAACAACAACAACAACAACAACAACAACAATAACAATAACATTAGTAGTACTAGTAATTTGAATGGCGGCATCGGTGGGCCGCACCAAGGCGTGTCGCCAAATTCAAAAGAGTCTATCGCTTTTAGAATGCAAAAGATTGCAAAGATATTTGAGAATACGGTTGATATAGACGCAATATTAGCGTTAGCGAAAGATTTTTCCATCGCCGAATTCATCTCGGACGATACAAACTTCAACGAAACTCTTTTATCGTGCGCTTCTATATCATCGTACGGTGGTGGAAGCGGTTGGAGATCTTCGAGTCCAGCGCATTCAATGGTAGCTAGTAGTAAAAGTAGAAGAGACGCTGATAATATGCTCGCCAGTCCGTCAAAAACGATTCGATCAGATGGAAGAGTTCGCATCGCCGTTGCAAGAGATGATGCGTTCTGTTTTTTCTATCCAGAGAATCTCAACTTATTAGAACGAGCGGGAGCAGAATTAGTATTTTTTAGTCCAGTAGCTGGTGATGAACTACCAAGAGGCATCGCGGGTGTGATATTTCCTGGAGGATATCCAGAATATCACGCGGATGCGCTAACAAATAACCGACCTTTACGCATGGGAGTTACCGCGTTTGCTTCTTCAGGCGGTGTCGTCTACGGCGAGAGCGGGGGCTTGATGTTTTTAAGTCAATCGTTAACTTCTTCTGATTCGTCAAAACCGAGATATATGTGCGGTTTAGCTCCTTTTGCAACGAGATTTGCGCGCACGGCAACTCGAGGGTATTTAGATGTAAGAATTAGTATTGGAAATCCGCTCTTTCCTGCAGGCGAAGTTGCGCGAGGACAGAGATTACACCATTACGAAATTGTCGGTGAGATTCCACAGAAAATACGCTCTCAGGACGATACGAATTCTCCAATTTCGGGTTGGAGGGCGACTTATGACGTGAAACCATCTTTAGTAGATGACGATAAAAGCAACGCGATTATTAAAGGCATTGAAAAGACTGCTGAAAATAATAATATTGTCGCGTCAAATTCATCATCCTCGCTAGAACGAACGTTTTCGAACTCGTCATCAACGAGCGCATCAATGAATGATACTTTGCAAAATAGTAATAATAATAACAATAGCAATAGTATAAAGAACATGCGCGAAGGTTTCGCTTGGAATAACGTGTTGGTATCAAACGTGCATTTGCACTTTGGAGCGAACGCAACTTTTGCGCCGTCATTCGTAAAGGCGTGTAAATCTGTCAAAGCAGAAGCTACGATTGCCGCTCAAAAAGCGGCAACGGCGGCGAAACGTCTCGCTTTAGAAGAAGATGTGGTTAACGAAATCAGAAGCTTACGAAATGGTGGTAGGCCGTCATCAAATGACTTATATAATTATGCTGCCGGAGGTGGTGGCGTTCCAAATAACAACGCAGCGACGAGAAATGATCTTTACGCTGCAGGTGCTGGTAAGCCACCGATGATGAAGAGAAGAGATTCGGAGCACGATTTATCGAGAGTTCCACCAAACAACAATGATCATTACAAAGCCGCGGCGGGTGGACACTCGAGAAGATTGTCTTCGGGAGATATGGACGTCGGTGGAATTGATTATAATGGAATATCTCCAGGTAATAGAAATAATAATGGAGGCGGTCCGTTTGCAAATCATCAAGCCGCTTTGACAGAGGTGCAAAATAACCTCTCTGGAGCTTTCAATCTGTTCAAATCACGATCTATGAATCTACTCGCACAAGCCGCTGGTGCGAAAAAGCAGGACTTTTCCATGAGGCCAAACTCGAGCTTCGGATCGTTGCACAGAATTCATTCGCACGCCGACTTGTTGAACGAGAAGGAGATGAGTTCGAGAAGCAAATTTGGTACTTCTGGAGACGATGCTTATAATTCCATGAAACGTGGTCATTATCACGCGCCAGCTTTGGTTAAAGTCCCCGAACCTGATGCAGAAGGATATATTTGTAGTCTCTCGCCCGCTGCCACAGAGATGGTGTATGCTTTAGGTTTAGAACACAGACTCGTCGGTATTACTTCAGAGTGCGATTATCCGAAAGGCGTTCAAAGAGCGCATTCTGTCATGACTTCTTTGCGCTCAGTAAATGAGTCAGGAACTGGTAAATTCAACAACGTGACGACTTCAAACAAGTCCACTCATTCGAGTTCAGGATTTGGACCTTCTTTAAGAGGAGGAGAGGTCTCTACGAATTCTGGGCCAAATAACTTGGAAATTAACATAAATATGTTAAGAAGTTCAAATGCGGAGATTATTCTCGCACCTGACGTTTGCGAATCGTGTTATGATGATGAATCTGTCGATCCTAGAAGTACGGCTTGGGCGATTCGAGAAGCTCGCGCTTGGAGAGAAGATATTCAAGATTCCGCGCACTCTAATAATTCTGATTTCGCCGGGCTTCGAACTGATGAATCGGAAGAACGCGATATGTTTGAAGGCGTTTTACCTATTGCCCCGCACACTTTGGCTGATGTTTTTGAAATTATGCTTCAAATTGGAAACGTGGCGAATCACGATTTTGCCGCCGAACGTGCCGTCAATCTTCTTCGAGATCGATTGCGAAGAGTGGCGGTAAAAGTTGCGCCAGGTGCAAAAAGGCGTCCTCGAGTCATTTCCTTGGAAGCGTGTAAGCCTCTCATAAGTGGTGGACATTGGCTTCCTGAGATGAAGATGATTGCAGGGGCAATTGACGAGTTACAGGAACCAGGAGCACCGGCCGAAGCTTTAAGATGGGAGCGCGTTTTAGAGCATCAACCGGACGTGCTTTTGATAAATTTCGAAGGCTCTTTGGAGAAGACTTTGGAGAAGATTGAAGTCCTTGCTTCGCAGCCAGGTTGGTGGAATCTGAACGCGGTGAAGAACAGAGAAGTGTATATTTTGAATAATAAAATATTCTCGAGACCGGGACCGAGATTAGTCGATGGAGTCGAAGCTTTAGCGAGAATTTTTCATCCCGATCTCGTGGAAGAACCGTTAGTCCAAGGAATGTGTTTTAAATTCACGCTCGCTCTTGGAAAGAAAGTGCGACCGAAGAATTTGCGCAATTTTTTCCAAGCATTTCATTGAAGTAGTTTAAGTTAGTTAGTATATAGAATATGTATAGCAATCAAATATATGTGAAAATTTGTTTGAATTAAAATAATGCTTCGCTACTTTTATCTGCGACGAGTGTAAATCCATCCTCTGCGACAACTTTTTCTAACATTGCACCCTTTTCGTCACTCAAACCCAAGACTTTTCTCAAGGCTTTAAGCTCATTCGGATCCTTTACTTCGCTTGCAAAGACAGAGTATACATCAAAGAGTTCAGATTCAACTGACCAGTTCAAGTTTTCTGAATCCGGTGCCAACGCTTGCGCGGCGACCAAGTTTCTACAACTCAAAAGAACATTTTTCGCATCTTTTTGTCTCAAAACAGCCACGGCTTGAACCATTTGCGACTTTTTCTTTTCGTTTGCAATCTTAACAAGTTCTTTATCAGCAGTAGCTTGTTCGAGGCCCAAATCTTCGACGAGAGTCTTGGAAATTTCTTCGATTTTAGCCATACCTTCGCCCGACGTCAACTTGCGCTCGACATTCTTCTTAAAGAGATCGACGCGTCTCGTAAGCGGAAGCTGCTTGCTAATTTCGACACCTTGCTCGACCATTTTGCGAATATCTTTCGCCGTTAAAGAACCGCTATTGATCTGCGTTGACAATCCACTCATCATTCTATTCGCGGTGATGCCCTTGATAATTTTCTGCGCCTCTTCGTCTGGCATGTTGAGTTGTTTTTGAATCTCCTTGAGTTTTTCCGCGCGTTCTGCAGTTAACCCTTGGCTATCGTTCAACATTTGCTCAGCTTGCGTTCTAAATGCCTTGTCAGATAAGCTCCTATGAACCTCTCCAATCTGCATCATGTTCAAACCTAAGATTTCGCCCAATTGTTGTAAACGAGTAAATTCAGATTGGTCGCGTTCAATCGTGATGCGCACGCCCATTGGCGCACTAACTTGATCACCAGTCATGCAAAACATGAGGTAATCTTTGTACATACCTTTTCTAGTGGCATCGTCCAATTCTTTTTCGAGCGTGATTTCTTTTTGCGTCGGTGGTTTTTCGATTTTTGCTTCGAACTTTTCCTCTTCTTTTGGTTTTTCTTCTACTACTTTTGCTGCAGTTGGTGTAACAACCGCCGCCGCTTCTGGGACCTCTCTCTTCGATTCTCCAGCCCAAAAGAGCTCTTTCGGTTCAGCAGCAGCAGCGGCAGCTTTTTCGGCAGCTTCGGCTTCAGCTTTAGCTTTAGCTTCCGCCTCAGCAATCGCTTTCTCTTCGGCTTCTTCCTTTGCGGCGGCTTCTTGCGCTTCCTTCATGAGTTTTGCCAACTCTTCGGCAGCGGCTTCCGCTTGACCCTTCGTGACGTCGTTTACTAATGGCGTGATTACACTTTCATTGAAGAATACCATTTTTCTGATTTCCTTCATTTGGTCCACCTTGTTTGACTTTGACTTTGAATCCTTGATATAAGCCATAAACGCTCTCTTCGCTTCTTGACCCAAGACTTCAAGCGCGAGCTCGTCAGAGATTTGCACGTTCTCCTTTGTATTACGAACTCTCCTTCTTAACTCATCACTAAACGACTCTGTTGGAACAGACAAAGCAACTCTGCAAGATGATCTGTAAATTTCGCCTTGAATTTCTCGCTCGCACTGATCGACAATTTTTTGCGGAATGCATAACAATTTTCTCACTCTCTTGGATTCCACGACGGCTTCATCCGAAAGAATTTTGTCTTTTATGAGAGATTCTAACTTGGCGCGATAATTTTCACTGTGAATACTTTCTGCAACTTCGGGCGGAAACTGCAAAGCTTCGCACATAGCTTGCAAAACTTTTGCGGGCGATTCCGAAGACTCGAGTTTTCCAGATTTCACGGCGTCTCTCAGCGCCAATCTATATGCCTTCGTAGTCGCTTCTAAAGTGATGGCATCTGCTTCCTTATTTCCTAAGCCAAATACTAATCGTAATTTTGCGAGCTTATTAGAGCAAGCTTGCGTGAGCTGCCCACCTTTGACGCTTTGTTCAACGAAAATCTTAAACAATTCCTTCAACTCACTAATTTTAGCATCCGCTTCGTACTCGCCGCCGAACAAAGTAACTGGACCAACACCGGCTAAAGCGCCCGCGCTTTTCTCGAGTCGACCGTTGTAATCTAAAATACTTCCGATTTTTTTTTCAACTAAATCGACATCTCGCGCAGAACCTCTTTGCTTTGCAATTTCAGTCGCCGCTTCGACGATTTTAACGACGTGCGCTCTCGCTTCTGATTGAACGATTTCACCGGTGATATCATCTGAAAGTAATAAATCATCCGAGGCATAGGATTTAGCTTCTGCTAATCCGTTCAAATCTACAGTAGCGACGGCTCCGCCACTTTTTAAAAATGAGCGAAACAATTGACTCGCGTTATCTTTGAGCGCGAGCGCTACTTGCGCGTCGGTTACGCGAAACACGCGTCTCCAGGGCAACATAAATCTCGCTTTTTCTTCCCCAAAAGTCATTTGCGAAATATAAACTAACTTTTGAAACTCTACTTTAGATTCAATCTCTGTATCTTTATCTCCCAACTCTATGCGTTTGCGATATAATCTTCTTCCGACTTCCAAATGCGCTTGAGCGGCTTCCGAATCTTCCAATCCTAACGTTTCCCTGAACTGCTTCAACGCATCTGGTTCCCATCCTTTCACTGGTTCATCGCCTACTGGAATCAAAGAGGATAAGTATGCATCGTATAACCCACAAATCTCTCTCGGGCACTGTGTTCCCATATCCTTAATCCCAAATCTTTCCCCGACTTCTTTCACCTCTTGCGCGTCGATCGATAACGGGTCCCTGTTGTTCAACTCGTTCCATAACTGTTTCGGTGCAGCAGTGAATCGCTTCTTATCAATAACTGACGCTCCATACGCTGCTCCACAACCGGCTACGACGGCCGTTCCAGTTCTCACGATCGCGTTCTTCGTCGCTTGCCCTAACAAAGCCCCCGAACCCATCGAAGCCAACGAGACGGCCGCTAAATACGCGCCGATCCTTTGAGGGGTTTGTAACTTTGCCATCACTCGCTCGTATTTGTCCAGCTCGATTTCAAACGAAAACGGTGACGGTTGATCCTGTTCGTTCGTTTTCCATACGTTTAATCAATCAATCGAAATGAAAATATGATTAGAATGTACCATAAATAGCAAAAACAAACACACAGTACAGTGGTAAGAGTTTTACAAGTACAGAGAAAAGAACAGAGGAATTGAGGTAAAAATAAATAGGCGTAAAAACGAGGAGCGAGAAACGAACCTCGGGCGGCTGCGGTTTCTGCGACGAAGCTCGAACTTCGCTCGATCTCATCCGAAGCGAATTCCTATTATTCGCTCGAATCTTTCGTTGACTCGAACCGATTTTATTCGCATCGTGAACAGTACGCGCGCCGTACTGTTTCACCCGCATCACTTGATTCGCGACCATTTTTCCTCCGCTTACAAATCTGAGCTGCCGCTAAGGGCGAAACTTGACTCCGAAAGTCAAACGTCTACGCAACGGCAGGACTTTCGCTCGATGAATGAATTAGTTCACTGGATGATTATCTGATAGCGAATTTCGCGCGTGAAATATTCGATTCGATTGATTCAGCGCCTATTTTAAGAATAAAATGTAAAGCGTGCTTGGAAAGTTTTTGATGTGCTGTGCCGGCAAAAAGAGGAAGTTTCTTTGGGTCACTGGCACGTTTAGGGTTTCATTGAAAAAAATCTCAAATCAGATCAAATAAACTCTTTACTCTTTCTATCTATTACTTTTAAATCGGTAAATCGTTCATGGCATGCGCGGTATCGGAAATTTCATTCGAGTGATAGAGATTTAAGAGCGTTAGTATGAGTTTTTGTTATTCTGCTTCTTCATCATTGACTGCTACTAATGCTACTAATGCTGCTCGTGATCAAGCGAATTCGCAAAAGTTGTTTCCATTTATGACGACGAGGAACTCAGTAACACATCATCATCGCAAGAACGAGTCAGTGTTGAGAACTAATCATGGACAAAGGAAACGAGCGATTCTTCAAGCAAGTAGTAATAATAATAATAGTAGTAATAATAATAACGGGTTCTCTTTATCGAAATTAACATCAGTGTTGAGAAAGAAAACTGAGCAAGACTTTTTGAGGGTACAGAATGGGACGAAGAAGACGAGGGAGAAACTTTCGTTGATGGATGAGATCTTAGGCCTTTGGCGATTGGACGACTTGGACGATTTATTGGACGATTTAGAGGATACTCTGATTTCGGTCGATTTTGGACCGAAAACGGCCGAAACAGCGTTGAACGAAATACGCGAAAGAGTCTCCTTAGGTAAGATCAAAACCGGAAAAGATTGCAAAAGAGCGTTGAAGGAAATAATAGTGAAAATACTCATCGAAGAAGGAGGAGATCCGACGAAGATGGTAGTCTCTAATGATGAGAAAATACCGACGTGTGTGTTAATAATTGGCGTCAATGGAGGTGGTAAAACGACCACGATTGGAAAGTTATCGAATTGGTACAAAAACGCAGGTGCTAAAGTCATGATGGTCCCTGGAGATACGTTTCGCGCCGCTGCGGCTGAACAATTACAGACTTGGGCAGATCGTACGGGAGCAATAATGTCAAAGAGTCCACCGAATACAAAGCCTGGCGCGGTTTCGTATAAAGCCGTAGATGAAGCAATTGCAATGGGCGATATCGATGTCATATTAGCAGATACTTCCGGTAGATTACACACGAATTTAGATCTCATGGACGAACTCGTTGGTGTGAAAAATGCAATAAAGAAAAGAGAACCTTCAATGCCGCACGAAGTCTTATTAGTTCTAGATGGCACGACTGGTTTGAACATGTTAAATCAAGCAAGAGAGTTTGGTAAACAATTAGGAGTGACTGGGATTATATTAACAAAATTAGACGGTACGGCGAGAGGAGGAGCGGTCATATCAGTCGTGGACGATATGAAAATTCCAGTGAAATTTGTTGGCGTCGGCGAATCAATGGAAGATTTGCAAGTGTTCGAACCAAAATCATTCGTAGACGCACTATTTCCCGATGATGACGAATAATAAGAGCGAGCGATAGAACAAAAACATTTCAATTTTAACTAAGACATACGCTACGCTGTATTGTGTGTACAAGTATTAAATAACAAGATTCGTACTCTTTTTCATTATATCATACTTAATTTACCTAATCTCTCTCTCACACACACATACTCTCTCTCTCTTTCAATTATACGCTCGCTGTTATATACCTAAGACATTTGATTTCTTTACATCAAAGACTTGGCGGCCGCAACCATCGCATCGGCTGTAATGCCAAACTCTTTGTAGATGGTCGGGGCCGGCGCAGAGGCTCCAAAGCCGTCTCTGCCGATAGACTTGACCGCATACTTGGCCCAGCCAAAGGTGGAACCGGCTTCGATAGAAACTCTGCACTTGCAGCTGGACGGGATGATCGACTCTCTGTACGCATCACCTTGTTCTTCAAACAATTCCCAGCACGGCATGGAAACGACACGAACCTTCTTGCCTTCAGCGGCGAGCTTTGCGCCAGCGATGCACGCCAATTCCAATTCAGTACCAGTACCCATTAAGACAACGTCAACTGGCTTACCGGCCGCTTCTCCTTGAACGACATACGCACCCTTCGCGACACCTTCTCTAGAGGTGCCCGGCAAGTTTGGAACAACTTGTCTCGAGAGCGCCAAAGTCGTCGGTCTCTTGTTGGCATTGCCTTCAACCGCGATCTTGTACGCACCCATGGTTTCGTTACCGTCGGCCGGACGCATCATGAGCATACCTGGCATGGCTCTGAACGAGGCCAAGTGCTCGATCGGTTGGTGAGTTGGTCCATCTTCCCCGACGCCGATGGAATCGTGCGTCATGACGTAAATGGTACCCGCGCCAGATAAGGCGGCAATTCTCATCGCAGATCTGCAATAATCGGAGAAGATAAAGAAGGTTGCGCAATATGTGATGAAACCTGGCGCATACAACGCGATACCGTTCGCAATAGCCGCCATACCGTGTTCACGGACACCGTAACGAACGTTACGCTCCGCCGGAGTGTCTTTTTGAAAGTCACCGAATTGCTTCATCAAAGTCATGTTAGACGGGGCAAGATCGGCAGAACCACCGATGAAGCCCGGAATGACACCACCCAAAGCGTTCAAGGCAGTTTGGGAGTGGATTCTCGTCGCGACACCCTTGTCTTCCGGCTTAAACGTCGGTAACGCTTTATCCCAGTTAGCCGGCAACTTACCAGTGATGATGGATTGGTACTCCTTGTAGTCTTCCGGGTACTTGGAAGCGTACGCAGATTCAACCTTCTTCCATGCGGCTTGTAATTCAGCACCCTTGGCAGTGCAGTCCATGGCCTTTTGAACGGCTTCCGGGATTTCAAACTCACCGTACTTCCAGTTCAAGTTCTTACGCGTGGCGGCAGTTTCATCTTTACCCAACGGAGCACCGTGCACATCGTGCGTGTCCGCCTTGTTCGGGGAACCGTAACCAATCAAGGTGGAAACCTTGATCAAAGACGGTCTCGGGTCTTTCTTTGCGGCTTCGATAGCCTTGCGGATCGCGTCAACGTCGGTGTTACCGTCAACGACGTGTTGCGTGTGCCAGCCGTACGCAGCGTATCTCGCCGAAACATCTTCAGTGAAGGAGATATCTGTGTGACCATCGATGGAGATCTTGTTATCATCGTAGAAGACGATCAACTTGCCGAGGCCCCAGTGAGCGGCCAAAGAGGCACCTTCGCCGGACATACCTTCCATATTGCAACCATCGCCCATGATCGAATACGTGTAGTGGTCGACCAAAGTAGCGTCTGGCTTGTTGAATCTCGCGGCTAAGTGCTTTTCGCATAGCGCCAAACCAACGGCGTTGCAAAAACCCATACCGAGCGGACCAGTGGTGACTTCGATACCATCAGTAACAAAGTTTTCCGGGTGGCCCGGGGTCATAGAGTCCCATTGTCTGAAGTTCTTCAAGTCATCGTGCGTGACGGACGGGTAGCCAGTCAAGTGCATTAAAGAGTATTGCAACATGCAACCGTGACCGGCGGATAAGACAAATCTGTCCCTGTTTGGCCAAGTGAAGTCTTTCGGGTTATGGTTCATCGCTTCTCTGTACAAGACGTACGCCATTGGGGCGCAGCCCATTGGTAATCCCGGGTGACCAGAGTTAGATTTGTTGATCGCGTCGATCGCCAAGAATCTGATCGAGTTAATCGAGTCTTGGATGGTATCCGCGGAAACGCCAGCCGCTGATTAATTATCGCGCATTCATTAACACGTCGTTGTAAAAAAAGAAGAGAATACATTGTCAGTCATGTAGTACATATAACGCGTCTGTGTTCGTGTGTAAATGCGCCATACGAACTAAGAAAATCGGGACGACGACGACCGACGACGACGACGCTGTCGGCCCGTGGCGCCTTCCCCCTCTCTAATCTCCCTAATCCCTTATGGATAGACTTCGGAAGATCTCTACGAAAATCAATCTTTTTTTTTTTCTAATCAATCGCGAAAGGAGTGATCCAATACGCGAAAATCACGCTTACGAACGACCATGCGAATCGCGCGCGGATATAGTTTCCGCATTCGATTCTTCTCCGTGTTTTCAAGATTTTCGGGAATCTCTCGACCACGCGCAGTCGCAACATCTAAGCGTGTTTATTAAATCGACCAACAAGGCGAGAAAAACGAGAGCGAAAAAAAGGGGCAATTTTTTAGCGTAAACACGCGCGGAAACGGGTTTCGATAGACTTACGTGCGGCAACGGCCTGAGCGCGAACTACGGTTCTCACTGAAACCTTGGAAGTTTTCTTCGCCTTTCTGGCGATTTTTGTTTGCGCGTTAGCGCTTGTTGGGGATAATTGGCAAACAGACATCATTTTCTTGTTCGTTTTCCTGGCGATAAAAAGTGAACGAAATTGGAAAGAAGGAGAACGAAACGAAGGAAAAGTAAAGAGTAGAGAAATAAATAATAAAGAGAGAAAAAATGAATTATATGTAAAGATTGAAGGACTTTCCAGGCAGCAAACACACTCCTGCGACGAACATTTCTGCAACAAGCGTGCTATGAAACTATGACGAGTAACTATGAAAAATCGAACTTTCCATGCATCAGCAATCACTCCCGTTCTCTTTTGAAGAATACGTACGCACGCAAAAGAGCGTGCGACGAACATTTCTGCAACGCGCGCGCGCTATAAAGCTATTGACTAGTAACTATGCTTCCAAGCGAGAGCGTTTTAGGTATCAAAGGGAAGAATCACGGAGGACGCGCTGAACGAATCTACGCCTCTATGTTTTTCCTGCGCGAAGAAATCGCGAAAACTTTCGTACTTTGGTCGCCAAAATAACTCGCGCATAGTCCGTTCGCAAGTCATGCGACGACCGAGTGGACCATCGGTTTTCGTAAACGTCGGTTTTGAATGAGTATTGCTGTTATCGTTATTTGTAAGATCGAAGCATCCAGATTCTAACGCACATATTGCGACGTCTTCTCGAGTGATCGGTTCGCCGTCGCAACCGAGGAAAATGTTCTTCGATGTATCTTCTCTGAGTAATACTTTTACGACTAAATCCGCGGCATCTTCGTAGTGAATACAATTAACTAACGCATCCGGGCGCGAATCAATCGTGCCAGCTTTCATGAAATACGTATGTGCGCCTCTCGTGGAATGGTATAAACCGGCTAAGCGCAACACGGCTGGTTTATTACTGCTTTCGTTACTACTATTATCATTATCATAATCTGAAGCTAACGACGACGGTGAATATTCTAAAACAACCTTCTCTGCGTTTAATAATCTATCCGCGCGAGCGTTTTCTCCTATTTTCAACGTCTCCGTTTGATCATCGCAGTCTACGTTATCTGGAAAAACTGCGCTCGAAGACGTGAAGCAAAATCCGCTTGTCGTCGACGACGATTGTCGTCGTCGTCGTTGTCGCGGATCCCACTTCATCAAAGCTTTCTTAATCTCTGATTGATAGTCATCCGAACCACTCGGTGGTGCCGAGAAAACGACAAACGGAAAAAGTTCCGCCGCCTGCGAATTCTCATCAATCGCTTCCTTCGACGCTATCTTGGCCTCTATGCCTTTTTTTTTTAACATCTGGTGGTTCTTTTCGGTCTTCGTTTGTCCAACGACGCGACAGTTTGGGAACTTTTCGATCCATTTTTTTGCGACTAACGTGCCGAGAACTCCAGGACCGACGATTAATAAGTCAAACTCTCGTCTTGCTACGACATCATCGCAGTCGTCATCGTCAGCCTTTTGAGCAATAGTAACAAAACCGTTTACTCGTCCAAAACTTTGAAAGCAAATGTGATGATTTTGCGTCGGTTTGCTCGTTCTGCTGCGCCCGCGTTTGCCAGTGTAATCATGAAATCGAGATCTAAGAAAAGATGATGATCGTGATTGTGATGATGATTTAATCATCGTCCTTGTGTGTGAAGCGTGTGTTTTATATTTTATGTTATTTTATATAAATGCCGCGCGTGATGGGAAATTCACTCTAGTTTTGTTTTCTTCTTCTTCTTCTTCTTCTTCTTCTTCTTCTTCTCTTCTTCTTCTTCTTCTTCACATCCAGCGCGTTCACGGCGACACGCAGAGAGTTCTACTATTATTATTATTATTATTATTATTATTCTT
>Ga0209710_1000924_pt1 | contig 24002 bp, 26 predicted proteins | sample ArcticOcean_MG_C_5_FD_187436 | JGI IMG/M metagenome (GOLD analysis project Ga0209710, IMG submission 187436) | Marine microbial communities from western Arctic Ocean - ArcticOcean_MG_CB4_138 (SPAdes) (version 2) | ecosystem: Environmental > Aquatic > Marine > Oceanic | place: Arctic Ocean...
ATTTCCGATATGAATAACATCATACCAAAAGAAATACTGTTTGAAACAATAAAAAAATAGATGGCGCATACGCTCCTGCAACTATTCGGGCTTACAAGTCGAACTTTGAAAGGTTCATTGAATTTTGCGATCAAGAAAAGACAACAGCACTTCCTGCAAACCATGAAAATGTTTCAAGTTATATAAAAAATCTATCAAACGGAAAACTGAAATCAGCAAGTATTCGTATCGCTATTGCATCAATCTCAGCTATGCATCGATTAAATGAATATCACGATCCGACAAACCATGCCAACGTTAAGATTGAGCTTCGTAGGATGCATCGCAAGCTTGGACGTGGTAGCAAACAGGCATTGGGCATTAACCTTGAAACACTTAATTATATGCTCGAATACACAGATCGATCTCTAATAGGTTTACGAGACCGAGCACTACTTCTTACCGCTTATGATGGTCTGTGTAGAAGATCGGAATTAGTAGAGTTAGGGGTTGAGGATATATCATGCGGCATAGAGAGCTTAATCAAAATAAAACTACGTCGTAGCAAAACTGATCAGGATGGAATTGGCCGCTGGATAAATCTAAAAACCAAAACACAACTTGCGATTATTGATTGGCTGAACACATCGGATATTAAAACTGGAAAATTATTTAGGGGGATAAATAAAGGTAATCATTTAAATGATGGATTAGACGCATCTCAAATAAATCGGATATACAAAAAGCTTGCTAGCAGGTGTGAAATGCCATGTGAAATGATCAAAAGTATCAGTGGACATTCGTTAAGAGTTGGTGCTGCACAGGATCTATTATTATCAGGCGCAAGCCTACCGCTAATTATGAGTAGGGGAAGGTGGTCAAAGGCTGATACGGTGATGCGCTATATTGAAAATGCAGAAATAATTTAATCTTAACCAAATTAAATAGCGCGCATATTACATAAAAAGCTATCCTGAATTTTATCTTTTGTAATTATTGGACCTAACGAAGCTTAAGATAGTCACGCTAACGCCGCTTAAAACCTAAAACAGTCGCCTTTAGGCCATCCGCCACCGAGATGTGTGGCGTCCACCCTAATACTTCTCGCGCCTTAGAAATGTCGACCTGCAGGTTCCCACACAGGCGCTGCGCGATATCGCGCTTACCCACCAAGGCAGCTAAGCCTTCAATTAACCCTTGTGGAACGGGCCATAGCCAAGACTTAACGCCCAGCGCAGTAGAGCACGCTTGAAGCAATTGTGTCGTAGAAAGGTCGCACCCATCGGAGACCAAGAATACTTGGTTCTCTGCCGCAGGATGGTGAATGCAGGTGGTAATTAAACTCACTAGGTTACCTAGATACACAAAGCTACGCCTATTGTGGATAGCGCCGAGTGGTAAGGGTACACCCCGCTTAACCGTACGCATCATACTCGCGAAGTTGGCCTTCACGCCCTGCCTGTACACCAACGGCGGCCGGATAATCACCACCTCCATACCCGTCTCTTGGGCAATCAGCAATAATGCCTGCTCGGCCTCAAACTTAGAGAGTCCGTAGGCGTCTTGCGGGTTGGCAACGTTAGATTCTTTAAAGGGATGTCCTGGCAACGTATATTCCCCGTTCACTTTAACCGAGCTCAGGTAAATCAAACGCTTCACGCCAGCCCTTGCAGCCTGCTTAGCCAGATTTAATGATCCATCCACATTCACCCCCGACGAAACTCAGCTAACGGATCAGCTGACTGGCCATCCATCACATGCACGCGTGCGACTAAATGAATAACAACATCAATATTACGTAATGCCTCTGACCAGTCGGTTTCCCCATTGATCTCGCCTACCACTTGCGACTCAACAGCCGTTACCACCGAACTGTCAGATCGAAATGCCTCCCTGACCAGATACCCTGACTGTGAAAGATCTTCACATAAGGCCTTGCCAATAAAACCATTGGCACCCGTTACAAGGACTAAGGGCAGATTCAATCTGGTTTGGACCACACGGTACGATTAATATAATCCACGTAGCTCAATACCACACGCAATAGCTGTTTCGATACCGGACCCGCCTCGTAATCCTGGACAGGATGCATCACCGGCTTATCTTTATCATGCTGGGCAACGATCACATGCACCGCATCCAGCACACGCTCTTTTTTAAGGCCACTCATAATAAGCGTACCCACATCCATGCCCTCTGGACGTTCATGGGCATTGCGAATAGTAATGGCTGGTAGGTTAAGCAGTGAAGCCTCTTCAGTAATTGTTCCACTATCGGAGACCACACAAAGAGACTCCATCTGCAATTTAATGTAATCGCAGAACCCAAATGGTTTTAAGAACTGAATAAGTGGGTTGAGCTGACCCAACTCCATGGCATCTAAACGCTTCTTGGTGCGTGGATGCGTGGAGATGATGATGGGGTAGCCATAAACCTCTGCCAATGCATTAAGCGTCTCGACCATATTGAGCATATTTTCTGGGCTATCGATGTTCTCCTCGCGGTGCGCACTCACAATAAAGAACTTGCCCGCCTCAAGGCCCATGCGCGCTATCACGTCCGACTTCCGAATCTTAGGCATGTAGAAATCGAGCACCTCACGCATGTGCGACCCGGTCTTAATAATCGTCTCAGGCGGAATGCCCTCGGCAATCAAATAGCGACGTGCATGCTCGGTGAGCACTAGATTAATGTCACTTAAATGATCTAGTACCTTACGGTTCAACTCCTCTGGCACCCGCTGATCAAAGCAACGATTACCTGCCTCCATATGGAACACGGGGATCTTACGACGCTTCGCAGCCAAGACGGCTAGGCATGAATTGGTATCACCGTAGAGCATGATGGCATCAGGCATTTCTTTTTCCATCACGGCATCAGACTTTTCGATAACCCTCGCGATCGTCTGCGCTGCGTTATCGCCTACCGCCTCCAAGAAGTAGTCAGGTTTACGAATGCCCAAGTCCTCAAAGAACAATTGATTGAGTTCGTAGTCATAGTTCTGGCCGGTGTGCACTAATATATGCTGCGTGTGTTGATCAAACTCAGCAATAACACGGCTCATTTTAATCAGCTCAGGCCGCGTCCCGACAATGGTCATGACTTTAAGCATTTAATTCTTCCTTAATAGAGTCCAGTTGAAGTAATAGTGTTTTTACCTGGGCAACATTGAGACGCGTTGTATTGTGTGAGGTGTAATCGTCTTGATGTGAGATCTTTTTTTCCCCCTCACTAAAGAACTGTGCATAATTGAGATCGCGGTTATCGGCAGGAATGCGGTAGTAACCACCTCGATCCTCAGCCTTTGCCATCTCCTCTCGTGAAATTAGCGACTCATACAATTTCTCACCATGGCGAGTCCCGATAATACTGACTAGGTTATCTTTTTTAAACAATTCCTTTAGTGCTTGGGCTAAATCAGCCACAGTCGAAGCAGGTGCCTTTTGGACAAAAATATCCCCCTGCTGACCATGCTCAAAAGCGTACAACACCAAGTCCACAGAATCTTCCAACGACATCAAAAACCTTGTCATATTAGGGTCGGTGACCGTCAGGGACTTCCCTTCCTTGAGTTGACTCACAAATAAAGGGATTACTGAGCCACGAGAAGCCATCACGTTGCCATAACGGGTTGCACACAACACGGTCTCTCCAGCGTTCTGCATACGCGCCTTGGCGACCATAAATTTCTCCATCATTGCTTTAGATATGCCCATCGCATTGATAGGGTAAACAGCTTTATCCGTACTCAACATCACCACGCGCGACACCCCTCGCGCAATGGCTGCCTGCATAACATTCTCAGAACCCAGCACATTCGTTTTAACTGCCTCTAAGGGATAGAACTCACAGGATGGCACTTGCTTTAGGGCCGCGGCATGAAACACATAATCCACACCCTTCATCGCCTGATAGATACTGTCGTAATCTCGCACATCTCCAATATAGAACTTGAGCTTGGGATTGTTTAATGCGATGCGCATCTCCTCTTGCTTCTTTTCATCGCGACTAAAAATGCGAATCTCACTTACATCGGTTGAAAGAAAGCGTTTAAGTACAGTTTTACCAAAGGAACCTGTACCGCCAGTAATCATTAAGACTTTATTTTTAAACATATTTAAATCCGAATTTATTGGTACCTATGCATTAATTTAATCAACTCCGGCCACTCCGGCACTTCATAACCGGTCGCCAACCGAAAGCGATTTGCGTCAAGCGAGCGATCGATTACCAGTTTATCATCCAGCACAATATCAATGGACTTACCATATTCACTGGCAATCAATTTCAAAAGATCAAACTTATTGATGGGTTTCGCAGCCACATGGTAGAGGCCAGACATCTCTTTATTTGGAATCACTATATCACGGACTACTTGTGCGAATACAACTGTAGGTAAACCAGAAAAAATGGCACGACCATATCCTTTACAACGTACCTCTTGTGACAAAAACCAGTCCAATAAACCAAATTGGCTTTGTAATTCGTGACCAATAGTCGATGTGCGCAAAGTAACTGTATGCTGTTCATTTACTTCACCTAATGCCTTGGATTTTCCATAGACATCACGTGCATCAGGGAAGTCTTCTTCAACATACCCACCTTTTTCCCCAGAAAAAACACAATCTGTACTCACATGTATCAAGCGTGCGCCAGCCAGTTTACATAAGCCCGATAGGCGATGCGGCATTAAAGTATTAATGGGAATAGAAACTAGCGGATCTTCAGCTGCTGGCTTATGCTTAGTTAAACCGGCACAATTAACAACCACATCAGGTTGTATTTGGTCCAATACCTTTACTAATGAATCTGAATGTTCTACATCAACATCTGCAATAAGTCGTTCGCTAATAGATGCTGAAAAAAAACGCTTCACGCCTTTATTTCGAACCGTACCAAAAACTTGCCAGTCGCTTTTTTCACTCATCACACGGAATACCGTGCTACCTATCATTCCACTCGCACCAACCACTAACACTTTCATTGAATATCCTTTTTACTCATTGAGACAGCCTGCAAATGTCCGATCAACTGACTCACTAGATGGTTATGGTCAAAGTTCTCGTGGTAACACTTTCGACCATTGTCACCCATCACTTTTCTCTCATCAGATGATAACCTATATAAGTGGAGTATCGTATCGGCCAAAGCGACAGCATCCTCTGCTGGCGTTGCCAGTCCTGCTTTTGCATCCACGACTAGGCGAGCACCCTCCCCATTCAAACAGGCAATAATTGGCCTGCCTGCTGCCATATATGCTTGCACTTTATTAGGCACAGTCGCCGTAAAAATTGGCTGATCTGCCAGCGTTACTAATAGTGATGAAGCCTTCTGCATAAAACCAGGCATTGTCTCAATTGGAAACCTGCCGGGGAGATGAAGATTGGTTAGACCTCGTTGTTGAACTTTTTTCAACATCCATTCTCGCGAACTGCCATCACCTAAAACAACAAAATGGATGTCCGTATACTCTTTCAAAAGCGATGCAGCCTCAACTATGACACCAACGGCCTGTGCAGCTCCGATGTTACCCGCGAACATTACCGAAAAACCTTCATCAAGACCCGCCACCCAAGGAGTCTCATCCATTGAAGGCAACGCAAACGTATCATCAACTGAGTTAGGGTAATACACAACAGGTGTATCCGAGGCCAGCGCACGTACTGGCGCTTCAAATGCTGGAGACTGCACCAACAGCAAATCTGCATGTTTATAGATAAATCTAACTGCTTTTCGTACTACGCTAATAATAAAGTTTTTGCGAATAAAGCCTGTAGCTGACAAGCTTTCCGGCCAAAGATCTTGCACCCAAATAACAACTTTTTTACCTTTTAACCAACCAATAAAAAGTGCAGGTAAAGCCGACAAAATAGGAGAAAGCCCATAGACAAAAATAACATCATATTGACGCCGACGTACTAACCATGAACCACTAAGTAACCCAAAGAAAATAAATGAAAGATAGTTGAGTAATAATCTTATGTGGCTATTGCGGCCTCGAGGCAGAAGCGGAACTCGATGCAATATTGCACCTTCCCATAGCTCTGTCTGACAGCCCCAAAAACGATAGCCGGAGGAAATAATGCCTTGCGGATAGTTAGGCTTACCAGTCAACACTTCGACTTCAATACCTTGCTCTACCAATGATTTAACAACATCATTAATACGAAAGATTTCAGGCCAGAAATATTGGCTAACAACAAGAACGCGCATGCTACTTGCCCCTCTCTAAAATATGCTTTATAAATCCTGCGGCATCCATTAATGATAATGGCGGCTCGTCTATTGCAATGAATCGTTTTACTGCTCTGGCGATAGAGATGGCTGATTCCGGATCAAACACCTGTTCAGGATCCAATATATCACGTACGTAATCCAACTCAGAGGCCAGCACAGGCAAACCCGCCTGTCTAGCCTCAATCAATGGCAAGCCAAACGATTCAAATGTTGATGGATAGATTAGTGCTCCGACCTGGTTATATATCAGCTTTACTTGGGCATGAGTCAAACTTCCTTTATTTTCTACATTCAACTGATAACGCTCAACCTTTTGATTTATCCAAACACATAACTCCGCAAAATTAACGCTATTCAATGTTAGCTTTAGCGAGGGGTACAATCCCTCTTTTGCAAGTAAACACCAAGCCTCTATCAGTTTATGGTGATTCTTATGGGGCTCACCAGATGCCACATACAGGAAATCAAAATCTCTATCTTTTAATTTTTCGGGCACTTCAATTTTACGAGTATAGCCCACGTGATCATCCATAAAAGGAATCACGCTAACTGGAATTTTTTTTTGCATGCGACCATCTAAGATATTTTTCATTGAAGGCGTTTGCACAATAAACTCGTCAACATGTGACATTAGACCAAAAAGCCAAATTCGTTCAGCGAGAAGCCTTAGTCTTGTTTTCAGAGGAAACCCATCTAACTTCACTTCATCGATCAAATATCTATTTTGAACGAACACCACCACATGTCCACGCAACTTAAGCAAAGGTGGAAGGTTACCGAAACAGAGCACGACATCTCCCGACATAACATTTTTAGCTAACCATATTTCTGCAAGCAACCGTTGCAAAATAGATGGATGTACTCGTTTAACGTAAACTTCTTTAGCCATACTATTCGTCAGAGACATACGGCTATCTATAGATAATGTCGATTTCATGCCACTAGGAAGTGCGTTAATTATCGCCGCAAGCAACGAATGGCCACCTCCCTGATGGACATTCGTGGCATGGATAAATAAACTGTGTGGCACCATCAGAATCCGCCTTTTACTCTTATAAGTGCGCTGGATTTTTGCAACATCCTGGAAAAAAACTTTGATTGAACAAAGCAAATAGCCGCAATCACACAGGATAGTTCAAAGAAATAAAACAATAGGCTTATCGGCTGCCCCCCCATCTGCGCAACGGCACCTGCAACCGTTCCGCCCCATAAGGCACTCAATAACGGGTTGCTGGTAAATCTAAAAACCAGCCCCTCACTAACTAACATCGCTAACACGAGCACAATCATCCCCAGCGCCACCACCCAGAGCTGGCCTGCGTAATATAAAAAAGCTATCGCGCCAGGAATTTCGGAAAATTGGAATTTGGATTTATCTACAACCCCAAAGTAAACCGGTCGGCTTATTTCAGTGTATAAAGTGTCTTTTCCAATTTCTCTGCGCTCCATTATGCTACGTGCAAACAAATCAACGCCCTTCTTCGGGTATGCCGAAACAACCATGACACTTTCTGCTCCAACCCAGCGATCAACGGCGAATTTTGCTAGCGTGGAGATCTTAACGCCCGAAACCTGAGTCACATTAGAATAGTAATAGCCACGCAATCCATTTACCAATGGATTAGAAATTGCGAGCAACACGAAAAATGCCATGCTCACAGCGATGATGTTTTTCCGTGACCAGCCGGACACTATATTTTTATTCTTATACAGCGCCAAGAAAGGCGGAACGGAGTGATAAATTAATGCGCCACGGCTGAGTATGGAAACTGCTGAGGTGAACGCCTCCAGCAAAATAAAATACACCACTATCGAGACATTTCGTCCAAGGGCGATATCCCACCATAGCAGTGTTGCTATGCCAAATGTAAGCCCATATCCGATTAGCAAAGATATCACTGCGTTAAGCGGCCACAGCAGAATTACGCTCGGAACAAGGCCGATTTTCAGTATTCCCAGTGTTGAGTTGATGATTGCCAAACCAACACAAGCAAACATTAAACATGCCCACATCCATTTCCGACCTGCCGGATACCATGTTGGCACTATTGGCTTCGCACCGTTCTGAGCGGCAAGCATAGAAGAGCCCCCCCACCCACCCATTAGATGATAAAACACTCGCGCTGCCATCACGCCCATGCTTCCTATCGTCGCCACTAGCAGGACTTCATCCCACGCTGAAGCTGATTTATCAAATAACCCTATAGATTCGCCAAATGGATAATCGATGAACAAATGGATTGTTATCTTAAACCAGAAACCCAACCAAAGCATCACTACCAAAAAGAGATATCCATAGCTGACTTGCCGGTAGAACCCACTGATGAGCATAACTAAGAACACTACAGAGAAAGTCGTGTAGGTCAACCACGAGCCTGTAAAGTGGGTCAAACCAACAATGAATAGAATGAACCAGCTGCATAAGAACAGCCATTTCACAATCGAATAAGAACCAATATTAATTGTCATATCTGTCACTTTCACCTACTTAATTGAATCACACATTTTTTCAAGCGTTTACTAGGTTTTTCGAATCAACGAGATATAAAATTTCTTAACTAAAGCAAACACCCTACTGTTCGAACGAATTTTTAAATTATGCAGCAGCCACAGCTTCAGCAAGGCTGACAAAGCTGTGCGTTCACCAACTTCTTGATTTAATTTTTGCCACCTTGAAGTGACGTCCGGGCAATCCACAGCAATTCTGAAAAAAACTAGCGCAAATAATACACCCCTGATGTTATTCAGCGTCATTAAGAATATTCACTATAGAGTCATAGAAAGGGAGGTATGCATTACTGCTGATGTATTCTTGGGCTGCGTTTCGATACTTCTGTCTCAAATTAAGAGACATATTTTTAAGAAATGAAACCAAGTCTGAATAAGATCTAAATTCGTTAAAATCTATGTAACACTCGCGAGGGACATAGTGAAAAATATCAGGGGCTCCTTTATAGACAGGAATACAGCCTGCCAATAAACAGTCGAATACTTTTTCGGTCACGTAGCCTGGAGAGTCCTGGTTCTCGAAGCATATCGCGAAGTCATAACGGGAATAGCAGGCCGACTTATCAATAACACTGCCTTTGTAAGAAGCCATTAAGCGAGATTTGTAACGACGAAATACTGGATTCAAGGCTAACCGGAGACCACCCTTATCCCAGCCGTTTCCAAACAAATCAACGAAATCGTGAATCGATAAATTAGCTACCGCTCTAATTCTCTCGCTATAGTTCTCATTTTTATTGAAATAATTAACATGACACCCAGCAATAATAACGCATTTATTCAATCTATCGACATTAGTTTGGCTGACAGTTCTTGACGCTTGAGGGAAAAATAAATGCCTATACTTTAGGCGCAGATGGGCAGGTATTTGCTTCTCATTGTGGCAGTATATTTGATCAAACTGGCCTCCATAGCGATTAAGTTCTGCATATGATCTCAGACGGACTAGTTCTGGCTCCATGAGAACCAAAATTGTCTTGGTAGCCCTAGACATAATATCATTATACTTCTGAGCAATACGAGGCTCTGATAAAGAGATAAAAATAAATGGCTCAACATAACTGTCATCATACATGTCAACTGTGATAATAGTTTTACCGTATGACTCCAAATGCTGTTTTAGCCTAAAAAAAGGCAGTAAGGTTCCGTCTCTATTGAGAACTTTATCATCAAGATCAAATAGTTTATTTGATAAGTAATGCGATGAAGCCGGTTCGATTATAATATTAATTATTATTACCCTCCTAATTATGTTCTTTATTGAACTTAAGCATAATTTCAACAATAGTAGCCTTAAAGACAGCTAGCCAAAAAAGTAGGCAGACTATAGCGCTGAAACAAAAAACTAGCGCCATCTTAGAATAAGATAAATCGACAGGGAGATAAGCGTAAACTAAGACCAACGAGCTTAATAGAGGCAATAATTTAACCATAGATATGCTGTTTATTTTAATTGGATTATCACTTTTATTATAACTATGCCAAAGAGTATACATAGCGACGGAGCTTGAAAATATTACCAAATAAAGCAATGAATTATAATTTAAAGAAAAATTTAATATCAAATGACCTAGTCCAAAAATCAACAGACCAGCCAAGCTGGGCTTAACTAATAATTTAGTATTATTTAGACCGTGAGCATGAAGTGAAAGCAAGGAATATATGACCCTAAGGAACTCAAGAATCGCTCCAATTTTTACATATTGCGCTGCAGAGTGATACGAACTATCTAATATTAGAATAGCAAGTATGTTTGAGAAAGTAATGGTGAAAAATAGTGCTACTAGATAGGTTGGACCTGCGATTGCAGCAAGCCAGTTCCAAGCTGACGAGCTAGAAGCTAAGTCAGAATCTATCTTTTTATAATAGATTGGGAGGCAATAAGAATTTAGTACCTGCTCACACCCAGCAAAAATTAACACCGCTAGCGAGTAACCCACAGTAAATAAAGCAAACGCCTCAACCCCAATCATCGGCAACAATTCAAATCTAAAACCAACTTGGAAAATCCAAATACAAATAAGAGTAACAAGTATCTTCCCACTAAACTTCCAAACTTCTTGCATTTGGAGATAGATTCTATTTTTCGACAATCCTAGCTTTAAATTAGTTTGGATTATTTTATGTGAACCGTCATTTAAAGAACGGAGTGCAAGGATTCCAACTGCAATATTGCCGGCCACCAAACTCCCAACCCATGTCAAATGATTGAGTTCAAAGGAATTAAGAATAAAAAGCTGTACTATAATTAAAAATTGCGTTAGCAGGGAATATCCTACAAATAATTTTGAACGCCCGAGTATATTAAGCCCCCCTACGGCAACTTGATTAAAAGTGATCGCTATAAAATAAAAAGAAGAGGCTATGTAAACCATTACACTTGAACTTATGTCCTGAAGACCAAAATATAAATAGCTGATTATCATTACAATGGGGCTTACAAATACGGTATAGGAAAAAAATAGAGTAAGTTGCAAAGACAAAATTTCTTTGCGTTCAAATTCAATTATTTTTCTATTAAAATATTGACCTATTGGAGATATTAAAATTATCGAAGCACCACCTGCTACTAGAAGAATCACGAAATATTGTGCAGCCTCTGTTTTTGGCAAATACATCGTAATCATTTTTATTAAAGTCAACTGCATAATAAACTGCAGTAACCTACCTAGTAGATTAACTAGAAAATCCATAGTTTTAACTTAAAAAACCTTACTCTAATTACATTTAAAATATAGTAAATACTTATTTTCCTATATTGCTTATTAAGCACGAGATCAAGAATACTTTTCCCGCTTAACCGTTTTTTCCTGATAATGTAGTAGCATCTAAACTCTTTTAATAGATTAAAGTTTGCTTTATTAGGCGGGAAAAAGTTTTTTGCATACTTTATCTGTGAATTGCGGTCGATTATACGCTCACTCCCCCCGGATGACCCTGAATGAACACGATAAATCATACTGACATCACTTCTCCAATTAATATCCCCTTTTTTTAAAAGCTCATTGAGAAAACTAACATCGGCATGACTTCCGCCCTGTGATATATCAACTCTACTTTTGACTAGAGCAGATACCCTATACATGTAACCTGGAAATGGAGCTAAACCGTTCCCAGATAGGCTTAAATAACGTTTCAAAAATTCAACATGTGAAGAACATAAAAATACCCCCGCCCTCTTGTAGCAAGTTCTTTTTATTGCTCCATCCATCTCTATATATGCATTGCACGCGGTTGCCACAAGTTGATTATTGGACTTCAAATCTTTTAGGCTATTTGAGACAAAATTTTCAATCATTAAATCATCGTCATGAAATATAGTAAGATATTTGTACGATTGAGATAGCGCAAAATCAATTGCAGCATTAAGATGGGGGATCGGTCCTTTTGCTTCAGTCTGAATAACTATCGGAATATCGCTAAATCGTTTTGTAATTTGGATAGCAACCTCTTCATCCGAAGAGTTATCAGAAACAACAATATCAGCCAAGCCTTCAGCAGCATTTATTACAGACAAGAGAGTTTCTATAACGGAATCTAGCCTGTTATGTGAAAGGATTATTATTAAAACCTCATTCTTTGATCTCTTTTCGTTTTTTAATACCATTCAATGCGCTCATAGTTTACAGGGTTGATCAAATTCTCACGTTTAAATCGAATTGGACATGCAATTTTTTTCATAGTCTCAGAAAGCCATATTGCTACTATAGAAAACTGAGAGTCTGAAGCGAAAAAAGTTTCAGCATTAATTAACGTGTATAAATCCTCTAGTAATTCTGAGCACTGAATAACAAAGTTAACATCCTGGTGTATGTTATTAATTAACTCTGATTTAATCAGCTTAGGAGAGTCGGTCACAATCAGTAGATCGAAAGATTTGCTTGACGCCATTTTCTTGACCATTTCAAATATAGACTCCAGGGGCGTTAGCGGCAGACCTGCAGCAATATAGTCTCCCCTTCGAACATGCGCCACAACGTTTGCGGTATGGCCAGCGCGCAACGAACCAAATAAATCAGATTTAATCGTCTTCAATAGGCCCGATGCCTTATTACTGTTTACATATTCTGCAGCCTCATTAAAAGCTGATTTTCTATCAGAAGATATATCCTCATAAAATATTATAGAGCTGCCGAAAAATTTTGAGCCGCATAAAAAAAATATCTTAACAAGCCTACAGATAAATCTATTTTTTTCAAAAATATTGAACTTTAAAATAGGATCCGATAGCACTTTATCAAAATAAGTAATTCCATTTGGAATACATTTTCTGCCTTGTCTTCCAAAATACCGGCCGTCCCTAAAGATCCAGTAACCTTTACCAATAAGAGCTTTAGTAGCTATGCAACCTATTATTTGGGCTCCAACACCTCCGGAAATTTGGATGAAAGCGAACTTCATAGCTATATCATTTTTCCTTTAGATATCTGTCTATATTGATTTTAGAAAGTCCGCCTCGCTCATGCAATGATCCTTGGCTTCCCAGCATTCCACAAACGTTATTTAGGAGTCCAACAATTCGCAATTTCTCCCGAGAGCTAGGTGCCATGGCCTCCCATTACCCACGACCCAAATCCAGCTTCCAGTAGGTGATCTTCAACGGCAACGACGCGACTATATTGAGAGAGCTGCTTCTCGATCTCACCTTTTTCATCCATTCCCCAAATCGGACAAGTCAAAATATCAAAATCAATATCCTTGTCATTCTTGTAGAATGCCATTACATCTTGAAATATTGCTCCAGTCGCTATAATGGCAGTCTTTGTGTTTTTTACCTGCCTAATAATATTGAAGATCCCAAGTGCCAATTCAGTATTTTGATCGGGTGTTACTGTGATTTTGTTCTTAACAGATTTTACTAGTGGTGTTCTCCTTCGCCACTTATTATCAACTTCTTGAGTATTATCCGTTGAAGCATTATCGGAAATAAGAATTTTTATATTATATTTTTCACAAATGTTGATATGACTTTGTATTAAGAAGTCTAACAAATCTTCCCTATTATAAGTAGGGATCACAATCGATAACATAACTCTTTATATACCCACTATCCACTTGTTAAGTGATTAATGACATCACATATATATTCAATTTGTGAATCTTTTAGATTGTGGCCACTTGGCAAATTGATCGCTGACGATCCAATGCGATAAGAAACTGGACTCTCTGCTCTTTTTTCAAACATTGGCAGGCTGCTCATTGGGCTAAATACAGGGCGAGAATCAATCATATTTTCTTTCAATTTTTTCATGAAACTTTCACGATCATCAAATGAAGCTCCAACAAGCTCGATAGATGTCATCCAATGATTACTCTTGCAACCTTTTAACTCAGAAGAAACCTTCACTTTATCATTGCCACTTAATAATTTATTGTACAGTGCATTAATTTCTCTTTTTCTATTCACTAGTTCATCAGCTCGTTCTATCTGGGCCAATCCTAATGCGGCTTGCAAATTTGACATTTTATATTTATAACCCACCTCAACAGCGGCAAGTGGATATTTAGGATTTCTCCCATGATCTCCTAAAAACTTTACACGATCAAATAAAGATTGATTATTTGTAACCAGCATTCCACCCTCTCCAGTTACTAAAATTTTCGCCCCTTGAAAGCTAAATCCTGACACATCTCCAAAAGTTCCTGTTTTTTGGCCGGCTATTTCTGCACCAATTGATGGTGCAGCATCCTCAATAACTTTTAACTGATATTTATCAGCTAGTTTCATTATTTCTGGCATATTTGCAGGGTGCCCGTACAAGTGAACTGGAAAAATAGCTTTAGTTTTTGACGTTATTAAACTTTCAGCTGACTTAACACTCATACACCACGAGCCTTCCTCGATATCACAGAAAACCGGTGTAGCTCCTACATAGGTCACCGCAGACGCTGTTGCTACCCAAGTAATCTCTGGGACAATCACCTCATCACCTGGTCCAATACCTAATGCAAGCAGACCCAAATGCAATGCTCCAGTACAACTAGAAGTGGTTATTGCATTATCAACTCCAATATAGTTGGCAAATGTATCTTCAAATCTTGTTATATAGCCATTCCAATTATCATTCCATCCGTTGGTAACAGCATCGGTAACATAGGAGATTTCTTTCTCTGTTATGCTTGGTCCAGCTGTCAGGATCAATTGTTTATTAGGCACTTTATCAATCATTATTTTTTTAACTCGAAAGCTTATTAAGTCACACAGTTTTCTTTTGTCAATTTCATTGAAATAAAAAACCTATCTATTTTATTATCAGAATCTATCCACTCAATTTCATCGCCTTTCACGGTCTTTTCTAGCGGGTATAACGCATCTAACTGAAAACCCAATCTATAATACAAGGCAAGCGCCTTTGTATTGTCATTAAACACACGTAATTCAATACATTCTGGCTCAATTTTTTCAAATATCCACGTCAGCAAACCTTTTACCGCAGATTCCATAACTTTAGATTGTGAACTAACTTCACCTCTCACTATATTATCAATTTCGCACGTTTTCTTTTCATAGTTAAAGGAGGAGATTCCTACATGGCCTATGGTTTCTCCATAGATGTCATTCACAAGAAATAGCAGTCTATCTTCTCTTTCTTGTACGCCCTTTTTTAACCAACTCAAAGTTCCAGCTATAGTGACATTGAAAACTCTTAAAAAAGCATTCTGGTTTTCACTCCTCCAACTCTTAAGCTGCTGGATTATTTTTTTATTGTCTAAATCACCCCACGTTACTGGGTAAACACAAACCCCATTTTCTTTAAACGATGTAGCCTCGGAGGTCGCCTGTTTTTCTAGCCTAATTACTTTTATTGCATTATTTTTAAACAGGTTCATTGGCTTATTTCTGATTATTAATCAAGAATTTAACTCTTGATACAATATTTTTAAAATCAATTTTGTAATAGGCTCTTAAATAACTCTGACTCCCAACTACTGAGGAATATTCATTATTTAAACCCAATCTACTAAATATTCGCGGCTTTAGTCCGTGATCCATACATGTTTCTGAAATAACTGCCCCCATTCCACCAGCTAAGTTCCCCTCTTCTATCGTTACAATTCCAGCTGTTTCTTCACATGCAGATTTAATTGCATCAATGTCGACAGGCTTAACGCTATACAAACTCAAAACTCGACACTCAATGTTGGAATTAGATAAAATGTTTGCTGCCTTCATAGCTTCTTCTGCTATACCACCAACAACAATCAATGTGATATCACTACCACGCCTTAAAACATTAGCATTACCAACGGATATATCTTCAATTGATTTCGTATTTTCAAACTTTGACTTATCAAGTCTTAAGTAGCCAGTTCCAGCAGTTTCATATAAATTTATAACTCCATTTTCGGACTCCTCTGAAGTGGATGGAGCCAATACTGTTACCCCGGGTAGAGCTCGCATAATCGCAAGATCTTCAGTTGCATGATGCGACATGCCTAATCCGCCATAACTAAACCCTCCTCCAGTGGCAATAATATTAATATTTAATTCATGGTAACAAACATCATTTCTAATTTGCTCTAAGCATCTAAGGGTTGGGAAATTTCCAATAGAATAAGTAAAAATTATCTTACCTTCTAGAGCAAGTCCTGCTGCTACACCCGTCATGTTTTGTTCAGCAACGCCAACATTTAAATATTGTTTAGGGTATTTTTTTTCAAATTCTTCAAATACACCATAACCTAAATCTCCAGTAAGCAGCATTAAGTTTGAATCTTTTTCGGCCAACATAAACAGGGACTTCATTAATGCATCTCTCATTTCTCAACCCCCAGCTCTAGAATTGCCTTATCAAATAAATCTCCAGTTGGGGTGCGATAATGCCAAGCTATTTCATTCTCCATAAAAGAGACACCCTTCCCTTTGATAGTATTTGCAATAATAACTTTTGGCTTTTCAGTATCTCCATCGATAGCTGAAAACAACTCATCATGATTATGCCCATCTACTTCAACCACATTCCACCCAAATGCTATTAGCTTATCTCGCAAAGGCTCAAGGGATAGTGTCTCTTCTGTTGTTTTCATACTTTGAAGTTTATTTCTATCAATAATTGCCGTTAGATTACTAAGTTTATGGTGTGCTGCGAACATAAAGGCCTCCCAGTTTGACCCCTCATCCAGCTCGCCATCACTCATCACAACAAATATTTTGTGATCTTTTTTATCAATCTTTGCAGCTAATGCCATGCCTGCCGATACCGGCAATCCATGACCCAATGATCCCGTTGATAACTCCACTCCAGGAATACCTTTGTGTGACACATGACCGCTAAAAATTGATCCATCTTGATAATGCTTGCCAAGTTCTGCCACATTGAAAAAACCACATTCTGCCAAAACTGCATACACAGCAACTCCGGCATGTCCCTTGCTAAGAATAAAACGATCCCTATTAGTCCACTTAGGCTCTTTACTTCTATATTGCATTACTTTTCCATATAACACAGCCAATATATCGACAATAGACAGTACTGATCCAATATGCGAACTACCACCTTTATTGACCATCATAACTGCATGTATACGAACTTTTTTGGCTAACTCTTTAGTGTTTGTATCTTTCATATTATAAATTTAGTCTGAAAAAGACTTTATTTGAATTGTGAGCTGCTCTTTTCCAAGCCCAGGGTAAATGTCCGGCCATAAAGTTTGATTCATTGTTATATCGGTATTAACCAAATCACCTACAACTCTATATTCAATATCCTGAAAATAAGGTGGCCAAGTTAGATTTCCTGCAAATAATAATCGAGATCCAATCTTAAACTGATCTAAAAAATGCTTCGACGAGCTAGTCATATTGTTCAATAAACTCATGAACAGTAGCGTGAAAACGGCTGAACATAGATTCTGTCATACCATGATGCAATGGAAGTAAAACGCCTCTAGCCATTACTCTATCTGCATTCGGATACCCTTCTTCCAAAACCCTTTTGGAAATATTCTGGCACATTGGCTGTCGTAAAATGTTGCCAGTGAAAACAACTCTAGTTTGAATATTCCTCTTTTCTAAGAAAATTTGAAATTCTTTACGAGTAAACGGCGTACCTTCTTTGATAAGAATGGGGAAAGCCAACCAAGCTGTATTACACCCATGTGTCTCTTGAGGATTTGAAAAATAGTCAGGGTAGTTATCAAAAAACTTACACTGCCTCTCAAAGTTAGCTTGTCGTGAAGCAATATTTTGATCCAACTTCTCAAGCTGCACCATCCCAAAAGACGCACCTAGCTCGCTACCCTCAAGGTTATAACCAACGGTCTCGAAGACAAACTTGGCATCATAATCAATACCATCGAGATCGACATTGAACCTATTTTCAATAGCTTCACTTTTTTCATCAAACAATGAAGAACTTCGCCCCCAAGATCTCAACAACTTTGCTTTTTCCATAACTTTTTCATCATTAATCGCTAAAGCACCCCCATTTCCAGCACAGTTAATTATGTGGGAACCATAAAAACTGGTTATTGACATATCAGAATAGAATCCAGACCCTTGGCCATTTATGGTTGCACCAAGGGTGTCAGCGGAGTCCTCAATGACTATTAGATTGAATCTATCTGCTATTTCTCTAATTGCAGGCCAGTCACAAAGATTGCCCATCAAATTTGGCGCTAAAATAGCCACAGTTTTTTCAGTAATTTGTGCTTCGATTTGACTAACATCAATACAGTAGGTCAATGGCTCAACATCAACGAAGACAGGAATTAAATCATTTTTAACCAAACATCCAATGGATGTAGAAAAAGTTAGCGCAGGAGTTATAACCTCACCACCAAAGGGAAAGCTAAACGCCTCTACTCCAATAAAGAGCGCGGAAGATCCAGAGTTAACATATAAACAATGGTTCTTGCTAAAGAGGCCAGCAATTTTTCGCTCAAACTGCCTAGAATAATTGCCCATCTGGGTTGATTCAGACAAACACTTAACCACAGCATCAATTTCTTCCTGCCCATAAACAGTTTTCGCATAAGCAATTTGTTCTAAATCACTCATATCATTCTTCATTAATTCATCTCCTTAGTAAAATTATCAATTTCAGTAATGCATACTTTTCGCATGTCAGCGCCACCTAGCCAGAGTTTATGCCATCGTATTGTACTTCCCAGCGTCATTGGTAAATCCCAAGTTGGCGTCCAGCCAAGGAGCCCTGAAGCTTTCGATATATCCAAATTTAAGAGTGTAGCTTCATGTGGATTTTCGTTCTCATTTAATACCCAAGACGCACCGGGCCATAGTTCAATCATATGATCTAATATCCAATCTACCGGCTTTACATCGTTATTATAAGGACCAAAATTCCACCCCTCAGAGAATGTCACTGGATCATTAAACAATTGCTCTGCAAGTCTTAAATAACCAGACAATGGCTCCAAAACATGCTGCCAAGGGCGTGTAGCTTTTGGATTGCGAATTACTGCTGCCTCATTCTTTTCAAAGGATCTTAAGATATCTGGAATTAACCGATCATCAGCCCAATCACCTCCGCCAATTACATTTCCTGCCCTTACTGAGGCCAAGCCAATACCTTGTTCTTGTAAAAAAGAGCGTCTATAAGATGAGGTGACTAACTCTGCACAACCTTTTGAGCTACTATAAGGATCATATCCACCCATAGGATCATTTTCTTTATATCCTTGAGCTCTTCCATCATTTTCATAGCATTTATCAGTTGTAATATTTAAAACAGCTTTTAGATTTGGACAGTGTCGGGCCACTTCTAATACTTTGGCAGTGCCAATAACATTAACTTCATAAGTTTCAATTGGTTCATCATACGAGTACCTCACTAAAGTTTGCGCTGCCATATGGATCAAAATATCAGGGTTAAAAACTGTCATACTCTCGTGAAGTGTGTCTTGATCTCTAATATCGCCTATTTGTGAGTCAATTATCGAATCAACTTTTGCCACATTAAATAAAGAGGGTGATGTTGGCGGGTTAAGTGCGTACCCTTTTACATTTGCTCCCATCGAGTTAAGCCAAATAGATAACCAACTGCCTTTAAAACCTGTATGGCCGGTCAAAAAAACTTTTTTACCTTTCCAAAATTCTGAATTAACCATGTCGACTGCTACCATGTTTTCCATGGGGCTTCATCTTTTGCCCACAAGGCCTCAAGTAACATTTTGTCACGCAGCGTATCCATAGGCTGCCAAAAACCAGCATGTTGAAATGCAGCCAAGTCACCCTCTTTTGCAAGCCTTTCAAGCGGCCCTCTTTCCCATACAGATTCATCATTATCTACATAATCGATGACATCAGGAGAGAGTACAAAAAATCCACCATTAATTAGAGCGTCATTACCTTGTGGTTTCTCCCTAAAGGTCTTCACTCTACTATTCTCAATATCGAGAACTCCAAATCTACCAGGAGGTGCTGTTGCTGTTAGGGTTGCCTTGGCCTTCTGTTCGCGATGGAAATTTATTAATTCTGTAATATCTATATCACTTAACCCATCCCCATAGGTGAAACAAAAAGCCTCTTCATTGATTAAATGCTCTTTAACGCGCTTAAGTCTCCCCCCCGTCATCGTAGACTCGCCTGTATCAACAAGTGTAACTTTCCAGGGCTCAGCGAACTGCTGATGAACTTCCATCTTATTATTTGCCATATCAAAAGTTACGTCTGACATATGTAAAAAATAATTCGCAAAATACTCCTTAATCACATAACCTTTGTAACCGCAACAGATAATAAATTCGTTAATGCCGTGCGCTGAGTACATCTTCATGATATGCCATAAAATAGGTTTGCCACCTATCTCAATCATAGGTTTTGGGCGCGATAAAGTTTCCTCACTAATCCTTGTCCCTAAACCACCTGCTAGTATTACTGCCTTCATAAACTCATCCTATAATTGTGCAAGGGTAACAAATGCGTCTGGTATTGGGTAGTGATGATTCCCCACAAACAACCCATTTTTATCAATATGCTCAGCATTTTTCAAAGTACCGTGCACTTCCGAATCAAAATATTTCACCACTTCATTCTTAGCAAAGTTACCTGCCACAATAGGTCTGCACTCAAACCCCAATTCGTTTAGTTTAGTCACTAAAGCTTTGCGTGTGAGCCTACCACCTGGGCGTACCACTAGACTAAAACCAAACCAACTACTCTCGCCAATTTCTTGTTGAATGATGATGTCTGGGTGGTTAACCATTGCCGCTTGAAGTAGCTTGCCATTTTCTCTGCGTGCTGCTATTAAACTTGGCAAGCGTTTGACCTGCTCAACACCCAGCGCTCCCTGAATTTCTAGGGGTCGTACATTGTAGCCAGGCAGAACAAAACGGAACGATTCCTCAAAAGGGTCATCACTTTTATCACTACAAACTAGATTCTGTTTGGGTAAATTTCGCGTCCAACCATGCGCCCTGAGCGACAGAAGAATTTGGTATAACTCTTCGTCATCGGTAACTATCAGTCCGCCTTCCATGGTAGAGATATGATGACTGAAGAACGAGCTGTAGCCTCCCATCACGCCAAAAGTGCCTGCGTGTTTACCTTGAAACTTTGCGCCCAACGATTCGCAATTGTCTTCCATCAACACAATGTTACGCTCACCGATAATTTGCTGGATACGTCCAAAATCATTCGGATTGCCGAGAAGATTTACCGCCATGATCGCGCGTGTTTTGTCTGTGACAGCTTGCTCCAACTGATCAAGATCGTAGTTCAGGGTATTTAAATCAATATCCACAAATTTGATTTTCAAGCCATATTGATAGAGGGGGTAGTAGGTCGTGCTCCACGACACCGCAGGGACAATCACTTCATCACCACGCTGCAACTTTAACTTTGAATTTTTGGTATAAAACAATGCCGCCACCATCAACAAGATAGCCGATGAGCCAGAGTTCACCATCACACAATGATTACTACCCACGTACTTTGCAAAATCACACTCAAAGGCATGCACATTAGCACCCATGGTGTACATACCAGATGCGATGACGCGCTGCATCGCATCTTGTTCTTCTTGCCCCCAAGTGGCTGTCGCTAAGGGAAACTTGATACTCATTGCAAAGACTCCTTTAAATAAAACGCATAGGTTTTTTCTACACCTATACGCAGATCACTTTTAGCATGCCAGCCCCAATCCAGCTGGCGCTCAACGCTTACAAGCTTGCGTGCCATCCCAACGGACTTCGTGAGATCATGCACAAAGCTTCCTGAATAACCCATCACGTCTGCTACTGCTTGGTAATATTCATTAATGGTAAAATCATTTCCCAAACCTACGTTCATATAAGTTGGCAATGATTCAAATTTATTCACGGCAGTGATAACCGCATCCGCAAAATCACCTGCATACATAAATTCACGACGAGCATTGCCATCACCCCAAATCTCAACTGTTTGCTGACTAGTTTGTTTAGCTAGGTGTACTTTATGAATAATTGCAGGCAGAAGGTGCGAGTGTACTGGATCGAACTTATCGTAACGACCGTAAAGATTACATGGGATTAGTGTTTTATATTGAAAACTTGCATCCTCACGCACGATATAATCGCATAACCTCGCGGTTACAATCTTAGCTAAGGCATACCCCTCATTCGTTGGCTCCAACTCCCCCTGCAGAATCAGCTCTTCACTTAATGGCTCTGTATGATTCCGCGGGTACATGCAGGAACTACCAAGATTAATTAGGCGTTTGATACCAGCCTGACGCGCACCCCAAACAACATTGCGTCCCATGTCGAGATTTTCCATCAAAAAACTGACGGGTTCTCGCATATTCGCTTGTATCCCACCCACCTTACCCGCCGCATGAATCACCATGTCAGGTTGATGGTGTTTTAAATACACTTGTAAGGCATTCAAGTCTAATAAATTAAGCTCGTTACTTCGTGGCGCCAACATTTCGAAGTCGCCAATAGTCGGATGTTCAAGTATATTACGCCCGACCATGCCCCCAGCGCCTGTTAATAGAATTTTTGTTTTCATTAAGGATCGACCCCATTACTCCTGAGAGCGGAACACTTCGTAGCCATGGTTTTTAATGAGCTCGTCCCGTTCAGCACCCTTGAGATCTTCACGCACCATCTCAGCCACCAACTGGTCAAAGGTAATTTTCGGGGTCCAACCTAGTTTATTTTTAGCTTTGCTTGCATCACCTAACAAGGTTTCCACCTCTGTAGGTCTGAAGTAACGAGGATCTACTTCCACAATGCACTTTCCGTTTGCGTCATAACCCTTCTCATCCACGCCAGTGCCCTGCCATGAGATGCTCATACCCAGTTCTTTAGCTGCCGCATTCACGAAATCGCGCACACTGTATTGCACACCGGTTGCGATCACAAAGTCTTCTGGGTGCTCTTGTTGCAACATCAACCACTGCATTTCCACATAATCCTTTGCATGGCCCCAATCACGCAACGAGTCCATATTGCCTAGATACAAGCGTTCCTGCAAACCCAACTGAATGCGTGCTAGTGCGCGCGTGATCTTACGCGTCACAAACGTTTCGCCACGGATAGGACTCTCGTGGTTAAATAAAATGCCATTACACGCGTAAATACCATAAGCCTCACGGTAATTCACCGTAATCCAGTAAGCATAGAGTTTTGCTACCGCATAGGGGCTACGGGGGTAGAAAGGTGTCGTTTCTTTTTGTGGAATCTCTTGCACTAAGCCATAAAGCTCAGAAGTGGAAGCTTGGTAGAAGCGTGTTTTTTTAGTCAATCCAAGAATACGAATCGCTTCTAATATGCGCAATGGACCCATTGCGTCTGAGTTTGCTGTATATTCCGGCTCTTCAAATGAAACCGCAACATGGCTCTGCGCCGCAAGGTTGTAAACTTCATCTGGCTGCACTTTCTGAATAATGTGCGTCAGGCTAGAAGAGTCTGTCATGTCGCCATGATGGAGAAAAAATGGCCGTCCTTTTTCATGGATATCGTGAAACAAGTGATCAATACGTGCCGTGTTAAACAAAGAACTACGACGTTTGATGCCATGCACTTCATAACCCTTATCGAGCAATAATTCAGCTAGATAGGCCCCATCTTGACCGGTCACCCCGGTAATTAATGCCACTTTAGTCACTGTGTTGTCCTCCTTCCATAATGATCATCAAATCGAACAATATCATCTTCACCCACATAATCACCGCATTGCACTTCAACTATCGTCAATGGTTTTTCGCTTCTGTTTTCTAGTCGGTGCTTTTGGGTCTTTGGTATATACGTTGATTCATTTTCTTGCAAAGTCAATTCAACGTCATTGTTCGTAATCGTCGCGACGCCTGACACCACCACCCAATGCTCCGACC
>Ga0209710_1000928_pt1 | contig 23970 bp, 36 predicted proteins | sample ArcticOcean_MG_C_5_FD_187436 | JGI IMG/M metagenome (GOLD analysis project Ga0209710, IMG submission 187436) | Marine microbial communities from western Arctic Ocean - ArcticOcean_MG_CB4_138 (SPAdes) (version 2) | ecosystem: Environmental > Aquatic > Marine > Oceanic | place: Arctic Ocean...
AATCGCTATTGACTATTAATCCTGAAACTCAAGAGCCTAATCCTAACGGCATAACAAAATGTACAGTAAGTGAGACCTGGCAGGACCGAACATATTTTGAAGGCGGTGCTGGATTGCAGAAAGATTTGGACGGTGCCCGCATTGTTTTAGCGTATAACTCAAATGTTCTTACCCAAAGTGTATTACAGGGAATACCTAGTTTTTGTTATGATCAGAATTCTGCAGCGGCACCTGTGTGTTTAACACCAGATAGATTAAGTCACAAAGGGGTAAAGTTAAGAAGGGTTCAGACATTCGACAGAGAGCAATGGCTTTATAACTTAGCGTATACACAGTGGAGTATTGCTGAGATAGCAGATGGCACAGCTTTTAAACATCTTAATCAATATGGATTTTAAGAACTATATAAGTTAATAAGTTCTTGTTTCCAGATATGTCCAAATTCGCAGTGCCTAGTTTCTTCGAACCACGGACCGCCTTCTGTATAGTGGATAATTTTAGGATCACCATCACGTTCTACATCATACCATCCTACTAGCCAGTTCCAACTATGGTTCAATGTGCCAATATCTGTGTCGTCTAACCATTCAAAGCGATGTAAAAAGCTAGGGCTAGCAGTGTTAACGGTTTGCAGATCCAATGCTTTGTTCTTAGGATGGCTACAATTCCACAGGATCATGCTACTCCAGTTCTTACGAGGGTAGGGCAGTTGTGCCTGACCGTCCATCTTGGTTCCCTGGGCTACATCGTATTCATGTTTTACTACCATAACCGCTTTTGAATCATCAACTTGATCAAATAATTCGTTAGGGTTACACCTCCAAACCATGTCGCAGTCGCAAAACACTGCCCATCCAGCAAATTTGTTTAAGTGTGGCACTAAGAATCTAGTGATAGTAAACTCTGTACTGCTGAGTTTATCTTGCTCTCGCCAGTATAGTTTTTGTTCTCTAAGAGTATTTTGTTTTAGAGGACTTACGTTAATGTTATTTTGTTGCGCTCGGCGTTTGATACTATGCTCACACACTTGATAAGCAATATCTTCACGGCTATCCCAACCTACATAAATATTGTTAGACATTATATACCCACTTTATAGAAGTATTTATATGAAACTTATATCGCATAGAGGAAACATTTCAAAGCCAATACCTAATGCTGAGAATAATCCTGCCTATATTAAAGACGCACTCAATGCTGGGTACGACTGTGAAGTAGACGTATGGTATATAGATCATGAATTTTGGTTGGGCCATGATAAACCTCAACATCCTGTGAGTGGTAGTAGATTTATTGAAAATCCTAGGCTATGGTGCCATGCTAAGAACTTAGAAGCTCTGCGCATAATGCTTAACTTAAAAGTGCAGTGCTTTTGGCATCAGGAAGATGATTATACTGTAACTAATACAGGATGGATTTGGGCGTATCCCAATAAACCAGGAAACATAAGAACAATAGCAGTATTGCCAGAATTAGAGGACACTGACGTTACCGGGTTTGCTGGTGTATGCAGTGACTATATAGAGAGATATGTGGAAAAATAACTTAATAAAGATTGCAATTATACTAGGGCCGACCTATATCATTGCATACCTTACTGATAAAATGATCTATGTTATTCCGATGTTAGCGGTTTGTACATTAATTGCCGCTACATACGATGCTAACTCTAAGCGTCGAACAGAAGAAGACGATGGCACAGTAGGCATAGATATCCAAGACTTGGGAAGTAGAAAAGATGACGGTTAAGTTAGTTGTGTTTGATTTAGATGGAGTGTTAATAGACAGCAAGCAAACACATTACGAAGCACTCAACAGAGCACTAGGAAGTGAATATTCTATTACTATAGAAGAGCATTTAAGCACCTATGACGGATTGCCTACCCGTGCTAAACTAAACATGTTAACAGAAACTCGGGGATTGCCTACTGATCTTCATGCAAAGATCGCAAGAGCTAAACAATCCGCTACAGTTGACATCCTTAAAGAAACAGTACAACCTCGCCAAGACTTTATTGATATGTGTCGCGAACTTAAAGACAGAGGTTATATGTTAGCCTGTGCTAGTAATGCTGTTAGAGATACAGTCAAGATGAGCTTACTACAGTTAGGACTAGTTGAGTACTTTGATTTTTGGTACAGCAATGAAGATGTTACCAAGGGTAAGCCACACTTTGAAATGTATTTCCAGGTAATGCTTAAAGCAAATGCCAAGCCAAGTGAAACAATTATTATTGAAGATAGCCACATTGGCAGACAGGCAGTATTAGATGCTGGCGCACATCTGCTGGCAGTAGAAGATACGCATGATGTAAGTTTAAGCAAAGTACTAGACAGAATAGAAGAGGTTGACAAACAACCCAAACATAATATACCATGGAAGAGTAAATCAATGAACGTATTAATACCCATGGCTGGTGCTGGAAGTAGATTTGCTGAAGCAGGGTATACCTTTCCCAAGCCATTAATTGAAGTATACAATAAGCCTATGATCCAGGTTGTAGTAGATAACCTAAACATTGACGCACATCATATTTTTATTGTACAGAAAGAACATTATGAACAATACAATTTGGAAACAGTTTTAAATTTAGTTAAGCCAAATTGTACTATTGTGCAAGTGGAAGGCGTCACAGAGGGCGCCGCTTGTACTACTATGCTAGCCAGGGAGTATATTAATAATGAAGACCCGCTCGTCATCGCAAACTCAGACCAGTTCGTCGAATGGAACTCAAACGAAGTCCTTTACGCTTTCTCCACGGAAGGCGTGGGGGGAGGAATACTCACGTTTGAAAGCACCCATCCAAAGTGGAGTTATGCTCGTACCGACAACGATGGATGGGTGGATAAAGTTGCTGAAAAGGACCCAATTTCCAATAACGCCACTGTTGGTGTCTACTATTATGCACGTGGTTGCGATTATGTTAATAGTGTAGACAGTATGATTGCTAAAGACATTAGAACAAATAACGAGTTCTATGTTTGTCCAGTATACAACGAGTTTATTGGAACTGGCGGAAAAGTACGCATCAAAAACATTGAACGTATGTGGGGGCTAGGAACTCCAGAAGACTTGCAGAACTTTCTACAAAATTATAAAGGAAGTTATTGATTATTTTTTAAGAATACCTTATAATAACATCATAACAATCTACAAGAAGGTAAATTAATGAAAATAGTTTTAGCAACAGGCGGCTTTGATCCAATGCACAGCGGCCATATTAGTTATCTAAAGAACGCAAGAGCATTAGGCGATAAACTAATTGTTGGGTTAAACAGTGACGCTTGGTTAGAACGTAAAAAAGGCAGATCGTTTATGCCGTTTGCCGAACGTAAATCAATTGTTGAGAACCTAAAGATGGTTGATAAAGTTATTGATTTTAATGATGACGACGGTACTGCTACACAAGCAATTTTTGCCGCATTATCTGATATTGATAGCGGAAAAGACAAAGTTATTTTTGTTAACGGTGGTGATCGTACTGCTGGTAATAGTCCAGAAGAAAAAGTTTACAGCGGCAGTAGCCCTGTAAGTTTCGTTTATTCTGTTGGCGGTGATGACAAAATGAACAGTTCAAGTTGGATACTTAAAGATTGGAGAGCCCCAAAGGTAGAACGATCCTGGGGTCACTATAGAGAACTATACCAAGGTACTGGGTTTGCTGTTAAAGAACTAGTAATAGCACCACATGGCAAACTAAGTATGCAACGACACAAACATAGATCAGAAACTTGGAATCTTGTTAGCGGCGATGCAAAACTACTAACAAATTGGCGATCTGATAATCCACACGAGGGTGCTTTGTTAAGTAACTTGCATCCTAGTGTTCCATTTAATATTGACGCAGGAACTTGGCACCAAGGATTTAATGATTCAGATAGTCCAGCACATATTGTAGAGATATGGAAAGGCAGTTCTGATAAATTAAGTGAAGAAGATATTGAAAGACTAGATTAAAAAACTGTATAATATATACACAACGTTAGAAAAAGGAAAACGTAACATGTCGAATCACGAAGAAATTATCGCACAAGTAGAGAATTATGTTAAAGAGAGTAAATCTTTTGAAGAAAAAGGCGTTAAAGCTGCCGCAACTCGCGCACGTAAAGCACTGGGTGAAATTGGCAAACTTACAAAATCTCGCCGTGCAGAAATCCAAGACAAAAAGAACGCAATGTAATGATACAAGGTAAGGTATGGGGCGAAACTAACCTCATCCATGCCAATGGTGTCTTAGAGTTTCATCGCATCTCAACAAAGAAAGGTGGCGTTTGTAGCAAGCACAAGCATGCTTATAAATGGAACGGCTTCTTTGTTGAGAGCGGTAAACTTCTTATCCGTGCTTGGAAGAATGATTACAGCCTAGTAGATGAAACTATTCTTAAGCCAGGCGATTTTACTCAGATTAAGCCTGGGGAATATCATCAGTTCGAAGCACTGGAAGACAGTGTTGCATTTGAACTATACTGGGCTGAGTTTAACCACGATGATATCCAACGTGAAAGTGTTGGGCACGACGGAGATCAAACTAAAACTTTAATGGAATAACCATTATGATAGATCATCTACACAGTATCTGGAATATAGAAACCAAACATATATTCGACGATGTGTTTACTGGTTATGAATCAGTTTACGAAGAATTAGATTCGCATACTGTAGAGACATACAACGCAGATCCAGTAGGCACTATTGACAGTGTATTTGATATCTATCGAGCAATAGGACTAACTCCTATTACTTACTTTACCGAAGCAGGCTTAACTGCTAGAGTTAGAGAAGTACAAAAATTATCCTACAACGGCGTTAAGAATAACCGAATTAATTTAGGGAACAACAGGGGGCAAGAGATTAGTCGCTTTGTGTTCCCTAATATGATGACTGCTGAACCAAAAGGCAGAGGATCAAACAGCCTTAAAGATAGATTCCTAGACGATGCTAAACTAAAACGTGCAATACGTATTTGCTTTGAGTTTAGAGAAGGCAACCACTTAGTATACCCAACAGCAATGCGTAGAGCATTGGAACTTGTTACTGGTGAAAATGTACAAAACTTTAAAAACCAAAATGCTAGGGCTATAGCAGAACATCTATGCCCTGTTATGTTTGGAAACATATATGACTACAGTGCAGGGTATGGTGGCAGATTACTAGGCATCACTGCCAGCAATATGAGATATAATTATACAGGAATCGACCCAAATACAGAGACAATTAAATATTTAAACTATCTAAATACGTTAGTAGATAACCCAGGCGCAATTATACAAAATGTTAGTGAAGACTACCAGCCTGAAGACATAGATTTAGCATTTAGTTCACCGCCATATTTTAACTTGGAGAAATACTCAGATGAAGACACACAATGCATGGTACGCTATCGTACACTTAATGAATGGTTTAGTGGATACGTTGAACCTACTATGGAAAATATCTATAGGGGTCTCAATAAACAAGGACTATTCGCAACAAACATCGCCGACTATAAGTCGTACGACAGAAAAGAACCTTATGAAGTCTGTGAAAGATGGATACGGACCGCGGAGAAGGTCGGCTTTAGATTTAATGGAATGATTAAGATGATGCTAAACACTCGCCCTGGTGTTGGTAACGATAAGCTAGCAGGACGTGAGAAATTTGAGGGCGTATACGTTTTTGCCAAATGATTGATATAGTATGCGTATGCGTAGGTACGGCCTACCAACCTGAGTTATACGTAGAGCAATTACGACTAGGTGTTGCAAAGCATCTAAGTATTCCCCATAGGTTTAATGTTATTACAGACAAACCTAATTTACCTTACTACGTAACAAATAACATACGAACTATCCAAACACAAAATTGGTCTGAAGCAAACGAAGACAGGAAATACTGGTGGTATAAGATGCAGATGTTTAATAGAGAATGTGGCTTTACTGACACCGTTCTCTATTTTGATTTGGATGTTATTATTACTGGGCCTGTGGATAAGTTTGTTGATTATCTTAAAGACAAGTTTGCTATATGCCAAGACTTTAACCGTAAATGGATACTAGATTACAAAGTTAGTAATAGCAGTATCATGCGATTTCATGCTCCCACGTATTACGAAATTTACGATGCATTTGTAGAGCATAGAACAAAATACATGCGTAAAAACCAGGGAGACCAGGATTACATTACCAAGTACTTTGCAAAACGTAAAGATAAGATCTGGTGGCCAAAAACATGGGCACAAAGTTTTAAATGGGAAGTTCATCGTGGGGGGTTAATTAATAGCGGAACAGGGCTAGGGTCGGACGGATCTTGGCCAGCAGATGCTAGCAAATATCATGTACCTGATCAACCCTGGGTAGTTCCCAGCGATTGTAGTGTGGTTGTATTTCATGGCAAACCTAAACCCTGGGATACAGAGTTTGGCAACCAACACCGATCCTAGAACCAAGCGTTAAGCAGTTGTTTCCTTAACCAGCTAACTTGCGAATCTCCAAACTCATCAAAGAAGAAGTTTAGGTTATAATCCACTACTTCTGATGTTTCCATGTCCCATTCAAATATGTCTGTAGCATTAAGTTTTTGCACGAACCAATGCTCATTCATTTCAATCATGTGATCAATTCTATCAGCATTAGGAAGATGTTGGTACTCTTCGTCAAATATCATTGGATATGTTTTAAATCCGTAACTTCTTAGGTCATCCAAGCAACCTTTATGTCCAACCATTAAAAACGGATGGCCTGCTACAATAGCATTAAATGTTTTTTCGGTTATTATGCCATATGGCTCAGCGTATTGACTTTCAGTAATTACACTAAAGAAACTGGAGTTAAAGTTTTCTGTAAGCCCGTATAAGTTAATTAGATTATCATAATGTACGTTATATTCGTCGTAACTAGGGCTAGGATATTTAAGTTCTCTACCAGCACTCTGTAAACTTATGTTTCCAGTTTTATATATGTCAAGCCTGCTAGCAGTAATCTTCCTGTGCGGCTTCTGTATGCGATTCATACACACAAAGTTATCTTGCATATCCTTGTTAGTTCTGCTAAAGATTTTCCTGAGCACATCTTCTGAACCTTTATAACTTTCCCAGGTTTCGTATTGGTGAGTACTAAATTCTATACAATGAAAACTATCCTGTGGCCACCTATTGCCTATACCTACTGGCCAAATAACTACGATAATTCTATTTAGATCAGCCCATTCTTGGTAAAACGCCTGTATCGTTAATAACTCTCTGGGGATATCATCGTCTTCATCGAAGGTAAGCATGTCCTGGAGATTAAGTACTAACCTCCATTCAGGGTTGTCAAAGTTACATTCGTCTTCGTCTGGCATGTCTACTTCCCATCCATCTTTAGTAATGGGAAATTTTAACGCGGCGTCGATAATTGTACAATGTGGGAAAACTTGTTTAACGAGTTTAGTAAGCATTTCAACTTTACTTATCGCTCTTAACTAAGCCATATTAATAAAACAAGACCTGCAAATGCAACAATGAAGCACCAGCCAATAAAGTTTAAAAATCCAGGGTACCATTGTGCCATCATCATAATAACAATAATTAATAGTAGGGCGATAATCATCTAATAGACCCTTCCGAATCTTCTATTGTTCCACAAGTTGATGCAGACATTGCTTTCATTGCGTCTAGCATCGCACCAAAAATCTTTTCGCCTTTTTCATCTCTGGGCTTCTTGTAACGATAAATGCAACTAGCAGTAACGCCTGCCTGTGTCTGCACGTTGTCTCTTGCAGACATACAAAGGTCCATGTTTTTAAATTGGGCACTTCCTACCATTGTACTGCCTACTAGGGTAACCATAACTATGGTGTTCATAAGATATCTCCTAAGTTGTTAAACATTTCGCTTACCGTCCCAGATATGGTATACAACCGGGAACCTAGGTATCCCATCACTTGTTAAGTTTTGAAACCTAACTGTTGCTTCACTATTTGGCTCAAGTTCCTTGCTCATTAGTTTTAACAAGTATTCTTGATTGCCCTTAATGCCACTGTTAAACTCTTTGCCGTCTTTGTTTCTTAGAGTTAAGGATTTAATATAACCAGTGTAATTACCCTGGCCTTCGTTTAAGGAAACAATCGTAAACTCTTCATCAACAAACTCTTTTCGCTTTAGCAAGTTTTTAGAACGCTTATCTTCGTATAATGAATTACCTTTACGCAACATCTGACCTTCTTGACCGTCAGCCAAGTAACCAGCATATAATTCATCCATTTGCTCTTGGTTGGTTACCTTAACAGTTGGAGTTACAACTAATCTTGTATCATTGAACCTACCCATTTGCCGCTTGATTACTTCTAACCGTTCTACAAATGGAATAGTGTCAGACACAATATCATATATCCAATACTCTAAATTTTCAGCACTCTCAACTAAGTTTTCAGCAGTTGGCTTGGACTTTTTAGCAAGTGATATTAACTTTTCAAAGTCATCTCTTAGGTGTGATGCATATAGTTCGCCATCAAAAATTAAACCAGGGTCAAGCTCAAAGTGTTTCTTTAATGCTTCCATGATATGCGGCGCACTAACGATTGGCTTGCCACCACGAGAGAACATACCGTCTTTGCTAACCAAACACCGCATGCCATCTAATTTAGGCTGGCTATATGTGTCTTCAAAATCTATAGGATAAGCACCATACTTATGAGCTAACATAGCCTTAACAAACTTACTTGCGCCTATGTTCTTTATGTCACGATGGTAATGTTTTTCTAACTGTTTGGTAAACTTTGCAGTTGCTTCTGCTATCGCTTGCTCTTCGTCAGACGTTTCATTTGCTTTGCCAGTATTCTTGCCAAAGCATTCTGTCCAACTAGCAGTAGTTAATTTACCACCAACCTGACCAGAGATTGAACGTAATTTATTACCCTCAACTTCAATGGTCCATTGTTGCGTAGCACCAGTAGCAGTCTTTTTATAAATCGTATCAAACATCATGTAGTATACCTTTCACCAGTAAACATGTTAACCATGTCTACACCAGGACCCATAGCGGCTCTAGCTTCAAAACGCTCTTCAGCAATTTGCTCTGGAGTACGTGTTGCTTGAGCTTGTCTATAAACTTCCATGCTCTGTTTTACGCTGATTGAACGAGCAACTTCTGTAGCTTCTACATGTTGCTCAGTAACCAAACCAGCTTCTAGCAATTCTTTCATGGCATCTGCCATCAAAGGACGGTGCTCGTATCCACCATCAAAACCTTCTGCAAACTCCCAACCACAAACAAAGTCTTTAATAACAACTTCACCTGCTGTAAATTTTTCTGTAATGTAGCTCATTTGTTGGTCCTTTGTGTTGTTTAACTATACATATAATAACACGTACTAGCATATAGTCAACCAGACTCTGCCAGAAAAGTAACATTTTTAACCTTTTTTTAAACTTTATTTTGCTTTTTTCTGAACTTTTTTGCCAGGAATGGTTGATTTATGGCAGTTCTATGTTACTATATGTATAGTTAAACAACACGGAGCGAAAAGCATGGCATTTGCGGCAGAAACAACTTACTTTGACAAGGGCGATTCCAGCATAATCGGGTCATTTTTTGAGAAAGACCACGGTCATTTGTTTGAGTTTAGCGAAAACCGTGAAGAGTGGAACACAGACTATCCACATAAAGTTTGGGTAGCAACACCTTGGCACATGGATTGTGGATGGCGTTTTGCCAAAGTATTGAAGACTGTTGCATATGTTCTTACTAATGATGAGGACGGCAACGATGTCGTTGAGAAATGGGATATTAAAAACCAGAAAGAATATCCCAGAAACGGTTGACGTTTGCTGTACTTGTGTTATTATATGTATAGTTAGAGAAAACGAAACAAAGGACCAAATGAAATGACACATACAAATAAAGTAGAAATTGGAACAAACTTAACTGGTAACTGGGGCGGATATATGCCGTTATCGTTGGGTGTAGTTACTGCTATTAATGGCGATACATGTACTGTTAAATGGGACGACATGGGCGATGCAAAGTATAGGATTTCAGAGTTAAAGTCCGCTTTGTTAACTTCTGAAGAAGTTAATAGCAACATTTACTATGACACCATTGGTGTTTGGATTGAAGATGAATCCCAGTTTGGATTAGGAATTAATCCAGGAATGGTTGACTAATTACTGTACTGTGTTATTATATGTATAGTTAAACAAAACGAAACAAAGGACCAAATAAGATGATTAATTATGTAGATGCTCAAGACGGTGGAATTAAAATGTTTTACGGCGAAGGTCGTGGCAGTGAAGGTCAATTTAAAGACTTTGTTTTTGCTACAACTCCCGAAGGCATTGCTAAACACATGGTTGAGCTTGGTCTTGCAGACACACTTATGGGTGGTAGCAGCATGGACTTCGCTAGCGAAGAAGGTTTTGACACTGATGATGGTGCTCAGCTTCTTCTAAAACGTGCATTTGAACTAATATAATGGTTAGGTACGAAGTTAAGACTCCACATAAGTCCTTTGTAGGCTGTGAGAGCACCATTGAAGAAGCAACCGATTATATTGCTTCCTTGGTTGAGGCTGGTGTTGAAATTCTTAAAGTAGAGTATTTTGACCGTGATAAACGAGTTGATGCTATAAGGAAAGGTTTAGTTTAAAATATAGCTGCTGTAAGATAATTGGCAATTTCCATGTAACATGATTGGTAGTTTCCATATTAGCAAGGTCTCGCACAAATGGCTTTTATCCTTACAACTATCGAGAGACCGGATAGTGCAGCTATATTTTAATTTTTGATTGACTATCTAGTATAACCTGTTATTATATGTATAGTAAATAAACGCTTGGAGGAGCAAACACTATGGAATTTGTACTTATTAAACAAGGCCAGTATCAGAAACTTCAGATTGCAGAGAAGGTTTTCCCTGTAGTTAAACAGTTTAAGACTGGCGCTCGTGGTTCTTACATTACTGTAGATGGAACCACCCTGGGTAGCGATTACGCTCGCCCAATCCGCGTTAAATGCACAAAAGCAGACATTTTTGATGTTGAGCAGGATGCATATGACCGTCAACTTTCAGCACTAGCAGTTAACAAAGATATTGTTGCAAAAGGCGAGAACGAGTTTACTGCAGAGCAAGACGAAAAACGCATGGACGAGATTGAAGATCGTTTTGAGATCCTTAACGAAATGACTGGCGCTCTTAAGAGTGGCGATATCCGTGCAATGATTGTTACGGGACCTCCTGGAGTTGGCAAGTCATATGGTGTTCAACAGACTCTAGAAGAGCAGAGCATCTTTGAAGATGTTGCTAGCAAGCGCCGTAAATTTGAAGTTGTTAAAGGTGCAATGACTGCTCTAGGTTTGTATGCTAAGTTATATGAGTTTAGCGATGCTGGTAACGTGCTAGTATTTGATGATTGTGACAGTGTCCTAATGGACGACCTAGCATTAAACATTCTTAAAGCCGCACTAGACTCAGGCAAGAAGCGCAAGATCTTCTGGAACGCAGACAGTGCTAAACTACGTGCTGAAGGTATTCCTAATAGTTTTGAGTTTAAAGGCAGTGCATGTTTTATTACTAACATTAAGTTTGAAAATGTTAAAAGCAAGCGCATGCAGGATCATTTAGAAGCTCTTATGTCGCGTTGCCATTATTTGGATCTTACATTAGATACAATGCGTGACAAGTATCTTCGTATCAAGCAGATTGCACGTACAGGCAAATTGTTTGAAGGTTATAACTTTGAGAAAGAAGACGAGCAGGAAGTTTTGGACTTCATGATGGAGAACAAAACTAAATTACGTGAAATGAGCCTGCGTATGGTACTTAAAGTATCTGACCTTAAAAAGATATCTGCAGAAAGATGGAAGTCACTTGCAGAATCCACTTGTATGAAGAGAGGTTAACCATATACCTAACTGTGTCACCTTGCTCCTCCTCCTCCCAGATGCAGTTAGTTACAGCGGCGAGTTTAGAAATAGACTCGCCGCTACTCTTTGTGTTACTATAATACTATGAATTTATACACAATCGGGGATAGTTTTACGTATGGCGATGAACTGCCTGACAGGAGCAAAGCCTGGCCTTATCTAGTTGCTAAAGCACTTGGATATACTGTGGACAATCTAGCTCAACCAGGGGCTAGCAACGACTACATAGTTCGTACTACAGTTAATTATTTAAATACACATACCCCGGACTTGGTTATCATTGGCTGGACAATAGAAGATCGGCTTGAAATTGGTGGCAAGACATCAAATGCACATCACAATCCAGAGATATTTAGACACTGGGACCAAGACTGGGCAAACAATAAAACCCAATCCCAGATAACTATGATGGATAGATATATACTTAGAGACATTCCCCATTATCATTGCTGTACCTGGATAGACGATTTTTATTTTAAAAATATGGATAATTATGTAGGTAGATTTGTAGATTGGGCATACGAAACACCCCATGGTCCTAAAGGGCATCCACTGGAACTAGGACATCGGAGGATAGCAGATGAAATCACAAAATATGTTACACGTTCCAGAGTTTAGTTCCGAAGCTGAATGTGAACAATGGCTAAAAGATAATCCTTACTACTGCGCCAAGCCATTTTACAGTAGAGAGCTTACACAAACCAATGAATCTATTTGGTGTTGCCATTGGGGTAGTCCTTTTAAGACACTAGATGAACTTAACAGTTACGATAAAACTGTTTTTAAAAAAGATCAGCCTATATCAGATTGCAGTTATTGTTATAAGATCGAAGAGTCTGGTACTACCAGTGAAAGATTTACGGATAGTTTGTATGCACTGGTACACCAACGGGATTGGGTTGACAACACAGATGTTAAGAGCTTAAAACTTAGGTTGGATAATATATGCAATGTGTCATGTCAAATGTGCAATGCGCAGAACAGCTCGTTGTATGATAAAGTAACAGGCGGTAGTGTAGGCATCATTGGATTAAATGATCAAATTTGGAAAACAACTTTAGAAGACTTAAAATCAGCAGATATATTATCATTACTAGGCGGTGAAACTTTCCTTTCACCTAAAACAGAAATTATTTTAGACGCAGAGCATAGCCTAAAGCAAGTGCAGTTTCAAACAAATTGTACTGTTTATAAGAAAAGTATATTAGAAGCTATAAACAGAGTGCCCAGTGTAGATTTTGGATTGAGCATCGACGGAATTGGAGTAGTTAACGAGTACACTAGATGGCCCAGTAAGTGGAGTAAAATTAAACGTAATGTAGAACGATTCTTCCAGTACGATTTTAACTTTATAGCGACTCCAGTAGTAAATATTTACACTGCTCTATACCTAGACGAATTAGTAGATTTTTACTATCCATATATGAAAGACGGTGTGGATATTATTATTACTCCGTTCCTTTGTATAGATCCTGAGTGGATGGATATGAGTATCTTACCTGCAAATGCATTAACTGCTATTGAAGAGCGATCCACTAAGTTGTTGGATCATCCAGTTATCACTGAATTTCCTTTACAAACAACAGGATTGGTGGAAAGTTTAAATAGTATTATCAATGTTTGTCAAAATGCAACTTATAACCAGTCCATGTGGGATGAATTTTTAGTTAATAATGCTATGTGGGATAAGATTCAAGATACTAGTTTTAAAGATAGTTTACCAGAGTTACATAGTTTAATAAACACATGAAATTTTTAAACATGTCTAACATTAAATCTGCTAATGTAGAGATATCTACAAACTGTAATGCAGCTTGTCCCCTGTGTTCCAGGAACTACAATGGATACGGAGTTAGAGATAACTTTCCATTAAAAGATATGTCCATGGACGAATTTAAAAAACTTATGGATCCTGTGCTAGCAAATAAGCCGTTCTTGCTTAGTCTGTGCGGTACTTATGGAGACCCAGCAGCAAATAAACAGTGTCTGGAAATTTTAGAGTACGTAAACACTGAGTACCCACATGTAGAGATTATTTTAAGCAGTAATGCTAGTATGAAAACTATATCATGGTGGGCTAACCTTGCTAAAATATCTAACTTAAAAATTGAGTTTGCACTAGACGGGCTAGCAGATACCCATCACATATACAGACAAAACACCAGCTGGCAAAAGGTAATTAATAACGCAACTGCATTTATACAAGCAGGTGGGTATGCGGTATGGCAATTTATTCAATTTGAACATAACAAACATCAGTTTTATAAGTGCAAAGATTTATCCCGACAACTGGGCTTTGCTGAGTTTAAACATTTTGATGACAACCGTAGTAATGGTATTGCATTTAAGCCTGACGGAACTCCTTTTGTGTTAGGAACTTCTCAGCAACAAACCATAACAGCGCCTGAGTTTGTAGAACAGGAAAAATATTTACAGCGACAATATGAACTAAACTTACAACACGAGTTTGATCGTGATCTTAAAGTGGACACTATTGAGTGTTATAGCCAGGAAGGAAACATATACGTTGCAGTAAATGGTGATATATGGCCATGTTGTTGGTTAGGAGGAACTTTTCCGTTAACATCAGACAGTGATAATGGATGGCAACTTAAAAAACTTCCTGTAATTGTTAATGGATTAGAACATAGTTTAGAGGAAATTATTGCTAGTTGGAATTATATTAGTAACACCTGGGATACTAAAGAGCCATTAAGCACCTGTGTTAGAACTTGTGGTAAATGTCAAGATTACGATGGCATGCAACCTGTTGGAGTAAACACAATATTATGAAACTTTTAACCAACGGCTGTAGTTTTACACAGGGCATATACGATAACTTTGAAGAGCAGGATGCATGGCCTTATCAGTTAGGCAAACTACTAGACTGGGATGTGGTAAATCTAGCTGAAGGAGGCGGAAGCAATGCTAGAATATTCCGCACTACCATGGAATACCTTTTAGATAATACACCAGACTATGCGGCTATTGTGTGGACAGAACATGCAAGGTATGAGCTTCCTTATCATACTGGGGATATCATACGTGTTATGCATAGTATGGCACTGCCTGAGCAAGACGAAACTGTAGATGATATTCCTGAGCTTAGAGAGTTTTGGTACAAACATTGTTATAATGAACTTGCATCTCAGCAAAGAACAGTGTATTATATAAGTTGTATAAGAATGATACTAGAAGGTAAGTCTATTCCATATACTATGAGTTCTAGTTTTGATATAGATATTAATGAGCCCTTTGACAATTGGTTATGTCCAGGGTCCAGTATGCAAACAGAACTAGCGCATTTACCTAAAGCAGACAATCATGGACATCCTGATATAGAAGGACAAACATTGTGGGCAAACTTAATGTTAGAGAGTATAAATGAAACCTTGCGTACTACACGTTAGAGACGAAGTTAATGTCAAGATAGAAGGCTTGGATTTAGATACTCGTAAGAAGTTGAGTAACAAATTTAAGTATGACATTCCCGGTGCTAGATATATGCCAGCAGTTAGACTAGGACGCTGGGATGGCAAGATGGCCTTCTTTCAAATGGGAGGTAGTACCTATATTAATCTGCTTCCAGATATTATCCCAATCCTACAGCAGGATGGATATGATATTTCTATTAACGACACTCGTGAATATGAGATGGATTATCCATTAGAGCCAGTTACTGAGGATAGTTATGCTGACTATGTTTGGCCTCCTAAACATCCAGTAGCTGGTACTCCTATAACGTTACGTGATTATCAAGTTGAAGTTATTAATAACTTCCTAAAGAATCCACAGAGCATGCAGGAAGTAGCAACAGGTGCTGGCAAGACACTTATAACAGCCGTGCTAAGTCAAAGATGTGAAGCACACGGAAGAACTGTTATTATTGTTCCTAATAAAAGCCTGGTAACACAAACAGAAGAAGACTACATTAACATGGGACTAGACGTTGGTGTATATTATGGCGATCGCAAGGAGTTTGGCAAAACACACACCATTTGTACCTGGCAGAGTTTAAACATACTGCTAAAGAATACTAAAAATGCCCGTGCAGAAGTTACCATAGGAGAGTTCCTTGAAGGCGTAATTTGTATTATGGTAGATGAAGTACACATGGCTAAGGCAGATGCGCTTAAGACATTACTAACAGGAGTAATGAGTCATATACCAATACGCTGGGGGCTAACAGGAACAGTACCCAAGGAAGATTTTGAAAGTGTTAGTATTGTTTGTAGCCTTGGTCCAGTTACTAATAAAATTAGTGCCAAAGAACTTCAGGACAAAGGAGTACTTGCACAATGCAATGTTAATGTGTTACAATTACTGGACGTTACAGAATATGAAAACTACCAAAGCGAACTAAAGTATCTATTAGAACAAAAAGATCGATTAGATTATATTGCAGGATTAATTACAAATATAAAAGACAGTGGCAATACACTGGTCTTGGTGGATAGAATAAATGCAGGAAAAGAACTCGAATCAAGGATTCCGGCTTCCGTTTTTGTCAGCGGTGGCACGAAGGCACAGGAGCGTAAAGACCATTATGATGAGGTGGCTGATGCAACTGGGAAAGTTATTATTGCTACTTATGGCGTTGCCGCTGTTGGTATTAATATCCCTCGTATTTTTAATCTCGTACTTTTGGAACCAGGGAAAAGTTTTGTCCGTGTTATCCAAAGTATCGGAAGAGGAATCCGAAAGGCAGAAGACAAAGACTTCGTCCAGATATGGGATATTACATCAACATGCAAATTTGCAAAACGTCATCTCACTAAAAGAAAAGCGTTCTACAGAGAAGCCGCCTACCCCTTCACGATACAAAAACTAGATTGGAAGTAGTGTGAGAGAATACATCTATGCAAGCTGGAACAGTGTTATGGACGCAAAGTACAACCCCCTTAGGCATATACCTGACACTAGCACTAGACATCTGATAATGCAACTTCTTGCTTGGATGTGGTGTGTATCTTTCAGTGTAATGGTTAGTAGTTGGTGGTTCTTTGGCATTAGTTTATTTGCTCATATGTTTTTGGTAGCCGCTATTGTAATTACAGTGGCTACATTTGAAACCGCAACACGCAATCCTAATGCTTTTAAATTTCGTGCAGGTTACCACAGTCCTGGTCGCAGTAGAAACGTTATGTGGATTAATGGTGAGAAGTTTATCTTACCTGAGAATGACCCCGGAGGAGAACACGAATGAGAATACTAACACTAGAAGACAAATCGTTTGAGATGAACGAATTGCCAGACGAAGTAGATGATTTACGCTTTGCAGTCTTAGATAATTCAGATCCAAGAAATCCAGACTATTTTTATATTCCACTAATCTTTTTAGAAAGTTTTAATAGTCCAGCACTTGTATTAGACATAGGCGGACATAGAATTCGTATGCCTGTGGATTGGAAAATACTTATTGGTGAAAAAGAGTATGGTGACCTAGAAATGACTAATCTTAGTAGTTTAAATGATCGTGGATTTAGCGCATTTTGTTTTAACCCACTTAGTAGTTATAATGCACAATACTTGCCTATTGATATTGTTGATTTGTACACTGATGTAAAATGGTTCTTTCCTAAACTCAAGCAAGGACAGATTCTTGCAGTTCCGATAGAAACAGGCAGTAAACCTAAGTGTGTTTATTTTGCCAACGAAATTAACAAACAGAACGAAGTAGTGGATATTGGACAAGCATGGTAATAGGATATGAAACCACTTATACTAGGGATTAATCCATCTCCTGTTGCATTTAGAAAAAATCATTCTCTGTATAGACTAGCGGAGTGGATGTCCTTTCTAGGATATGAAACCTACTGCTTCTCCAATGTAATTCCATACGAGGGTAAGTATAGACAGAAAGACGTAGACCTTGACTTTGTTAAAGAGAGTACAAGAGGTCATGATATCATAGTAGCACTAGGTGGATTTGTGTCTAAGACACTACAGAGAGCCGGCATAGATCATATTCCACTACCACATCCATCGCCATTAAATAGAAAACTTAATGATAAAGAGTATGAGAAAGCCATGCTAAGGGATACTATAGTATCCTTAAGGGATTCTATGAATGCCAACTAGAATACTGAGAAAGACAGATTTTAGGCAGTTCTCTTACCGTGTAAATCCTGTCAGCGATGCGCATCATGACGTTATCAAGGATATGCACATTCGTATAGAATCTTATTTTAATGATAGGCCTGAATGTCTAGCAGATCGTAAGATATATAGCAGTAATAGTAATCGCTATTATAGTATTTTATTTGCTACAATAGATGATAGTAAGATGTTTGAATTAGTATTTGCAGAACACATCGACACACAGGGTGTAAAATATGACTGACTTGCCTTTAAACCAAGTACTGGGCGCATTGGATAACAAAGATATGAATTTTTGGGATCGTTGTACTCCTGAGCAACAAAAGAAGATTTCTCCGTTTCTGCTTAATCGTTATATGAGTTTAATTACGTCCAGTGGTGACATTGCCGCATACTATCTTATGTCAACAAATAAAAGGGTTAACAAGCAATACTTTGAACTAGCCAAACATCCTAAACTAGTTTGGCAACTCCTGTGTACAGTTAGCCCTGGCATGGGAAAACAATTCCATCAGTGGGTAGGTAACAAGAAAAAAGATGCAAGTGACAAGAAAACAAAAGATATATACAAGGTACTAGAAGGATTATATCCTACAGCCAAGCGCGATGAACTAGACTTAATGGCTAACAAGATGACTAAAAAAGACATTAAACAACTTTTAATTAGCCATGGTGAACAATGACAGATCTGAAACAAGTTATTGTTAACGCTGCTTTAACACACAAAAAAGAAGAAAAAGAGTTTGTGTGTCGTTATTGTGAGCGAGGATTCCGCAAGGAGAGTACACTACTTGCTCATATATGCGAGCCTAAACGCAGAGCACAACAAGAAAAAGAAGCAGGAGTGCAACTAGGATTGCATGCCTATCTACGTTTTTATGAGATATCACAGGGCAGTGCAAAACTAAAAACATACGCTGACTTTAGTAAGAGCCCGTACTACAAAGCATTTACTAAGTTTGGTAGACACATGATTAGTATCCGTGCAATTAATACTCGCGGATTTATAGAACATGTTATTAAAAACAACAAGAAGATTGACTACTGGTGCAAAGATGATGTATACCAGGAATTCCTAAGCCTGCATTTACGTAAAGAGAATGTTAAGGATGCCTTGGAGCGTAGTTTGAATACCATGGTAGAATGGGCAGAGGAAAATGATAGTGTGTTTAATCATTACTTCCTGTATGCTAGTTCGAATCGTATTGTGCATCACATCACAACTGGTAGAATAAGTGCATGGGTAATTTTTAATAGTGCATCGGGTATTGAGACGATGGATAAACTAAACGCAGAACAAATTGAGATAATCTATCCCAGTATCGAACCAGACTTTTGGAAACGAAAGTTTGTAGACTATTTGGCTGATACGGAGTGGGTTAAACATATATTAAAGGAAGCAGGATTATAGTATAATGAAGATATTAATAATGGGACTTCCCGGATCAGGAAAGACTTGGTTAGGTAGTCGTATTGCTAAACATTTTAGTATACCATACTGGGATGCAGATGTAGTTAGAGAAATATATAATGACTGGGATTTTTCAATTACTGGCAGAGCAATACAAACAGAAAGAATAAGAACACTTGCTGAGTTAGATCCAATTAGTATCTCTGGTTATGTTTGCCCGTTGCCTGCTCTTAGGCACAATTTTAATCCAGATGCTCTTATATGGATGGACACTATTCAAGAGGGCAGATATGACGATACAAATAAACTATTTCAACCCCCGCTAAAGATAGCGGATTTAAGGATTACCAAATGGATAGACGAAAACCAACTGTACAAATGCTTGGACGGTATCAACCATGGCACGACGGACACACAGAACTTTTTAAAAGAGCTCATTCAAAAACTGGACAAGTTGTTATAATGATTCGTGACACAGGTGAGGATCATCACAAGTCTACTGATATGCATATTGCTTTAGAAAAGTGCGGGTATGTTCATGGCAAAGACTATGAAGTTATGGATGTTCCTAATATTGTAAACATTACATATGGCAGAGATGTGGGCTATAAGATTGAACAAGAGTCCTTTACAAAAGAGATTGAAGATATCAGCGCAACAAAAATAAGAAATGAAGTCGACCCTTGGTTTAAAGTAAAATGATTAGAGACTTACCTGATATTGATATAGATTTTAAGGATAGAACACAAATCCTTGAATACATTCCTGGAACACCAGCTAGATTAGAGTCGGACAAACGACATAACACTGGAGTATATTTTACTGATGTGCCTGTTGCTAGCGATGGGTTAGCAACTATCTATCATAAACAAGCAGATCAACTGGGATATTTTAAACTGGATCTACTTAATGTTGGAGTTTATAACCAGGTTAAGAACGAAGTACATCTAGTAGAACTAATGACAGCAGAGCCGCCATGGAGTAAGCTCTGGGAAGATCAAGAGTATTGTTCACAACTGTTACACATTGGCAATCACTATGAGCTAGTATGTAGTATGAAACCAGACAGTATACCACGTATGGCAATGTTCCTGGCTGTTATGCGACCAGGCAAAGCACATCTGAGAAATAAATCCTGGGCTGATATTGGAAAATCTGTATGGGATAGGAAGGTGGATGGGTTTACGTTTAGGAAGTCTCATGCAGTAGCATATGCGCATCTAGTAGTAGTACATATGAACATTTTAAATAATGAATAACTTCTGTGCCGCCTTATTTAATGCAATACGCAAGGATAATGATATGAGAATCCGGCCATGTTGTGTTTTTAAACCTAAAGAGATAAGTTATGACATTCCTGATTACATAAACAGCAAGTATATGTCTGGTGTGCGGGATAGAATGAGCAATAACGAACAAGTACCCGAATGCCGTGTCTGCTGGGATAAAGAACAGCATGGCATAGAAAGTCTTAGACACATCTACAACCAACAATTTCTTAATGATAAAATAATTCCGGATAGATTGGTTAAGAAGGCTGTTGTAATGAATAAGATTGTTCATGCTGATATTAAAATTGGCAATACATGCAACTTTGCATGTGCAATGTGCCATCCAGGCGACAGTAGTTTAATCTATAATAAATTTAAGCAGAATCCTGACAACGAGTTTGTAAAAGAATACACCCAAACATTTAGTAAGTTTATGACTCCCGGGAACAATGCTAAGTTCCGATCTCATAGTCTTCTTGTTTTAGAAGACGTATTAAAGAACGATAGCATTCGTAGTATAAAACTACTTGGTGGCGAGCCTCTAATCGAGGACAAGTTCCTACAGCAACTTATAGACATCCCTGCGGAAAAGAAAAAGAAAATGGTTTTGTTTTTAGTTACTAACGGCAGTGTTGATCTAGTAGAAACACTTACGAAGTTAGGCGAGTTTAAGAATATAGCTCTTACCGTTAGCTTAGAAGGCACTGGAAAAATACAAGAATATGTTAGAAAGCACAGTAACTGGCAACAGATCGAATCTAACATCTGTAAGTTTTTAGAGTTTAATAATCCACGTTGGGTTTTAGGAGTACACCATACTATGCAAGCATTAAGTTTGCATGGGTTGTCAGATTTAATAACGTGGTGTGATAATTTAAAAATAAGAATAACAATTCAAGCGTTAACTGATCCCGTATATTTAGGTTTAAATATTCTAAATTACGATTATCGATCCAGGGTTACTAGTAATTTAAATGTCGATACGTCTACTAATTTTTCAAACATAGATACTGACGCCTCACAGATTGGAGATATACATGGGTATTCTTTGTCTAGAGAATACACTCCAGATCTAGTGCCTAAGTTTTTAAAATATATTGAGTTTTATGAAGCTGACCACAATTTAAAATTATCGTCAATAGCACCAGAGTTACTTAACTCGCTTAACTAGTGTGATATTTTTTCGCTTACTTCGAGTCTTGCTTAACTTAGTAATGCTTACTTGGGGACCAAACTTTACTTCGCAGTCCTTGATGTTTAAGGTAGTTAGGGTATAAGCAAACCCAGACCATTCAGATCTCATAAACAAGTTAATAGGAATTTTTTGATTGCTCTCCCACCACCAAACATCACCTAATTCTAAGAAACGACGTTTTTCTTCGTCTGTTTTAATTGAATCAATATTATATATACTGAGAACGACAGCGTCACTATTCTGGATAATACCCACATATTCTTCGCCTCCGTATGCAACAAGACTTAAAAATGGATATTTTTCTTGAATTTCGTCCGTTAAGCTAACCATAAATCCCTAATAAATAGTATTATAATGACAACTATTACTTCTTACTTATACAAGCAAAATCTGCAGGTGGTAACAACTGACACAGGTGTGGGCAATACAATGAGCATGTTTTATACTCCAAACGTAAAAGTTTACAGAGGCGTGAATAACGACATTCGCGTTAACTTTGTAAATAGAGATCAAAAGAAAACTAGCATTGCAGATAAGACTGCAAAGTTTATTATGATCGATAAAGACACGAATATGACCCTCTTAGAAAAACCGGTTACCGCACTTGATGCAGTTAAAGGGTCTGCTGAGATTACTTTATCAGAGACAGATTTACTTAATTTACCTGCAAAATACTACACGTATAGTTTTACAGTAGTTGATGGAGAAGGTAACACACAGATTGGCTATAGTGACGATAGTTACGGCGCAGGTGGCTCGCTTGAAGTATTGGACGGTGTTTACCCAGCATTTAAAGCAAGTACTGTTGAAGATTTTGCTGGCGGTGACAATGGCAATGTGATATACTTAACATCCTACATTAATCAAAATACAGCGTTACATAGTGCGCAGGTTTATTTTTCCAGTGCATTTACTGGTACGTTAGTAGCACAAGGCAGTTTAAAACCCAGTGTTAACGGCGTTCAGAATGACGATTTTGTTACTTTGGAAACTAAAACATACACAGATCAAACTGCTAATGATTTCTTTTCCTGGAACGGCGTATTCAGTGCAATAAGATTTGTCCGTACTACGACCACAGGAACATTAAGTAAAGTACTGTATAGAGCATAATGAAACTCGTAGGATTCGGGTGCAGTTTTACATACGGCAGCGAACTCTTAGATCCTGAGTTAGATGGTGATGACGGCCATCATTATGACAACATTCCATATAGAGAGAAACACTGCTGGCTAGGCCAACTTGCTGAAATGCTGGGTTGCAGTTTCGATAACCGTGCAAGCCCTGCAGGAAGTAATTTGTTCATACAAGAAGAATTTGGTGATTGGTTTGACATGCATTCTCCAGACGATGTCGATATAGTATGCATAGGATGGTCCAGCCATTTAAGAAATAGTTGGTGGAACGATGAAGAATTTCGTTGGATGCACGATGGATTTATTAGGTCCAAGGATGAAAAACACTTCCATGCGAGTTTTAAAGAGTGGCTAACTTTAAGTTACGGTAGATGTGCCCAAACAACTAATCATGCTAGACTATTTGTTAATAGTGTTTGTCAAGTAAACAATATAAAAATTATTCAGTTTAATGCATTGGATAACATTCCTACTCCATACAAGTTTCCTAACTACCACCAAGGCGATCAAAATATGCAAGATGTATTGCGGAAAGAAAACATAAATTTAGAGAAGAATTTCTTAGCATTAGGCGGACATCCTAACGAAGCGGGCCATAAACATTATGCTAAAATGTTACACAGTTGGGCAGAAGCTAAGAAGATACTATGAAAAAACTATGGCAATATGGATGTAGTATTAGTTTAGGTGAAGAAGCAACACGCCCATATGGGTTATTAGCCGCTGAACATTATGGATACGAACTAGTACAACAAAGCGAAAGCAGTTCTAGTAATCCTCACATAGCTATTAAGTTTTGTGAACAGTTTAAAGATATTACTAGCGATGATCTTGTAATATTTGGCTGGAGCCATCCCAGTAGGAATAGCTGGTACAACAATCATCTGGACAAGTGGGAACATCTTAATTATATTCAGCAAAAAAAAATGGGTTCCTTGTTAACAGCATCTGCTGTAGACTATGTTAAAAACCAACATAC
>Ga0209710_1000933_pt1 | contig 23903 bp, 27 predicted proteins | sample ArcticOcean_MG_C_5_FD_187436 | JGI IMG/M metagenome (GOLD analysis project Ga0209710, IMG submission 187436) | Marine microbial communities from western Arctic Ocean - ArcticOcean_MG_CB4_138 (SPAdes) (version 2) | ecosystem: Environmental > Aquatic > Marine > Oceanic | place: Arctic Ocean...
TCATTATCTTTGATAAGCAATTTTAATCGTGAAATCTGGTTTAAAATAGACGGTGTGAAAGAGTATGATATACAAACGGTCAATCAAGTTAATTTATCATTAGCGACTATTAAAAAAAATCTTGAGGCTGCACTTAGTAATGGCCCTACGGTTATTCAGACCTGCTTGTTTAAATTAAATGAAAAATTGCCCAGCTTGGAGTCATTGGGCGCATATATTAATTTTTTAAAACTTTATGAGAATAAGGTTAAAGGAATACATCTTTATAGTTTGGCCAGATTATCTGAACAACCTAGTCAAAATAAATTAACACGACTTACAAAATCCGAATTAGAAGTTATTGCTAGTAAAATAAAAGTATTAAACATCCCGGTCCACATTTTTTCTTAAATATGATATGAAAAGTTTATTAATTATTTTTTTGTGTTTATTTTTATTAACTGCTTGCCAAGAGCAAAATGATGATTGGAGCTCTTATGGCAAAGATCTTACAAATCAACGGTTTTCGAAATTAGATCAAATAAATATTAAAAATGTAAAAAATTTGGAATTAGGTTGGCAATATCAAACAGGAATTAGTGCAACGTTTCAAGCTACTCCTATTGTCCACAAAGGCATTATGTATGTATCTTTACCTTTTAATCATGTAATTGCTTTAGATGGGAAGACAGGTAAAGAATTGTGGCGTTATGAACACGACAGAAACCCTAACTGGAAAATGTGTTGCGGACCAACCAACCGTGGAGTAGCGGTCCATGGCGATCAGATTTTTTTTGGGACTGTTGATGCAAGACTAATTTCACTCGACATTAAAACTGGCGAAAAAATTTGGGATATTAATGTAGTAGAAAAAGTAGTAGAAACAGAATCTTTAAGCTCGCTAAATGAATTAGATCCAAACCGAGATAAAATTATAAGTGGCGGAACGGGCGTTGGTATTTCTATGGCGCCTGTTGTTTATAAGAATAAAGTAATTATAGGAATTACAGGCGTTGGCTACGGCCTTCATATAGAAGAGCAGGGGAGCGACTCACCATTAGGTGCGGTGGTTGGAGTTGCTGGAAGGTTTGGAAGGCCTGGATTCTTAGCGGCTTATGATATTTATTCTGGCAGACAAGTATGGCAATTTGATACAATTCCCAAACAAGGATGGGAGGGCAAGTTTACAAATTATACTGGTGATGGCGAAGTGCTTAATCGTGATACCTATCTTGAAAAAGAAGCATTAGCTCAATATCCAGACTCTGCTAAATATGGTGGAGGTTCTGCATGGACAACCCCTGCTATTGATGAAATAACAAATACACTTTTCTTTGGAACTGGAAATCCCTCCCCACAGATGAGTGCAGAAACCAGACCAGGAGATAACCTTTATACAGTTTCATTAGTGGCTTTAGATGCCGATACAGGTAAATTAAAATGGTTTTACCAGCAAGTACCTCATGATACATGGGGATATGATGTTGCTAGCCCGCCTTTATTATTTGACACTATTAAGGATGGCAAGGTAGTACATGCCGTTGGTCAAGCTGGCAAAACAGGGTGGTTTTATATACACAACAGAGATAATGGCGAGCTTTTACTTAAATCAGAAGCATTTGTTCCTCAAAATAATTTATTTGCTAAAGCAACTCCGGAAGGAATTATAATTTATCCGGCCATTCTTGGGGGTTCAAATTGGTCTCCGGTGAGTATGAATTTAGATCATCACCTAGTATATGTTTCTGGCATTCATGCTCCCATTAAATACACTCTGCATGAAAAAAAATCTAATAATAATGTAATTAAATATACTAGCTCTGAGCCTTCTGACGATCCTCAATGGGGATTGTTATCAGCTATAAACGTATCAACTGGTAAAATTAAATGGCAACATACAACAGAGCAACCTCTTTTAGGGGGCTCTCTTGCCACAAAAGGAAATTTAGTTTTTCTAGGTGAGGGCAATGGCGACTTTAATGCTTTTAATGCAGTTACCGGTGAATTAATTTGGCAAACAAATATAGATGCAGGTGTGAATGCCCCACCAATTACTTATAAGATTAATGGTAAACAATACATTGCTGTTGTAGCTGGAGGAAATAAAATTATGGGCTACAAGCAAGGAGATTATATAAGTGTGTATCAACTTCCAGAATAGATTTTATTTATTAAATAAGGATAATTTTTGAAAATTACAGTCGTAGGAATTGGTTATGTTGGTTTAGCAAATGCAATTCTGCTCGCACAGAATCATAGCGTTACCTTAATTGATATTATTTCTGACAAAGTTGATTCAATTAATCAAAGAAAATCCCCTATCCAAGATACTTATATTACTGAATACTTGGAGTCAGTCAAATTAGATCTTCATGCAACAACTGATCAAAATAGTGCTTACAAGGATGCTGAATTAGTTATTATAGCCACCCCTACAGACTATGACCCTGCTACAAACTTTTTTAACACCAAGTCAATTGAAGAATCAATAGATAAAATACTTAAAATAAATAATAAGGTACCAATTTTAATAAAATCAACAGTCCCTGTTGGATATACAGAAAGTTTAAGATTAAAATTTAATATACATCATATAATTTTTTCGCCTGAATTCTTAAGAGAAGGTCAGGCTTTATATGATTGTCTATATCCCTCAAGAATTATCATAAGCAACAAAGAAAATGAGGGAAAGATGCTGGCGGAATTATTTCTGCAAGGGGCGATAAAGAAAGATGTATCAATTTTATATACAGATCCAACTGAGGCTGAAGCCATTAAGCTTTTTTCAAATATGTACTTAGCAATGCGAGTTACTTTTTTTAATGAATTAGATACTTTCTCATCAAAACATGAATTAAGCACAAAGCAAATAATTGATGGTGTTAGTTTAGACCCAAGAATAGGAGATTATTATAATAATCCATCATTTGGATACGGAGGCTACTGCCTCCCAAAGGATACCAAACAATTACTAGCAAATTATAAAGATATTCCAAATAATATTATGCAGGCTATTGTTGATAGTAATGAAACTAGAAAAGAGTTTCTTGTAGAAGAGATAATAAATACTAAGGCTAAAGTTATTGGTATTTATCGCTTAATAATGAAAAGTAATTCTGATAATTATAGAGAGTCAGCAATTTTAGGAATAATAGAAAGATTAAAAGAAAAAAAAGTAGATATAATTATTTATGAGCCTCAAATTAACAAGGATAAATTAGAGGAACTAACAATCGTTAATAATTTAAATGAGTTTATGAAAAAGTCTGAAATTATAATTGCAAATCGATATCACCCTGAATTAGAAAAAGTAAAAGATAAGGTTTATTCTAGAGATATTAACAATAAAGATTAAACTTCAAGAGACGAAAAATTTTTAAAATTATATTACTTTTAATACATCTATTTATTGGGACTCTATGCATCATAATTTTTCCAGTAATTAATCGTCAATTAAAATTTTTTTTAATTAAGAGGTGGTCTTCAATACTTTTAAAAATATTCAAAATTAATTTAGTTGTTAATAATGATTTAAAAAAAATATTACGTAAAAAAAATTATTTAATAGTTAGTAATCACATTTCATGGCTAGATATTTTTGTTATTAATTCAGCATACCCAGTTACATTTGTCGCTAAAAAAAGTATTTCAAGATGGCCAATCCTTAGTTGGCTTGTCAAAGCCTCTGAAACAATTTTTATTGATCGTAAACGAATTACTAAGATAAAAGAAACATCAAAGGAAGTAGAGAATTTCCTTCAAAACAAAGGGAGCATTTGTATTTTTCCAGAAGGGACTTCAACAGATGGATCACAACTTCTTAATTTCAAAAGTACTCTATTACAAACGGCAATCAATAAAAAAATTTCGGTACTTCCAATTGCTATTCAATATTTTCATAAACAAAGATTTTGTTCGGCACCTGCGTACTATGCAGATTTATCTTTATTAGATTCAATTAGAAACTTAATTAAATTTGATAATATAGATGCTAAATTAACTATTTTGACCGAGATTCAGTATATTTCTGACAGAAAAGTTTTAGCTAATGAAGCATATGTAAAAATAAGTAGAGTGATAATTAATTGTATTAGTAGTTAAATAAAAAAAAATATAAAAATGCCCTTAAAAATATAAAATAGGTAAGTACAAGATTTGTGCTAACTGGAATCCTGCTTACAAATTTAAATATATACCCTTTAAATATTTTTTTTCATGGCTTAGGTGTTTTGGGAGAGACCCAATGGGGATATGAGAATAAAGATAATGCAATAATGATTAATTTTGGTTTACAAATACCTCTATTTTTAATTGGATATATTAATTTCATGATGTAACCTTAAGTTTTTATCGCAAAGTTTTAATATGCAAATAAGAAATACTAAAGAAATTTACCAGCAATTAAAAGAAGCACGAACTAAAATATTAATACCTCTAATATTGCTAACAATCACTTCCTATTTTTCCTTTATTTGGGTGATTGCTTTCAACCCAAATTTTTTTTCTATATTAATATTTGATACAAATATTTCGATTGGTATTTTTTTGGGCTTCCTATTAATCCTCTTAATATTCCTAATAACTTTAATATACGTTTATTTTGCTAACAAAATTCTTGAGCCTTTAATAAACAAGATCAAAAAAAAATGAATAAATTAATTCTTTTACTAGGGCTTATATTTTCGAATTTATCATTTGCTAGTGCTGCTAATGAAGAATTAAACTACACAGCGATTATTATGTTTGTCTTATTTGTTGGCGTGACGCTTTTTATTACTTATTGGGCATCAAAAAAAACTCACACAGCGAAAAGTTTTTATACGGCAGGCGGAAATATTACAGGTTTTCAAAATGGCCTAGCAATTTCAGGTGATTTTATGTCGGCGGCATCTTTTCTTGGGATTTCTGGTTTAGTCTATTTGTCAGGATTTGACGGCCTTATTTATTCGATTGGGTTTTTAATTGGATGGCCTATCATTTTATTATTAATTGCTGAGCCACTTCGTAATCTAGGTAAATATAGCTTTTCTGACGTTGTTTCTTTTAGACTCAAACAAAAACCCATCAGAATACTCGCTGCTTGTGGCTCATTGTCTACTGTAATTTTATATTTAATAGCTCAAATGGTCGGTGCTGGAAAGCTTATTGAAATTCTATTTGGCTTACCTTACTATTCAGCTGTAATGATTGTTGGTGGATTAATGATTTCATATGTAACTTTTGGTGGAATGCTTGCTACGACCTGGGTCCAAATAATTAAGGCTGTTCTTTTGTTATCTGGAGCAACGCTAATGGCATTCCTTGTTTTATATCAATTCGAATTTAACTTTAATCAATTCTTTTCTGAAGCAGTTAACGTTCATAGCAAAGGTAAAAATATTATGGCTCCTGGCGGATTAATTTCTGACCCAGTTTCAGCCATTTCCTTAGGTCTTGCTCTAATGTTTGGTACTGCAGGACTCCCACATATATTGATGCGATTTTTTACTGTTCCAGACGCAGTAGAAGCAAGAAAATCAGTGGTTTATGCAACAGGATTTATTGGTTATTTCTATATATTAACTTTCATTATAGGATTTGGGGCTATTGTCTTAGTCTCTAATAATCCAGTATATTTAAATGATTCTGGCTCTTTAATTGGGAATAATAATATGGCTGCTATTCATCTTTCACATGCGGTTGGGGGGGATATTTTGCTTGGATTTATTTCGGCAGTTGCTTTCGCCACAATTTTAGCAGTTGTTTCTGGACTTACACTTGCAGGTGCTTCTGCAATATCCCATGATCTTTATGCTAACGCATTCCTAATAGGTAGAAATGACGAAAGAAAAGAAATGAAAATTTCAAAGCTTGCAACAATATTTTTAGGTGTTCTTGCAGTATTTCTAGGTATTATTTTTGAAGAGCAAAACGTTGCATTTATGGTTGGCCTAGCTTTTGCTATTGCAGCAACTACAAATTTTCCGATATTAATTCTTTCTATCTATTGGAAAAATCTTACGACAAGGGGGGCAGTTATTGGTGGATCCGCCGGGTTATTTACTGCAATATTATTAGTAATATTGGGACCAGTTGTATGGGTAGATATTTTTGGTAATAATGAGGCATTCTTTCCATATAAGTATCCAGCTTTATTTTCTATGATAGTTACATTTGTTGGTATATGGCTCTTTTCAATGACTGATAAATCAAAAAACTCTAAAGTTGAGAAAAAATTATTTGAATCTCAATATTTTAGATCACAAACTGGAGTAGGCATTGATAAACCAAATGCTCATTAATTATGACTTTTTATAAATATCATATTTTCTTCTGCTTAAATCAAAGAAAAGATGGCGAACAGTGCTGCATGGACTTTAATGCTGAACCAATGTTTGATTATATGAAAAAGAAGATCAAGTTATTAAATCTTAATGGCCCTAATAAAGTACGCGTAAATCGAGGTGGGTGCTTTGATCGTTGCCATGAAGGGCCTTTGATAGTGATTTACCCTGAAGGAATTTGGTATCGCTATATAGATCAAGCAGACGTCGACGAAATTATTGAAGAACACTTACTTAAAGGAATAACTGTTAGTAGGTTACTGGTTTAGTTTATTGTTAACATATTTAATAAATTCAAATTCTTGAATCTTAGAAAATTTATTAATTTCATTTCTCTTTTTTTTACTCCAAATACTATCTGGAAAATGATTGTCAGAAAAGTATCTAGGAATAATGTGCCAATGTAAGTGGGGCGTTATATTGCCAAGTGAAGCTAAATTAATTTTGTCAGGCTGTAAGTATTCTTTAATAATTTTCTCCGTCTGGAAAATTACCCCCATAAATTCATTACGGGTTTCTTCATCTAAATCTGCCATTTCTTTAACATGATTAATTAAATCAACTCGACAATAGCCTCGATAATTTTGATCATTAATTAATACAATGCGAAGTAAATCATTCGACCAAATGATAGGATATTTTTGAGAAGAGCATAGACCACAATTATCAGAGTTAAGAGATTTCAAGCATTCTATCCAATGCTAGTTTTGCTAATTCCGCTTCTTTTTTTGGAACACTAATAATATTAACTGGGTTATCTTCGATGATATTTTCTAAAGTCCAGGACAGATGTTGGGGATCTATTCTTGCCATAGTTGAGCATTCACAAACTACATGAGACATAAACTGTACCAATTTTCCTTCTGGCTTCATTTCATTGGCTAATCTATTTACAAGATTTAGCTCAGTACCAACTAACCATTTAGTATTTGGTTTAGCTTGTGTAATAGTATTAAGGATAAATTCGGTGGACCCAACATAATCAGAGTTCTGGCAAACTTCAAATGGTGATTCTGGGTGTGAGATAACAAAACCTTCAGGGTGGAGCTCTCTAAATTTCTCAATATGTTGAAGTCTAAACATTTGATGAACTGCACAATGCCCTTTCCATAATAAAACTTTTGATTCAAGTATTTGTTTTTCTGTTAATCCACCAAGTGGTAAATCAGGATCCCACACAGGCATATCCTCTATGGCAATACCCATTTTATGCCCTGTCCATCTTCCTAAATTTTGATCAGGAAAGAATAAGACTTTCTCTCTTTTTTTAAAAGCCCAATCAAGAACCTTTGGTGCATTAGTTGAGGTACACACAATGCCATTATGCTCACCGCAAAAAGCTTTAAGGTCTGCAGCTGAATTAATATAAGTAATTGGTGTAATAGTTTTATCAAAATCTAAAACTTTAGAAAGTTCTCTATAGGTTCTTTCTACCTTTGCTAAATTCGCCATATCAGCCATAGAGCATCCAGCTGAAAGATCTGGCAATACTGTAATCTGTTCTGGTCTTGATAAAATATTAGAAACCTCGGCCATAAAATGAACGCCAAGAAAAACAATATATTTGGCATCTAGATTCTGCACGTACTGTGCAAGCTTAAGGGAGTCGCCAGAATAATCCGCGTGCCTATAAACAGTTTCATTTTGATAGTGATGGCCTAAAATGACAATTTTATCGCCTAAAGTTTTCTTGGCTTTGATGATTCTATCTTGGCAATCTTCATTTTTAAGACTTTCAAAAGCATCGAACTTGATGGTGGCTGTATTCATAGTATATATTTTAACTTGCTAATAGCTTAATATCATATAATTTTTCTAGGGCTTTAACGTTGGTCCAGGAAAATACTTTTTTCTTTGCCTCTTCTAGCGTGACCCATTTGAAATCAATATGTTCATTAGGAGAAAGAGTAACAGGTAGTTTTTCTGGCAATTCTAAGCCAAAAATATGTTCAGTATTATAAATAACGCCCGGGGCATATCGGTATTGCCAATGGGAAAATATTTTATACTCATGACTTAAATTCCAATCTTGTAAGAGATAGTTTTCGCAAACAATCCCAGTCTCTTCCAAAACTTCCCTTTTTGCAGTTTCTAATGGCGATTCATCAGCCTCTAAACTACCAGTTACTGATTGCCAAAAATTACTCTTATCAGCGCGACTAAGCAATAAAATATCAAGTTGTTTTGTGTAAATAACAACTAGCGACGATATTGGAATTTTATAACGAGACATTTTCAAATTTTTGGAAGCTTAAAAATAGTGGTTTCTTGAATACCTTTTATCTCTGAGATGGATACTTTCGTAATTTTTTTAATTTCTTGTATGAGCCCTTGAACAAGAACTTCTGGTGCTGAAGCACCAGCTGTAATGCCTATACTTTTTTTATCCTTTAGCCATTTAGATTGAAATTGTGTCATATCGTCTATAAGGATAGCGTCAATATTTTTATCTTTGACCATATCCAAAAGCCTATTTGAATTCGAACTATTTTTTGACCCAACAACAAAAACAAGGTCATGTTGGCCAAACATTTTTTTAACAGCTTCTTGTCTATTTTGTGTTGCGTAACATATATCGTTGCTTTTTGGCCCAATAATTAATGGGTACTTAGCTTTTAATGCATCAATTATTTTCTTAGTATCATCAATAGATAAGGTGGTTTGGCTTACATAGCTGAGCTTATTGGGGCCCGAAATTTTTAATTTATTAACATCTTCTATATTTTCAACTAAATGTATTTGCTTGGCTAAAGAACTTTTTTCAATTTGACCAATTGTGCCTTCTACTTCTGGGTGACCTTTATGACCAATCATAATAATTGTATATTCATCATTACTTAATTTATTGACTTCACGATGCACTTTAGTTACTAATGGACACGTTGCATCTATTGAAATAAGATTTAATTTATCAGATTCTTTTACTATTGCTTTAGATACACCATGAGCACTAAAGATAACATGACTTGAATTTGGAATTTCTTTTAAGCTTTCAACAAAAATTACACCTTTTTCCTTGAGCCCATTAATTACAAATTTATTATGAACAACTTCATGGTGAACATATATTGGAGCACCATACTTTTCTAATGTTTTTTCAACAATTAAGATTGCTCTTTCGACCCCCGCACAAAAACCTCTGGGATTAGCTAACGATATATTGATCATCTCTTTTGACATAGTTAACTTAGGGTAATAGTTGTTCGCCATTCATTAAATCAGCAAAAGTTTCACGATTTCTTATTAAATGTAATTTATCATCATTAACAAGTATTTCTGATGCTTTTGGGCGAGAATTATAGTTTGAGCTCATTGACATTCCATATGCTCCGGTATCTAAAACAGCTAGTAGGTTACCTTCTTCTGCTGATAATAAACGGTCCCTACCAAGAAAGTCCCCTGTTTCACATACAGGACCAACAATATCATAGTATTTTTTATCAGAGTCGGTTGGAGATAAATTTATAATTTGGTGAAAAGCACCATAAAGTGATGGTCTCATTAGATCGTTCATAGCGGCATTAATAATTATAAAATTTTTCTCTGAGCTATTTTTTATGTATTCTACTTCTGTTAGTAAAATACCAGCTTTACCAATTAATGCTCGACCAGGCTCAAAAATAATTTTTAGATTACGGCCTTTAAGAGTATTTTTAACAGTGTTAGCATAATCAAAAAAAGTAGGTGGTACTTCATCAGAGTATTTGATACCAATTCCTCCTCCAATATCAATATGCTCAATGGAAATACCAATTGATTCGAGGTAATCTATCAGCATAAGGAGCTTTTTGATTGAGTCTTCAAAAGGTTGTAATTCTGTTATTTGAGATCCAATATGACAATCAATACCTTTAATTTCAATCGCATCAAGATCATTGGCAATTTTATACATTGAAATTGCATTTTGTTCATCAACACCAAATTTATTATCTTTAAGCCCAGTTGAAATATAAGGATGTGTTTTAGGGTCAACATCTGGATTTACTCTGATTGATATGCTGGCCACCTTGCTTAACTTTTTTGCAATACTTTGAATACGAAAAAGTTCTGCTTCCGATTCAACGTTAAATGTAAGAATGCCATGCTTAATAGCTAATTCAATATCTTCTTTAGATTTCCCGACACCAGAAAATACAACTTTTTTCGGATCACCTTTTGCAGCAATTACTCTTTGAAGTTCGCCCCCAGAAACAATGTCAAACCCAGCACCATTTCTTGCAAGTAAGTTTAATATAGCTATATTTGGGTTAGATTTAACTGCAAAACAAATGAGATGGTTTATATCATTAAATTGATTTTTAAAATCTAAATAATTATCAAGAATAATTTTTTTAGAGTAGACATATGAAGGAGTACCAAATTCTTTAGCAATATTTTCAACAAGAATATTCTCAATATAGAATTTTCCTTCATTTATTTTTAAAATAGATTCAGTCATTTTATATTTAAGCTATTCCTGACTTAAGATATAGAAAAATATTGTATTGAACTTCTGCTTGAGGATATTTTTCTTCAGGAATGTAAAGTGGACCTTTTGTGCCACAGCTATTTATTAATAGAGAGATGACTAGTAAATAAAATATATAGTAGATTTTCATAATTAATTCCTCGTTTATCTTATTTTATCATTAATAAAAATTATTTTTTTGAGTTTAATTGAAGAAGCTTATTTGTGACTAGAGCAGTAACTAGTCCAAAAATAAAAGCTGATACTATAAAGATCGGTAAAAGATAGAAGATTCCATTATGTGGAATTATCCAAAGTCTCACGATAAAAAATTGACCGATGATATGTGCTAATGATGCGATTAAACTGAAACTAATAAGACTAAAATATTTTGGACTTAAATTTCTAAAAATTATAAGTAAAAGAAGGCTAAATAGCGCACCACTTAAGCTAAGAAAAAATGTGGGACTTAAAAATGACCCTAAAATAATACTTGTAACGAAAACTCTTATAATTGAGACCCAGATCGCCATTCTTAGATCAAATTTAAATATAGTGTACAAAATGATAATATTTGCTATTCCAGGCTTCACTCCAGGGATAGGACTGGGGAAGAAGAATTCAACTAATGATAATGCAATAGCAATAGCCGATAGCTTAGCTATCTGATGATCTCTATCTGTAATATTAATAGTTGATAGAGTCATAATTTTTTTTACCACCTAAAATAGAAATAGAAATTTTATTTGGAATACAGATGATTATTTGGTTTGCTTTATTTATCCATCCTTGATGGATGCAGTATTTCTTAGCACAAGGTGCTGAGGAAAATCTAACTTTTCCATTATCAATAGTAATTTTTGTTTCTCCTTTTTCCCCATCAATTATTTTAGTAATTTTTTGATTAAGACTATAAGTTGCTAATATTTCATTATTTTTATATATCTCTAGGTATTTCCCTTGTGGGAGATTCCATAGGAATTTTGTACTAATAATAATTAAGGCACAGAATAAAATAATAATAAACCAGTCACCAATTTTAATGATTTTAATGGATTGTAATATTTTTTTTATCAATATCGTCTTCCCAATTTATTTCATTATTTAAAGATTCACTTATAAGAATTGAGTCATCATCCATCATGATTAAAAAATATTTAATATTTAATAATTTAGCAAAATTTATTTTATTTTCTCTTTTAGCAATAAAAAGAGGTTTAGAAAATACGTCTGAAAGAGTGCCTGAATCATCTGAAGGAGGCAATAAAATGGTAGCTGATTGTGTTTTACTTTCAGGATAACCTGTTTTAGGATTGATCAAATGAGAATACCTTTGATTATTGACCATAATATATCTTTGATAATCGCCAGATGTCCCAATGGCCCATCCAGGCTTAAGAGCAATCGTAGCTAATACATTAGGCTTTCTAGGATTTTGGATTCCAACCACCCAATTACGCTCTCCATATTTACCAAAAGCTAGAATGTTTCCCCCAATATTTATTAAAGCATTATTAACATTATTATTTTTAAGTATTTTTTTTGCTTGATCTAATGCGTAGCCTTTTGCATAACCACCTAAATCTATTTGGATATTTTTATTATTACCTTTTAAAATACCATCCTTAATTTTTATTGATTGCATTAATGGGTTTGAGGATACTAATTTTTCAATTTTTTTCTGATTTGGGATTGTTTCCTGATTGTAATCATTAGAATGAAAGCCCCATAACTTAATAAGCTTACCTATAGACGGATTAAATAAATTTTGAGTTTGAGTTTCAAGGCGCTGAACATTACGTAAAATACTTATGACCTCATTGTTATTAATTTTTATAGGCTTATTCTTTGATATTGCAGTATTAATATCAGTAATAGTGCTTTTTTCCCAAGGATGAAGCAATTTATGTAGGCGATGAAACTCAGTAAAAATCTCATTAGATACTTTTTCAGCATTAATCTTAGATTCGCCATAGATCTTAATATCAATCATTGTTCCAAAGACAAAATCTTTCTCATTGTGAATTTTATTATCACTACAGCCAAATAAAAGGCTTATCAGAAAATATATAAGTAGATTATTTAAACGCATTAATGATATATTCTGCAGCTTTAAAATTTGTCTGCTCTTCAATTTCGACAATACCAGTAGGACTAGTTATATTAATTTCAGTTAAATAATTACCAATAATATCTAAACCTACAAAATTAAGTTTATTTTTAATGAGGAAGTCTTTAACCTCCATCACTATTTTTTTATCGCCGATTGTTAACTTCTGGGTTTTACCTTTACCACCTTTTGCCAAATTAGCTCTTACCTCACCTTTAGATGGGATTCTTGCCAGAGAATAGGGCAAAGCTTTACCTTTAATTAGAATAATACGTTTATCACCCTTTTTGATTTCAGGTAAGTACTTTTGTGCCATGATAGTTTTTGTACCATTATTAGTTGCAGTTTCCAAGATGACATTAATATTTTTATCTCCGGGGGTAACCATAAATATACCATTACCTGCCATTCCATCTAGCGGCTTTATAATCACTTTTTTTTCTTTCTGAATAAAATTAATTATATTTTGGGCTTGTGATGAAACAATGGTGGGCGGGATAAGACCTTTAAAATTAAGTATTGATAATTTTTCATTATGATTTCTAATTGAAACAGGGTCATTGATAACTTCCACATTAAAATTTTTAGCATGTTCGAGTATGAATGTCAGATTTAGATAATTATTATCTAAAGGGGGATCTTTTCTTATAAAAACTTTTGTAAAATACTGTATTTTATTTTTTATTTTTGGTGTCTTAATAGTTAATGAATTGATACTAGAAATAAGATGACTATCAATAATTATATTTTGTTTTTTATCAATAGATAGGGAATGAATATTTGTGTAATGAGCCTCTATTCCTTGATTAAGACATTCTTTTATCAAGGCTATAGTGGTGTCTTTATAAAAAATTAATGTTTCTGGCTCATCAATTATAAATAAATATTTCATCATATTTAGCTTTGAAGTTCTTTTGCAGCAGCAAGTAAGGCTAATCTGGCTATAACGCCATAAGCGTAAAATCTATTGGCCTTATCATCACAGGGCCTGCCTTGATCTGGCATAAGACATGATGTTTCAAAAGCAACTGGTACAAAATGCATCCCAGGAGAATTAAGATTCTCATCCTTCTCTTTGTTTGTATGTACTCGATAAAAACCACCAACAACAAAATGATCAATCATATACACAACAGGCTCAGCTACAGCACCATTAACTGTCTCTTCTGTATGAACCCCTTCTTGAATAATGACTTCTGTTACCTTCAATCCTTCTTTAACAACAGACATCTTTTTTCTCATTTTTCGATTAAGATTTATAACCTCTTCACTATTCTTAATTGTCATTATTCCCATTCCATAAGTGCCAGCATCTGCTTTGACGACGACATATGGTTCATGATCTATATTGTATTGAGTATATTTTTCTTTGATTTTTAATAAAAGTTTATCAATATGCTCAGCTAATTGTTTCTCTCCTTCACGCTCAAGAAAATTTAAACCATCTAGTTTCTTGAAATATGGATTAATCAACCAAGGATCAATTTTTGTAAATTTAGAGAATTCTTCTACTATCTTATTGTAATATTTGAAGTGCGTTGATTTTCTTCTGGTTGGCCATCCTGCTGACAGAGGTGGGATAATATTTTGATCAAGATTTTTAAGTTTATCTGGTACCCCACTAGAAAGATCATTATTTAGGATAATCGCGCATGGTCTAAAGTTTGTAGAATCATCATTTTTTAAAAATAAGCGATCACTTTCTCTATGAATAGGCTCAATTTTTATTGAATGATTATCATCAATATCAATTATTTGAATTTCATTTATATTTTCATCAGCACTTCCGATTCTAACTTCCAGTCCCGAATTTTTTAAAATTTCTGTTAATTCAAATATATTTTTTAAGTAAAACTTATTTCGTGTGTGGTTCTCAGGAATAATTAGAACTCGCCATGCATCTGGACAAATTTTTTCTATAGCAACAGAAATAGCTTGAATTGTGAGCGGTGCAAAATCACGATTTAGGTTATTGAAGCCCCCTGGGAAAAGATTGGTATCTACTGGCGTTAATTTAAAGCCAGAATTTCTAAGATCAACGGAGGCATAAAATGGAGCACTATGTTCTAACCATTGTGTTCTAAACCAATGCTCAATATCGCAGCTATGATTAATTATGTAATTTTCTAAGTTAAATAATTCAGAACTTAACTCAGTTTTTAAAACAGGATTCATGTGCCGCTTACTCCCTGTGCTTGTTCATCTGCATGGTAACTACTTCTTACCATTGGACCACTTGCAACCGAGGCGAACCCTAATTTTTCTGCTTCCTTTTTAAGGTTATCAAAATCAATTGGTGTCACATACCTTTCAACAGGAAGGTGATAAGGTGTAGGTTGTAAATATTGCCCTAATGTCAACATATCGACATCATGCTGTCTTAAGTCTTTCATAACATCTAGTATCTCTTCATTTGTTTCTCCCAAGCCAAGCATTAAACCCGACTTAGTAGGAACCAAAGGCATCTTTTTTTTAAAATCTTTTAAAAGTAAAAGGGAATGTTCATATCGGGCACCTGGCCTAGCTCGTTTATACAGTCTAGGAATTGTTTCAAGATTATGATTGAAGATATTAGGTGGCTGTTTTAATAGCACTTCCAGTGCTATTTCAACTTTCCCTTTTCCTCTAAAGTCAGGCACAAGAATTTCAATTTTAATATTTTTATTATTTTTACGTATTTCTTTTATACATTCAGAAAAGTGGCCGGCCCCACCATCTTTTAAATCATCTCGGTCTACGCTTGTAATTACAACATAATTTAGTTTTAGTTTTGCAATTGTTAAACCTAATTTTATAGGCTCATTTTCATCTGGCTTAAGAGGCACTCCGCTTGCAACATCACAAAAAGGGCAGCGACGAGTACAAATGTCACCTAAAATCATAAAGGTTGCAGTGCCCTGACTATAGCACTCCCCAATATTAGGACAACTTGCCTCTTCGCATACTGTATTCAGATGGTTATCTTTAAGGAGTCGACTTACTTCGTGAAATTTATCACTATTAGGAAGCCTCATCTTTATCCATGAAGGCTTTGCTAATTTGTCTTTTTTAATAACTTTTATTGGCAATCGCGCAGTTTTTTCTTTGCCAACCTCCTTAATACTTATTATTTTGTTCATAATGTAGGTTTAATTTTTTATTAATAATTATTGCAATTTCTTTGCCAGATTGTTTTACGGTTCTTTTGATATCGAAGTCTGATAATTGTGACATTTTTAGGCCAGGAAAGCCACAAGGGGCAATCAAAGAAAATGGCTTAGTATCCATATCAACATTAAAACTTAACCCATGGTATGCATAATTTTTTTTTATCCTTAGGCCGATAGAACATATTTTCCCTCCATCTATAAAGACCCCAGGCGCTTCTATTTTAGAGTAGGAATTAATTTTATTTTTTGTTAAGAAATCAATGACAGAGTTTTCAAGAATCGATACTAATTCCCTAATCGATAAAGTATTTTTTTTAATATTAATTAGTGTGTAAATAATTAATTGTCCTGGTCCGTGATAAGTAGTTCTCCCACCTCTATCAACAAACAAGTGAGGGATATTAGTATCTGGAATTTTACAATCTTTTTTATTGACACCCGTGGTAAAAATAGGATGGTGTTCTGTAATCCATAATTCTTCGTTTGTTGTAGATTGATCGATAAAGTATTTCATATCTTCTAAAGTCTTTTCGTAATCCGTACATCCGAGATACTTTATATTTATAGACATATGCTATAAAACAAATTTAGTCATTGGGTTTTTTGATAGATCCATATATATTTTATCAAGTTGTTCTTGAGAGGTGACGTAAACATTACAAGTTAAGCTAATATACTTTCCATTACTACTTCCCTTCATTTCAATTCTTGACTCATTAAAATTTTCATCTTGTTTTTTTATTATCTTAATCATAGATTCAGAAAAACTTTCAACTGACTCTCCCATAACTTTAATATCAAAGTTGCAAGGAAATTTTAATAATGATTCTTTTTCTGCTTGTTTCATTGAGAAGAGGTTATTACTCTAAGATGATAAAACTATTAAGTTGAATTTTTTGAGAAATGTCTTTTAAGGCTTGCTCTGCTTTTATTTTACTATCATAAGGACCAATAGTTACTAAATGAAGAGAATTTTTACTTAACTTTTTAATGTTTAATGAATTTCTAAATTGAATTTCAGACAGCCTATTTATTAGGTAAGAAGCATTATCTTCGCTTGAGAAAGCGCCTGCTTGAATATAAAAATATTTCATAGAGGAGTTCGCTGAAGTTACATTATCAGCTCCTTTTATATTTTTGCTTGTTAAAGACGGATTTACCATTTCTATTCTTACTAACTCGCTACCTGTCTCAATGATTCTAAGTCGATGCGCTGCGGCATAGGACAAATCAATAATTCTTTCATCAATAAACGGGCCTCGATCATTAACTCGAATAATTACTGAGCGTTTATTTTTTAAGTTTGTTACTTTTATATAGCAAGGAAGAGGTAGTGTTTTGTGGGCACCAGTCATCTGGTACATATCATATGTTTCTCCAATAGATGTTTTCTTACCATGATATCTTTTGCCATACCAAGATGCATAACCCTCTTCCTTAAATGGAATAATTTTTGTCATAGGGGTATATTTTTTATCAAATGCAACATATGGACGACTAGCCCATTTTGAAAGGGCTTCATATTTTGGCTGAGCATCTGGAATTTTATCAAGATGCTCCGGTGGATTTTTTTCTGGCCCATCGTCCAAGTAGTAAGCACCTGATTTTTCTGTATTAGACCCTTCTTTAAAGATGGGCTCAATTGATTGACAACCAGAAAGTAAAAAAGTAATTACCAATGTAAAAATATATTTATTCATTAGTTAGCGATTAAAGATTTGTGTGAATGTAAGCTCATAATAATACCAATCATAGTTAAAGATACAACCATTGATGTCCCACCATAACTAATAAATGGTAATGGTGCTCCGACAATAGGCAATAACCCAGCAACCATTGCAATATTTACAAAGCTAGAAATAAATAAGGTAAATACCAATGATGCAGTAGCTAGCCTAGAAAAAGTATTTTGCATTTTTTGTGCCATATCTATACATCGATATAATATGAAGAAATAAATAATAAAAATCCCAATAACCCCAAGAAAGCCAAATTCTTCTCCGTATACTGAGAAAATAAAATCAGTGGAAGTTTCTGGTAGGAAGTTAAGTTGTGTTTGGCCTCCATAAGACCAACCTTTTCCTAAAAATCCACCAGAACCAATAGCAATCATCGATTGAATGCTGTGGTAACCTGCCCCTAAAGGATCTCGACCAGGATCAAGTAAGCTAAGAATTCTATTTTGTTGATACAAATGCAACGTTGACCAGAAGTAAGGTAAGGCAAGTAAAAAACCAAAACCACTGACCATCATAATTCTTAATGATAGCCCAGACAGAAAAATAATTACGCATCCAGCAAGACAAATTAAAATAGCAGTTCCTAAATCAGGTTGCGTTAATATAATTACACAAGGAATAGTTAGAATAATAAATGCGATTACGTGCGTTTTATAATTTATATTATTTTGGAGTCGATGATATAGCCAAGCAAGCATTAGGGGAATAGTAATTTTAACCATTTCAGAAGGTTGAAAATTAAAAAATAATATATTTATCCATCGTTTTGCCCCATGACTCTCAAATCCAAAAAAAGCAACAAAGGCTAATAAAATTAAACTTGCTATATACAGGTATGGAGCATAAAAAAGGAAACGTTTCGGATCTATACGGCTTAATAGTATTAATAGAACCATCCCAATTAAAATATTTATTATTTGATTGCTTACTAGAGTAATATTTTGTTGAGAGGCGCTAGCAAGGGTTATTAAGCCAATAATGATTAGTGATAAAATAAGTGCCATTAAAATTTTATCAATATTTTTAAAAATATTATTAAAATTAAGTTTATTCATTAGTTAATTCCGTTGAGATAGGCATCAAAAACCTTTTTAGCGATTGGGCCAGCCGTAGATCCACCATGCCCACCATTTTCAACTACAATTGCTATAACAAGTTGCGGATTTTCACTGGGAGCAAAAGCTATAAAAAGAGCATGATCTTTGAGCCTATCTGGAAGCTTAGATTCATCATAAATCTCATCTTTTTTTAAGCTAAACACTTGTGCTGTCCCTGTTTTTGCTGAGATATTATAGCTAGAGTTTTTGCTAATAAATGCTGCAGTACCTCCTTCTTTAGTGACTAAGGACATACCTTTTTTAATTAAATCTAAATTATCTGTATCTGTATTTATATTTTTTGAATCGCTTACCTTAGATTTCATATGGTCTGAAGTATTCGATTCTTTTAATAGATGAGGGCGTAAATTATTATTTCGATTAATTAGTTTTGCTGTAGCTATAGCTAACTGAATAGGCGTAGTTTGAGTATATCCTTGACCAATGGCCGTGATTGCAGTTTCACCTTGATACCATTTTTTCTTATATTTTGCTTTTTTCCATTTATCTGATGCAATAAGCCCTCGCTTTTCATTAGGCATATCAATATTAGTTTTCTCTCCAAAACCAAATCTTTTTAAAACAATATTTAATTTCGGGATACCTAACTCAACTCCTAATCCATAAAAAAAAGTGTCACATGAAACGGCTATAGCTTTTATGAGATCAACTTCACCGTGCCCGCCTTTTTTCCAATCTCTAAAAGTTTTAGATTGATTAGGCATATTATAAAATCCTTTATCAGTAATTGAGAAAGGCGGGCGCCTTATATTATTTTCTAATGCTGCAAGTGCAACAAATGGTTTAAGTGTTGAGCCAGGTGGGTACAGCCCTGAAACCACTCTATTGATTAGGGGTTTATGAACTGAATCATTGAGCCTTCTCCAATTAGTTTCATCAATCCCATTTATGAATAAATTAGAATCAAAAGACGGCTGGCTAACATATGCCAATACTGCGCCATTATTTGGGTTAAGTGCCACCATTGCTCCCTTATATTTCCCAAAAGATTTTTCAGCAACTTGTTGAATTTTATAATCAATATTTAGAGTTATATCTTCCCCATGTTTTGGCGCTATTGTTTTAATTGTTCTAATGACTTGGTTGTGAACATCAACTTCTATTGTTTTATAACCAGGTTGGCCATGCAATCTATCCTCATAAAAATATTCAATGCCTGTTTTCCCTATGTGATCTAAGCCCATATAACTTTCAAACCGATCTATTTTTTTTAATCTTTGTATGTCTTTTTGATTGATTCGGTTTAAGTAACCTATAAAATGCGCGCCTGATTTTCCTTTAGGATAAGATCTGGCAAATTTTTGTTTTAAATAAATATCAGGGTATTTATATTGGTTAGCTACAAACTTTGCCACTTGAGTGTCTGTAAGGTTTGATTTGATAGGAAGAGTTGATGAATAAGATCTCTCAGAAAGATTTTTATTATATTTCTTTAAATCATATTTTGTTATTTCAACGATATTAGCCAATGTTTGTTTTATTTTATTTAAATTAGGCCTATCTTTTGGATTTATTTCTAAGGTATAGACCAATTTATTTTCTGCCAGTACCTCACCATTAACATCTACAATTTGACCTCTAATCGGGGGGATTGGAACAATCTTTAGACTATTACTTTTGGCAAGAGCAGAATAATTTTCAAATTTTATTATTTGTAGATAAAATAATTTTATTAATAAAATAATAAAAATAAATATAACCAGGCCAAAGATAAAATTTAATCTATTCTTGAAGGTATATTTAAATTTATATAGATCCATAATGACTTATAAATTATCTTAAAATAAATCTTTTAATGATAATACTAAAAATTAAGGTTGTGATAAATGTTAAGATAATTTGAAATAATATTATCTTAGGGGATATAAATATACTGTGACTTAAAGAAGATACCCATAGAATAAAGAAGCTAATTAAAGTTAAGAAAAAGCTTAAAGTAAATACCTGTTTTTCACTTTTTATACTTAGAACTTTTTTAATAATATGATTTGCAAGATAAATGCCTATAAAGATAAATGCATATTGTCCTAGCAGCTGCCCAACAAGTATGTCGACTAGTAGACCAATGATTACTAATTTATATAAATTTAAATTTCCAAGCTTCTGTAAAATGAAAGTAATAATAAGTGCTATAAAATAATTAGGCATAATAGCTGAATCTGCTATGACAGGAACTCCTAAATTTGAAAGAAATAATGCTATAAAGAAAAGAATAATTAATAAGTTTCTTTCTTTCTTTTGTTCGGCTATCGTTTTTTTTAAAATCATTTGATTTTATTAACAATTGTTATTTGAGAGAAAGTTGTAGGCTGTGAAAAAGGTGCTATCACGATAAAATTAAATTTCGGAGATTTAGTAGGCTCTATTTCAATGACTCTTCCGATATTTATTCCTTTGGGATACAAGTCATCAACACCAGATGTGACAAAAGTATCATTAATTTGAATTGATGATCTTGCTGGAAAAAATGGGATTTCTAGCTCTCCATTGCCATTTCCATATAGAATAACATTTTCTTTGCCATTATCCATAATTGCTGGGACAGCATACGCTTCTGATGTGATTGGCCTTACCTCGCTGTAGGCTTTAGAAGTATTTATTATTTGGCCAACCAATCCTGCATTGTTAATAACTGCTGAGCCAGTTTTAATATTATCCTTAAACCCTTTGTTAATTGTGATTATTTCAAACCCATTTTTAACATTAGGCAAAATTATTTCAGCAGTTACCTCTTTGATTTTAAATTTTTTCTTAATCTTTAATGTATTTCTGAGTATTTTATTTTCTGACTTGATTAGTGTATTTTCTTGAATTTTAATAGATAAACTGTAATTAGCTTCCTGAAGGTTTTTAATTTTTTCTTTTAATAAGGTGTTTGTGAGGAGGCTGTCTTTTGAGTAATTAATGATATTTGCTGGTAAATTAACTATATAGGTGATTGGGGAGGTTATTAATGAAAGCTCTGATTTAATTTTTTTTAAAATTTGATATCGATAATCAGCTCCCATTATTATTAAACATAGAATAAATAATGTACAAAAAGAAAGCAGAGGAAATGCATCTCTATTAAAAAGCTTTAACTGACCCCTACTTTCTTTTTTTGCCATTTTTACTCAAAAGCAAATGCATTCTGAAATAGATCAAGATTATCTAAAGTCATCCCACATCCTCTAACAACACATGTAAGAGGTTCTTCAGCAATTATTACGGGAACCCCTGTTTCTTCCATCAATAATCGGTCTAAATTATGCAAAAGAGCTCCTCCGCCAGTCAGCACCATACCATTTTCTGATATATCGGCTGCGAGTTCTGGCGGAGTTTGCTCCAAAGCTGTTTTTACTGCCCCAACTATTGCATGCAAAGGATCATTAAGAGATTCAAGGATTTCATTGCTGCTAATAGTTATTTTTCTAGGAAGGCCTTCAGCTAAATTTCTGCCAGTTACCTCCATCTCCATAAGCTCTGTCATAGGAAAAGCACTTCCTATTTGATTTTTAATCTTTTCAGCAGTGGGTTCTGATATTAATGTTCCATAATTTCTTCTCATATAGTCAATTATAGCTTGATCAATTTTATCTCCACCTACTCTAGCCGAGCTTGCGTACACAATCCCCCCAAGAGATAAAACACCTACCTCTGTTGTTCCCCCACCAATATCGATCACCATAGAACCAATAGGCTCATTAACTGGAAGCCCAGAACCAATTGCAGCTGCCATAGGTTCTTCGATTAAATAAACTTGTTTTGCGCCAGCTCTTTCTGCAGATTCCCTAATAGCTCTTCTCTCGACCTGAGTGGCACCATACGGTACACAAATTACAATCCGGGGATTCGGAGTGAACCAATTTACTTTATGAACTCTATTGATAAAAAATTTAATCATTTCCTCTGTAATATTAAAATCAGCAATTACGCCATCTTTCATAGGCCTTATTGCTTCTATATTTTGTGGGGATCGTCCAAGCATTGTTTTTGCTTCTTTTCCTACAGCAAGTATTGACATTTTTGAGTACGGCCCATTAGGCCCAGATTCTCTTCTCATCGCTACGACTGAAGGTTCATCTAAAACGATACCTTGCCCTTTTAGATAAATAAGCGTGTTAGCTGTACCTAAATCAATCGCTATATCATTGTCTACTATTTTATTAAACCAATCTTTTACCATTTTTATGCCATTTTCTTATTTGAGAGTAATTTTTCATATTGCCTCGTAAAAGAGGCTCTAAACCCATGTATAATAACTGATTATTAGCAAATAACTAAAAAAAATACTGAATTTGATATAAATATGAGCATAAACAAAGAAGAAATTAAAAAAATTGCACATTTAGCCCGCATAAATGTTTCTCAAGCAGAGTTAGAGCAAGTTGAAAAAAAACTTGTTGGAATTTTGACTTTGATTGAAAAAATGCAAGAAGTTAATACGGATTCTATTGAGCCAATGTCTCATGCTCTTGATATTAATCAGCCACTAAGGGAGGATAAAGTGACTGAGAAAGATATTCGAGATAAATCGCTTTCTTTAGCTCCCCATACAGAACAGTCGCTTTTTATTGTTCCTCAAGTCATAGAATAACAAATGCTTAATTTGTCATTAAAAGAAATTTCTCAGGCATTAGAGAAAAAAAAGTTTACCAGCGTTGAACTAACACATTTTTTTCTAAATCGAGTAAAGAAACATAACCCATCACTTAATGCATTTATTACAGTTGATGAAAGTAAAAGTTTAGCGATGGCAGAAAAAGCCGATCAACTTATTCAATCTGGAAAAAAATCTATTTTAACCGGCATACCAATAGCGCAAAAAGATATTTTTTGTGCGGATGGATGGAAAACAACTTGTGGTTCAAAAATGTTAGATAATTTCATATCCCCATATGATTCAACCGTGATCCAAAAATTTAATAATACCGGCGCGGTCAATTTAGGTAAAACTAATATGGATGAATTTGCCATGGGGTCATCTAATGAGACTTCTTATTTTGGCCCTGTTAAAAACCCTTGGAATTTAAATTGTGTTCCAGGGGGAAGTTCGGGA
>Ga0209710_1000935_pt1 | contig 23853 bp, 27 predicted proteins | sample ArcticOcean_MG_C_5_FD_187436 | JGI IMG/M metagenome (GOLD analysis project Ga0209710, IMG submission 187436) | Marine microbial communities from western Arctic Ocean - ArcticOcean_MG_CB4_138 (SPAdes) (version 2) | ecosystem: Environmental > Aquatic > Marine > Oceanic | place: Arctic Ocean...
ACGAAATTGAGGTTATTAAAAATACTTTAATAACCCTATCAGATAAAAAAAAATGTGATCTTATTCTTACAACTGGTGGGACAGGTCCTTCTAAAAGAGATGTTACTCCTGAAGCGACTTTAAGTGTTGGCGATAAAGAAATGCCGGGTTTTGGGGAACAAATGAGGCAAATCAGCTTAAATTTTGTACCTACAGCTATCTTATCTAGGCAAGTTGCCGTTATTAGAAATACAACACTTATTATCAATCTTCCAGGACAGCCTAAAGCGATTGTTGAAACATTGGAAGGACTAAAAGATGGAAAAGGTAATTTAATAGTACCTGGTATATTCTCCGCTGTCCCTTATTGTCTAGATCTTATTGATGGGCCTTATATAGAAACTAAAGAAACCATACTAAAATCTTTCCGGCCTAAGAAAAAATAAAATGTCCCCTGAATTCTCATTGATTGATAAATATTTTAATTTATATAAAACAAAAGCATACAAAGGTATTGGGGACGATGCTGCTTTAATAAAAAAAGATAATAATTATTTATGGGCTATTTCGACCGATATGCTCAATGAAAGAACTCACTTCCTTCCAAATACCAATCCATTTAACTTGGGCTGGAAAGCTCTTGCAGTGAATATCTCAGATATATATGCAATGGGAGGTGTTCCAAAGTTTGCTCTATTAGCAATTGCGCTACCGAAAGTAAAATCAGATTGGATAGAAAAATTCTCTAATGGTTTATTTAGTTGTGCAAAAGAATATGGGGTTGAGCTAATTGGAGGGGACACTACAAAAGGATCATTATGTATCAGCATTTGTATATTAGGTGAAGTGTTTAAAAAAAATGCTCTTCTAAGGTCAAATGCAAAAAAAGAAGATGATATCTGGGTAACAGGGGAATTAGGCCTTGCTAAATTGGGTTTGGCAAATCTTCAAAAAAAAATTCAATTACCTCAAGGTTTGTCAAAAAAAGCAATTGGAGCATTAGAAAAGCCTATGCTGCATCCAACCATAATAGAAAACATGGCCAAACTTAGTCATTCTGCAATTGATATTTCTGATGGCCTAATTGCTGACCTTGGTCATATTTTAGAAGCTTCTAATGTTGGGGCTGATATATCTTTAAAAGATATACCTATGAATCCTTGGATAAAAAAAAATAAATTAATTGATATCGGATTATCTGGAGGAGATGATTATCAATTACTTTTTACTGCACCTAAAAAAAATCGGAATAAAATTAACCTAGTGAGTAAAATGCCATTCATAAAGCTAACAAGGATTGGTAGCATTATGAAAGATAAACGTTTAAAGATTATCGACCATAAAGGTATGCTCTATAAATTAAAAAAGAAAGGGTATGATCATTTTGAAACCAAATAAATTACTGTTTAAAAATTTTTCAGCTTTCTTAGCTCTCGGTTTTGGGACTGGCCTAATAAAGAAAGCTCCTGGCACTTTTGGTACATTAGCAGCGATACCATTTTTCTTATTCTTACAATTGCTTTCGCAACCTTTAATTTATTTATTTATCATCACTATGTTTTTTATTGGTATTTATGTTGCTGATAAAACAAGTCAAGCTTTAGCAATGAAAGACCCATCTTGTATTGTAATTGATGAAATTGTAGGATTTTTACTGTTATTAATTTTAGTTGCTCACATACCTGGAGCTGAATTTTCAATTACTAAAATAGACTATATTCTAGCATTTATTTTATTTCGTATCTTTGATATATGGAAACCCTTCCCCATCGATCTGCTAGAAAAAAAATTTAAAGGGGGTTTTGGCATAATGATTGATGATATTGGGGCTTCAATATACGCTTATATAATTTTTATAATCATTCATTATGCAGTCTAAAGACGTTATAAATTTAACTCGAGTGCTAGGTGAAAAATTTTTAAAGCAGGGTATTGTTCTTACAACTGTTGAGTCCTGCACTGGTGGCTTGTTGGCTGCAAAACTTACAAATATTGCTGGTAGCTCAACTTGGTTTGATAGAGGATTTATTACATATAGCAATCAATCAAAAATTGATTGCGTAGGTGTTATGAAAAGTACTATTAAAAAATATGGTGCGGTTAGCCAACAAACTGCTAACGAAATGGCTTTAGGGGGTATTCATAATAGCCAAGGAAATCTAGGATTAAGTATTACTGGTATTGCAGGACCTTCTGGAGGATCTAAACTTAAACCAGTTGGTACTGTTTTTTTTGCAATTGCCAAGAAGCAAGATGTAATTTATGAGCATCAGGCCTTTTTTGATGGAAATAGAGGAGATATTAGAGAAAAAGCACTTCTATTTGCATTAAATCAATTATTGGCGCTTACGTTATAGCAGCAAATATGAAATAATTAAGTGTTAAAAAATAATCAATCAAAGGCGCCTATTAAATGGATGAAAATAAGAAAAAAGCATTAGATGCAGCTTTAGCCCAAATCGAAAAACAGTATGGTAAGGGTTCGATAATGCGAATGGATGACAGCAGTGTAGTCGAGGGTATTCAATCAGTTTCAACTGGATCGTTAGGGCTTGATATAGCATTAGGCATTGGTGGCTTACCTCGTGGACGTGTGGTTGAGATTTATGGACCTGAATCGTCAGGTAAAACTTCATTAACATTGTCAGTTATCGCACAAATGCAGAAGATTGGGGGCACAGCTGCCTTTATAGATGCTGAGCATGCATTAGATACACAATACGCTGCCAAATTAGGCGTAAATATAGAAGATCTTTTAGTCTCACAGCCTGATACTGGAGAGCAAGCACTTGAAATCACTGATATGTTAGTCAGGAGTGGTTCTGTCGATATGATTGTTATAGATTCAGTCGCTGCACTAACGCCAAGAGCTGAAATTGAAGGTGATATGGGTGACTCACATATGGGTTTGCAAGCTAGATTGATGTCACAAGCATTGAGAAAATTAACCAGTCAAATACAAAGAACTAATACTTTGGTTATCTTTATAAATCAATTAAGAATGAAAATTGGTGTGATGTTTGGAAACCCAGAAACCACAACAGGTGGTAATGCTTTAAAATTTTATGCATCTGTGCGATTAGATATCAGACGAATTGGCGCTATAAAAAAAGGTGATGAAGTTATTGGGGCGGAAACAAGGGTCAAGGTTGTTAAAAATAAAGTAGCGCCGCCATTTAAAAAAGCAGAATTTGATGTTCTATATGGTGAAGGTATTTCATTAGAGGGTGAGATTATTGATGAAGGTGTTAATCTTGATCTAATAGAAAAAGCTGGTTCATGGTATAGCTACAAAGGTGAAAAAATTGGGCAAGGTAAAGATAATGCAAGGGAACACCTTAAAGATAATCCAGAGATTTCAAAAGAAATCGAAGACTTAATTAGAGCTCAATCTAGCCTCTCTATGGCTAATAAAGAGATAGAGAAAATCGAAGATAAATCTGAGGAAGATAGTCAAACTGACAAATAATTCCAATAAAAATCAGATTCAATTAAAAAAAAGGGCTCTCTACTATCTAGGCAAAAGAGATTACTCCAGAGTGGAGCTAGGACGTAAAATTTTAAATTATTCTGAATCTCTCGAATTAAGTAAAGTTGATTTAGAATTAATACTGGATGAATTGGAAGAAAAAGATTGGCTGTCAGATAGTAGGTTTACTGAACAATTTGTATTATCAAAAAAAAGAAAGTTTGGTGCTCGTAAGATTGCACATGAACTTAAATTACGTGGAGTTAATGAATCAATAATAAGCCGAGTTCTTGGAGATATTAAGGGGGATGAATTTTTATTAGCCAAGAAAATATGGGAGAAAAAATTTAATCAGATTCCACTTACAATTGATGAAAAAGCTAAGCAAATTAGATTTATGCAAAGCCGAGGTATTGAGGTGGCAATAATTCATCAAATATTATCTGGTAAATCGCCTGAATTCATATGACAACAAAAAAACAAATAATTACAACAGAAGAAATAAGATCTTTATTTTTAAATTTCTTTAAAAATAAAGGGCATACAATTGTTGCATCAAGTAGCCTTATTCCTCATGGAGACGCCACTCTTTTGTTCACAAATGCTGGAATGAATCAATTTAAAGACGTATTTCTAGGCATTGAAAATAAAGAATATAAAACTGCTACCTCAAGTCAAAAATGCGTGCGCGCTGGAGGTAAACATAATGACCTAGAAAATGTTGGGTACACAGCTAGACATCATACATTTTTTGAAATGTTAGGGAATTTTAGTTTTGGAGACTACTTCAAAAAAGAGGCAATTCAATATGCGTGGGAACTTTTAACAATAATATATCAAGTACCAGAAGAAAAATTGTTAGTTACAGTCTACAAAGACGACCAAGAAACGTATGATATTTGGTCAAAAATAATTGGACTCTCTGAGGAAAAAATTATTCGTATTGGTGATAATAAAGGATCTAAATATTCATCAGATAATTTTTGGATGATGGGTGATACAGGCCCTTGCGGCCCATGTACTGAAATATTTTATGATCATGGAGGCTTAATTCCTGGAGGACCCCCGGGATCTAAAGATGAAGAAGGTGATCGATATATTGAAATTTGGAACTTAGTATTCATGCAATATAATCGTGATTCAAATGGGAAAATGAAAAATCTACCAAAACCAGCTGTAGACACTGGAATGGGTTTAGAAAGAATTACAGCCGTGCTTCAAGACGTACATTCAAATTATGAAATTGATCTATTTCGCTCACTAATTAACAAGGCTATGGATGTTACTGGAGTTAAAGATGATGGGCATCCATCATTAAAAGTTCTTGCAGACCATATACGTGCAGCAACATTCTTAATATCAGATGGAGTAATACCTGCAAATGAAGGTAGGGGTTACGTACTAAGGCGAATCATTAGGAGAGCTATACGACATGGTTATAAATTAGGCTGCAGGAGTGCATTCTTCTATAAAATAGTTCCGGCTTTAGCTGATTTAATGAAGGCGGCTTATCCAATCACTAAAGCTAAAATAAAAAATATAATGAGTGAAATAAAATCTGAAGAACAGAGATTCTTTGAGACTATTGAAAATGGAATGCTAATTCTCGAAGATTCAATAAAAGACATAAACAATCAAAAGAAAAAGATACTTCCTGGAACTTTGGCTTTTAAACTTCATGACACTTTTGGTTTTCCATTAGATTTAACTGCAGATGTTTGCCGCGAACATAATCTAACTGTAAACGAAAAAGAATTTCAAAAGGAAATGGAAAACCAAAAAAAACGAGCCCGTGAAGCAGGAAAATTTACAAGTAAGCTTGTACTTGATTATGAAGGAAGGGATACCATATTTATTGGCTACGACCAGTCTGAGGCTCAAGTAATAATTGATGGAGTGTTTAAAGGTAGTATTCCTAGTGAATTATTAACAGAAGGTGATGAAGGAATTATAATCTTAAATCAAACTCCCTTTTATGCAGAATCTGGTGGTCAAGTTGGGGATATTGGAACAATTCAAGGTAAAAATTTTGAATTTATTGTCAGGGATACCTATAAAATTAAAGGTAATATTTTTGGGCATGCAGGTTATGTTCAAGCAGGTAGGTTAAATTTAAAAGATAAAGGTAATGCCATTATTAATATTAGCCACCGAAGTAATATTAAAAGAAATCATTCAGCCACCCACCTTCTTCATAAAGCACTAAAAATTATTCTTGGTGATCATGTTGAACAAAAAGGCTCTCTAGTTGATAGTGTAAAAACACGTTTCGATTTTTCTCATAATAAAGCGCTAACCCCAAAAGAGATTAAAGAAGTAGAATTAATTGTTAATTCAGAAATTTTACAAAACCAATCAACACAAACTAGAATTATAAAAATAGAAGAAGCCGAAAAAGAAGGTGCAATGATGTTATTTGGTGAAAAATATGATGAAAAAGTGCGAGTCCTAAATATTGGTAATAGCTCAGAGCTCTGTGGTGGAACGCATGTAAGTCAAACAGGTGATATTGGATTATTTAAAATTCAATCGGAAATTGGGGTTGCATCTGGAGTAAGAAGAATTGAAGCAACAACAGGCTATAATTTACTTGAAATTATGGAGCAACAAGAAAATATATTGGAAAAACTGGCATCTGATCTTAAAACTGGCACACAAGATATTCCTGATAAATTAAACCAGCTTCTATCTCAAATAAAAGAGAATGAAAAACTTATTTATGATTTAAAATCTAAAATTGCATCAAGTGAAGGAGATAGCCTTATTAATAAAGCAATTAAAATAAAAAACTATTCTTTTTTAGCAGAGGTAATTAGCGATCAAGGGACAAACCAATTAAGAGAAATGATTGATAAATTAAAAAATAATCTTAAAAGTGCCGTTATAATACTGTGCACAGTTACTGATAATAAAATTTCTTTTGCAGTTGGCGTAACAGATGATTTAACAAACTCAATAGATGCAGGTGTAATTGCAAAAGTTCTAGGGGAAAAAGTAGGTGGGAAAGGTGGTGGGCGAAAAAATATAGCAATGGCTGGTGGCACTTTGATTAAGAAAATTCCAGAAGCAATAAGTCTTATCCAAGAAAATCTTAAGAAATAAAATATAAATTATGTCAATTCTTGTTCAAAAATTTGGTGGGACATCGGTAGCAAATCCTGAAAGAATAAAATCTGTGGCAGAAAAGGTTGCAAAATTTGCATCTCAAGGACATAAGATTGTTGTTGTTGTTTCAGCGATGTCTGGTGAAACAAATAAATTAATTAATTTAGCTGAACAAATGATGAGCCCTCCTGAGCCAAGAGAAATGGATACTATTGTGTCAACTGGTGAGCAGATAACAAGTGGGCTTACTGCTTTAGCATTAATAAATTTAGGTATTAAAGCTAAAAGTTATACTGGACATCAAGTTAAAATACTTACAAACAAATCGCACACGAAAGCTCGTATTGAAAATATCGATTCGAAAATAATTAAAAAAGATTTAAATGAAGGCTTTGTTATTGTTGTAGCTGGGTTCCAAGGGTCAGATATAGAAGGTAATATTACCACTCTTGGCAGGGGGGGTTCAGATACTACAGCAGTAGCTCTAGCTGCATCACTCAAGGCTGATGAGTGTCAAATATATACTGATGTAGATGGAATATATACAACAGACCCAAGAGTTGTCCCGGAAGCAAGAAAATTAGATTCAATTACTTTTGAAGAAATGTTAGAAATGGCCAGTCTAGGGTCGAAAGTACTTCAAACGCGGGCAGTAGAATTTGCTGGAAAATATAAAGTTAAACTAAGAGTTCTCTCAAGTTTTCAATCATATGGAGAGGGTACAATTATCACTTTTGAGGATCAAAAAAATATGGAAGAACCAATTATTTCAGGAATTGCTTTCAACAGGGATGAAGCCAAAATAACGATCCTAGGTGTTCCCGATATGCCAGGTATAGCCTATCAAATATTAGGGCCTGTAGCTGAGTCAAATATTGATGTTGATATGATTATTCAAAATGTAGGGCAAGATGGGTTAACTGACTTTACATTTACCATCCATCAAGATGATATGAAAAAAACTTTAGCGATTCTTAACGAAAAAGTAAAGGACCATGTTAAAGCTCGAGAAATTAGCGGTGATAATAAAATAGCTAAATTGTCTATTGTTGGTGTTGGTATGCGTTCAAATGTGGGGGTTGCAAGTAAAATGTTTAGGACTCTTGCAGAAGAAGGTATCAATATAACCACTATTTCAACTAGTGAAATAAAAATCTCAGTAATTCTAGAAGAAAAACTTTTAGACAAAGCGGTAAAATCTTTACATAAGATATTTGACCTAGAAACGGCCTAATATCTTGATTTGTACTTCTATTTGAAGTATCGTACGACGATAAATTCGGAGAGTTGGCTGAGCGGTTGAAAGCGCCTCCCTGCTAAGGAGGTATACGGGGTTAACCTGTATCGAGGGTTCGAATCCCTCACTCTCCGCCAATATTTTTGGTGCCTCATAATTAGATTAAATTGGGGCTTTTTCCTCTTTCGTTAAGAAGTTTACTAATTATAATGCGCTTCCCATTCAAGCTTATCGCTCTCATCAAAAATATAATAGAATATTCTACTTCCAGTACCATATAATATTTCGATATTAATAACTTAGGAGCTAAATAATGTTAATGGATATAAATATAATCGGAATGATTCTGGCAGTAATAGCTCTTATAATTTGGTTAGTCTTTAAGTAACAAATTAAAAATGAAAATTGCTATTATTGGTGCTGGTATTTCAGCAATCACCATCGCACGCAACCTTAAAGACATTGCTAACGTATCACTCTTTGAAAAAAGCCGAGGGGTGGGTGGTAGAATGGCTTTACGTCGTTTTGGACCATATGAATTTGATCATGGTGCCCAATTTTTTACTGCTAAAAGTGAGAATTTTAAAAATTTCCTTGCGCCATTGATAAAAAAAAATGTGATTCAACAATGGGACGCACGCTTTGCGGAATTTAAAAATAATAAAATACTAAGGAGAGTTACTTGGGACTCAGAATACCCTCATTATGTGGGTGTACCGGGGATGAATGCAATACCTATGTATCTATCTAAAGAGCTTAATATTAAATTAAACGTCAAAGTTAGTAAAATTATTAGGAATACTGCGAATGGTTGGGAGTTATTTGATGATGATTTGAATAATTTAGGGCAATATGATTGGGTTATATCTACCGCTCCGGCAATTCAATCTGCAGAAATACTTCCCGAATGCTTTAAACACCGTAATAACTTGTTGGATAAAAAAATGGTAGGTTGTTTTTCTTTAATGCTTGGTTTTACTAAAGCACTGCCATTACTATGGGATGCAGCTCTCATAAGTGATGCTGATATAAGTTGGGTATCAATTAATAGCTCTAAGCCAAGCAGAGCCAAATCTTTTTCTATGTTAGTTCATTCAACTAATGCGTGGGCAGAAAAGCATTTAGCTGATGACTATCAAAATGTTATTTCCTATCTAACGAAAGAAACTTCCAAAATTATCGGCCATGATGCTAGCCAAGCTGATCATATCGACCTTCATGCTTGGCGATATGCAAATATAGGCAAGCAAACTAAATCTGATTTATTAATCGATTATGACAATAGGCTTGGTGCATGTGGTGATTGGTTAAGTCATGGAAGAATTGAAAGTGCTTTTGAAGCAGGATTTAAGATTGCAAAGGAATTTAAGAAAATATTAAAGTAGAATTTCTTTAAAAATAATTTATAGGCTTAAAAAATTCGTTAGGATGCCAACCAAATTTATGCTTTTGGCTTTCTTTTTTGTATCTCATCTAAAATTAATTTGCATTCAGCTGTTGTTAATGTGCAGCCGTTAACTCCATCTTCAAAGTTATAACCACCAAGCATTAACTCAATAAATTTTTTGACTTCTTTTAATTCAAGATCGAGAAGTGTTGCTATCTCAATCAACATTTGAGTATGCTCTTCTGTGTACATAATAACCTCACAAATAAATAATAAATATAACTATAACCCCTATTCCATAAATTTTTCAAACATTCTATTTGTTAACAAAGAAATGTGTTAGATTATGACCTCTTATTTATTTAAATAAATCTATTTAGAAAGTTACCGTCTAATTTCAATGTCTTCCACATATAATTTTCCAGAAATTAAAACTAATTTACTAAGTGGCTTAACAGTTGCATTAGCAATGGTGCCTGAGGCAATTGCATTTGCTCTTATTGCTCAAGTCTCACCCCTGACAGGTCTTTATGCTGCCATATTAGTTTGCTTGATTACGTCGGTATTTGGTGGTCGTCCTGGAATGGTTTCTGGTGCAACCGGAGCGCTTGCAGTTGTGATGGTCTCACTAGTAGTTCAACATGGTCCGGAATATCTGTTTTTCACAGTGATAATGATGGGAATATTGCAAATAATATTTGCACTTTTTAAATTGGGCAAATTTATTCGTATGGTTCCTTATCCAGTAATGCTTGGATTTGTAAATGGATTAGCAATTGTTATATTTATTGCACAATTTAATCACTTTAAAACTATTAATAGTGAAGGAATACCAATTTGGATGGAGGGTTTACCGCTTTATATTATGGGAGGTTTAATTGCTCTAACAGTTGCTATTATTTATATCTTTCCAAAAATAACTAAAGCTGTTCCATCAACACTAGCTGCAATAATTATTACTACTGGTATTGTTTCATTTTTCGGCATTGATAGTAAAACGGTTGGTGACTTAGGCTCAATTGCTGGTGGTATCCCTGATTTTAATTTTCCACTAGTTCCTTTAAATTTAGAGACTTTTAAAATTACATTACCTTATGCTTTTTTATTGGCTGCAATTGGCTTAATAGAATCACTTCTTACATTGAATTTAATTGATGATATGACTGATACTAGAGGGAGGCCTAATAAAGAATCATTAGCGCAGGGCTTTGCTAATATTGTAACTGGATTTTTTGGAGGTATGGGTGGCTGTGCAATGATTGGCCAAAGTATGATTAATATTAACAATGGAGCCGTTAAACGGTTGTCTGGAATTGCAACAGCAATTTTTCTAGCCTCCTTTGTTTTATTTCTTTCTAAATGGATTGAAATGATTCCTTTAGCTGCACTTATTGGAGTAATGTTTGTAGTTGCTGAAAAGACTTTTGAATGGGCCAGTCTAAGGTTGTTCGGCAAAGTACCCGCAAAAGATATTTTTGTTGGCCTGCTTGTTGGAGCAGTAACTATCGTTGCAGATTTAGCAATAGCCGTTATTTTGGGGGTTATTGTATCAGCACTAGTTTTTGCTTGGGAGCATGCGAGAATAATTGAAGTTACAACCTCAAAAAATAAAAAAGGTTGGAAAATATACGAACTTAAGGGAACACTTTTCTTTGCGTCGGTTAAAAACTTTAATGAATTATTTAGAATCAAGGAAGACCCAAAAGAAATTATTATTGATTTTAAATTATCTAAAGTAGCTGATCATTCTGCACTTATGGCAATTGATAGTTTAGCTAATAAATATAAATTAGCTGGTAAAAAATTACACCTTGTACATTTAAGCCCAGACTGCTTAGAAGTCTTAGAAAGCGCAAAAAAAATGGTGGAAATAAATGTGCTTGAAGATCCTAAATACCATATTGCAGATGATAAGCTAAGTTAAAACGCAACGAATAAAGAGCAAGGAATTAACTATATTCGCATCCTGATTTTTCTTTGTATTCAATTATAAATGTAGTAAACTAATTTCAAAATATCGCTTTCAATCCAATTAAATATTAAATTAAAAAAATTATAAGGACAATTTTTTGGCTGAAAATAATTCACATGATGAATCATCAATAACCGTAATTCAAAAATGGCGTGTCCATGCTGATAAAATTCAACTAGATGCAAATAAGATTATTCTAGGACAAGAAAAAGCAATAAAACTAATCGTTATTAGCCTATTTGCAAGGGGTCATGTATTGCTAGAAGGCGGCGTAGGGGTCGGTAAAACGACACTATTACAAGTAATTACCAAATTAATTGGTGGAGAATATGAGCGAGTAGAAGGGACCGTTGACTTAATGCCGAATGACATCATTTATCATGCATCTATTAATGCCGAAGGAAAGCCCAATATCTCCAAAGGTCCTCTCCTTAAAAAAGGTGAGGATTTATCAATATTCTTCTTTAACGAAATTAATAGAGCAAGGCCCCAGGTTCATTCTTTACTATTAAGAGCAATGACAGAGAAATCAGTTAGTGCATTTAATAAAGATATTTATTTACCAAATATGGTTGTTTTCGCAGATCGAAATCAAGTTGAAAAGAACGAGACTTTTGAGCTTCCAGCAGCGGCACGTGATAGATTTATGATGGAAATTTCAATCGAAGCTCCAAAAGATAAGGCATTACGTGATTCAATAATTTTTGATAGTAGATTCCAGGATACTAGTAAATTAGTTAAAGATATCCCTATCGCTAACTTTGACTGCAAAGAACTTAATAAAATGTCTGTTGCAATTCAAAATGAGGTTCAAGCTAGTGATCATATAAGGGACTATGTAGAAAATTTATGGTTAGCTACTGAGGACCCAAAAAAATTCAATATAAATATTAAAGAAGTAGATATGGACGACTTCATTGTTGCAGGCGCAAGCCCAAGAGGAATGATTATGCTCATCAAAGCAGCCAAAGTTAATGCATGGTTAAATAATAGATCGCATATTGAACCTATTGATATTGATTACGTTTTTCATGAGGTTATGGCACACAGACTCGTGATAAATAGAATATATGAAAATAATAAAATAAAATTACTCAAGCAATTTTCACAAGAAATTCTTCTAAGAGTGCCAACTCCAGTATTGGATTAAAATTGAAGAATAATCAATTTACATATTCTATTTCCTGGCGATCAAGAAATAATAGATATGGAAATAATCTAAGCTCAAAGATAGGCAATGATTTTGAATACAGTGGCTCCAAAAATTTTAATGACCACCCTGATTTAACTCGAATAGACATTAAGAATTCAATTACAGACCCTTTTGAAGATATATACGTTAAGACATTTAACTTAAATAACCCTATTAATTTAGTTGCCTTATGTGATATATCCAGCTCAATGTTTGTAAATAAAAACAATAATTCATTAATAAAAAATTTATCAAAAATTGTTGCAAGTTCAGCAGTCAATCAAGGTGATCGGTTCAGTATGATTTGCTATAACGACTCGATTGAAAAAAGTTATCAATTGGAACCTGGAAATAATCAACAGTACATAAATCAATGGATAGATAAAGCTACATTTGAATTAAATAAAAGCTCTAGTGATGGAATAAAAGATATAAATAAGTATTTACCAGATGAAAAGTCTTTGATATTTTGGATTTCAGATTTTCACTACACTCCTATAAAGATAGATCAAATACTAAATAAACTATCAACTCACCATATAATTCCAATTTTTATTTCATCAGAGAGTGAAATTAAAAGAATGCCAAATTATGGATTTAGAAAGTTTATTGATTCGGAGCAAGACTTAGAACATGAAATATTCCTGAGGCCGAGTGTAAAACGAAAAATATTAACTGATTATAAAAATATGAAAAATATAATATTTAATATATTTTCGAAGAAGCAATTAAAACAAATAGAAATTAATGAAGATATTAATTTAGAAAGCATCCAAAAATACTTCTTAACCAATTACATATGAAAAAGATTTTATTTTTCACTTTAATTTTATTTTTTCATACTTTAGTATTTTCAAAAAATTATGAAACAGAAACTAATATTTTAAATTTAACATATGGCTTCCAACTAGGTGACTTGATTATCATTGAAGACAAGATTATTTCAGATCAAAAATTCTCAAAAGTACCAAAATTAATAATTGAAAAAAATATAAATCTCCAATTAACTAAACAAATAAATGAAATAATTGAGGATGAAGGTAAATATACCTTTATAAATAAAATTATTTACCAAATATTTCAAAAAACAGATAATGGACATTTTGAATTACCACTTCATAAATATACATCTATTAATGAAGATATTTTAATGCCACAAAAAAAATACTGGTTCTCAAAAATATCTAATTCGTCTTTGAATAATGTACTACAAAATGCTATTGATCAAAAAAAACCGAGTCTACTCAAAATTCAATATCAATTCTATTATTTATTAGTAATAATTATTTTATTAATATCAATAATTTTAATTTATAAAAATATTGATATTCCATTCTTAAGAAGAATGAATGGTCCTTTTGCAAAAGCACATAAGAAAATTAAAATCTTAATTAATAAAAAAGAAAAAGGTAATTACGTTGAATCCATTTTAATTTTAACTAATGGCTTCAACAAAACTTTTGGAAAGAATATAAACATTTCTAATTTAAATGAATTCACTGAGAAAAATATAAATTATCAGTTGATTAAAGATGAAATTAAAATTTTTGTAGAAGTATCTTCTGCTGAAATTTACTCGTCTAAATCATATTTTACTAAAAATCGTTTTAACGATATTTATAATTTTTCAAAGCTACTTAGAACTATTGAAAGAAAATTATAGATGACATTTGTAAATTTAAATTGGTTTTTTTTATTACCATTGATACTTTTACCATTCTTTATATCTGTATCTGATAAATTTTTAATCAGTAATATCCATGTTTTTCATGAAGATAATCTTTCAAAAAAAATTAATCTAATTACTAAGTTAATTATGTCCTTAATAATACTTTTCTTAATTTTGATTCTTGCCAACCCATGGTCTAATTCGTCAACCATAACCCAAATTGGCAAAGGTGCTCAATTAGTATTCGTTATTGATAGAAGTGTCAGTATGGCTAAACCATTTATTGGAGGTGATTCTAATAAATCAGAGATAAAATCACTTGCTGCAAGAAGAATTTTAAAAGATTTTATCAACAGCCGCCCATTAGATATGATTGGGATTGTAGGCTTTTCTAATTCAGCATTGTATGGCTCTAAAATTACAAAAAATAGAAATTATACTTATGCGGCAATTGACGCAGCTACAAAATCAGCCATTAATCAAACAAATATTGGCTCAGGAATGACATCTGGGCTATTCATGTTTAGTGAAATTGCTACTACCGGATCACAGGCATTAGTATTACTCTCAGATGGAGCAGGAAAAATATCTAAGCGAGTTAAAGATCGGATAGCTCAAATCTTATCTGAAAAAAAAATAAATTTGTATTGGATAATTATAAAAGAACCAAATGATCCTAGCTTATTTTCGGATAATACTTATCTTGAAGGGAGGGAACCAACAATTATTAAATTAGATATGTTTTTTAAATCTCTTAATACTGAATATCAAGCTTATGAAGCAGAGAACCCAGATGCATTAACAAGTGCAATAAAGGATATTGACTCAAAGGAAAAAAGACCAATTGAAATTGAAAAGGATATCCCAGGTGATAATTATAATCCGTTCTTATTAAGAATATTGTTAGTCCTTCTTTTGTCATTAATTTTAATTAAAAATATTAAGGTGTAGCAGATGTTATTTATAAAAAAAATATTAAATTTAAATAATTTTATTTTTATTTTTATTTTACTAATATGTATTGTTTTAGCTGTAAATGAATTTATTAAACTAAAAAATATAAATAAAATTAACAACCAGTTAACTAACAATGAGTTAGTTATTAACGAGCAATATGAACAAATTAGTTTATATTCTTCTGCATACTTATTAGGTAAACAAGGGGAATACGAGAATGCAATAGAAAAATATAATGTTCTTTTAAAATTATTTCCTGAAACTAATAATATCGATATTATTTATTTTAATATAGGGACTTTATTCCTTCAAGATGGCTTATCCAAACCGTTAAGCGATGATGGAAAATTAACAGTTGAGAATTTTCATAAGTTACAGAGTGCTATTATTTCATATGAGAAAGTTTTAAAGATAAATCCATTAAATAAATTAGCAAAGTTCAATTTAAGCATTTTATATTCATCGATGCCGGATAAACCTTCAGAAATTATTTCAGATAAAGCAGTTCAAGAGCTTAGTAATATACCCATTGGATTACCATGAAATTTAAATTATTAAATTTAATTCGAAATAAAAAAGAATTATTAGTTCTTATATTGAGTATTACTCTTTGCTTAATCGCTATTAATAATCCAATTTTAAAAATCGAAAAATCTGTTGCTAGTTACATGTTTGTTGTTGATGTATCTCAATCAATGAATGCAGAGGACTTAACGTACAATAAAAAAAATATTTCTCGAATTGAATACACAAAACTAATACTTAAAAATATTATTGATGCATCTGAATGTGGAAGTTTTTTTAGTATAAATATATTTGCAGCTGATAATGTTGCATCAATCATAGAGCCTGTTGAGAAATGTAAGAATTATGATGAACTAATTGACACAGTTCAAAAACTTGAATGGAGAATGGCATGGAAAGGCAATTCAAGAATTACTTTTGGTATAAAGTCTGCTGCTAAAATGCAAGATAGCCTTAATTTTCCCTCTAAAATTCTTTTTTTTACTGATGGGGATGAGGCTCCTAAAGTTAATGCAATTAATAAAGTTAATCTAGATAACTTTAGCTTAGGAAGCGAATTAATTTTTATTGGTATTGGTGGTGACAAAGATGTTCCTGTACCAAGATATAACTCGAGAAATATGCTCGTTGGTTTTTGGGGTATGGATATTTATGATTCCCTACCAGGGGCGACAGGAGAAAGAAGTTCTGATAGCGGTAAAGACGACCCGGACCCATCGGTTGCTTCTGCAGAATACGATCGCTATTTATCAAAATTATACGAAGAGTACCTTTTAGAGTTATCGATCCAAATAAAATCACAATATATTAAAGGCGATATTTCAAATAAATTTGTAAAAACTATTCTTAAAAATAAGCCTCAAAAAAAAATAAAATCTGAACTTTTATTAGAGCGACCTAGTGTTTTTATAATTTTATTATTAATTGTTCTTTTATATACTGAAAATTACATAGTAGCTTTCTTTAAAAGATTCACTCAAAAATAATTATATAAATATTTCATGAAAAATAATAAATTATTATCAATAGTTGGGCTATTTGTACTATCTATTATATGGGGGGCTAATGTTCCCTATATGAAAGCTGCATTAGATTTTTCTGGTCCCGCAGAATTTGCTTTTATACGAAATTTTTTTGGAGCTATTGTATTGTTTGGAATACTTTTAGTTTTAAAAAAACCAATCCTTATAAGAGAAGCCCCTAAGCTCTTTGTGCTAGGTCTTTTTCAAACAGCAGGATTTACAGGGTTTCTTATATGGGCTTTATTAGAAGGTGGCGCAAGTAAAACTGTTATTTTAGTATTTACGATGCCCTTATGGGTAGCAATGATGGCATGGCCATTATTGAGAGAAAGGTTGTCTACTGTTCAATGGTTTGCTGCAGGAATATCTTTTTTAGGGATAGGGATAATTTTCAACCCCCTAAGCGATGGAAATAATATCTTAAGCTGCTCTCTTGCATTAGCATCTGGTTTTTCATGGGCTTGCGGTGTAATTCTATCAAAGAAGATTCATATTAAGTTTCCAAAATTAGATCTTCTGACTATGACTGCATGGCAAATGCTATGGGGGTCAATTCCTTTATTTATAATTCTATTTATTGTTAATTCAGAACCAATTATGTGGACAAATTATTTTATAAGTATTGTTTTATTTAATATAATTTTTGTGAATGCTATTGCTTATTTATTATGGTTTTTTTCATTAAAACATCTTGAAGCTTCTTCAGTTTCAATGCTATCTTTAATAACACCTATAGCTGGTGGAGTATCAGCATGGTTATTGCTTGGCGAGGTGCCTAATAATTCTGAGAAAATTGGTTATTTTCTTATTTTACTTGGCATTTTTTCACTACTATTTTATAAGAATATAAAAAAAAATTAAGTCTCTTTTACGTATGATTCTTTTGGTTTTAAAACCAACCAAAATCCATGGGCATTTTGCTGTTGGGTAACCTGAATGACCTCAAAATGCTTTACAAACTTTTCTAACCACCATGAAGTTGATTCTTGGATTAAATGTGCATTCCTTCCATCTGACAATATCTTTTGCGCAGGTGCGCGATTTACTGTGCAGACACAATATTTGGTTGTAATGCTTGATAGCTCAGCCATCACGTTATCAATAAAATCTGGCTCTATATGTTCTAAAACATCAATACAGCATAAAAGGTCTGCTGTTTTTGGTTCTCCATATTCTGGAAATGCTGGGTCATATGGAAAATATAATTCTGGTAGATTATTTAACTCCTTAAGAGCTTCTGCTAATCTTTTTTTACCTGCGCCATAATCAGATAGTGACTTACATTGATAAAAGGTAATAATCTCAGAAACAATTGGTGCAAAATGTGTTGATGCACTTCCATAATTTGAATTAAGGTGTAATTCTTTTTGCATTAACATGTATTCTTTACTAATCGTTTCCATAATTTTCCAAAAAAATTTAATTTGATATTAATGTTAGGATATAATTTTTTGTTCTTAAGGTTAAATTTTAATTCTGGGTCTATTTCTAATTCCACAAATAAATATATTACCCTCATTCATATTATATTGTAGTAAACTGATATTAGTGAAAAAAATATTTTTCTCCTACTTTCATATGTTAAAACTTAGCGGTTAAAAAAAATAAAAAAGCTTTTTACAATTCTAATGATTATTTCAAATCAACTATATTCTGAGACTAACCAAAACTCTTTTGAAGTTGCCTACCTTGCTGGGGGCTGCTACTGGGGACTTGAGGACTTAATTATGGAAATTCCAGGTGTTGAACAGACTAAAGTTGGTTTCTCCGGTGGACATATAAAAAATGTATCCTACAAAGAAGTTACTCGTGGAGATACTGGTCACGCAGAAAGTATTGAAATTAAATTTCAAAGTAAAGAATTAAGCTATGAAGATTTACTTTTTAATTTTTTTAGAATGCATAATCCTACAACTCTCAACCAACAAGGAAATGATAAAGGTACGCAGTATAGGTCTTCAATATTTTATACCAATGATGAACAAAAAAATATTGCCCAAAATGTAATCAATATTGTTAACGAGTCAAAAAAATGGGACGATCCGGTTTTAACTGAAATTATTGCTTTCACTAATTTTTATCCTGCTGAAGAAACCCACCAAAAATATATCTCAAAAAATCCAGATGGTTATAGCTGTCACTTTGTAAGAAATTTTGATTTCACAAAATAAGTTACATTTTTATAAAATCACGTTTACCTAAATTAACGCCATTAGCTCTTAAAATATCATAAGTAGTTGTCATATGAAAAAAGAAGTGAGGGATAATCCATTCACTTAGATATATAAAACCATTTTTAAATTTGAAAATTAGTTTACGCTTACCTATTGATAATTCGATTTTCTTTAGTTCAGAGCGATCCATTTGCTTTGATTTAATTTTTTCTAAGAATGTAATAGTTTTTTTAATTCTTTTCTGTAAATCAGAGAATGTAGTTTCATTGTCTTTATAAGATGGAGCCTTTACGCCTGACAGTCTTCCAATCCCCAACCTGACCATGTCGGTTCCAATTTGGATTTGCTTTGTAAGTGACATCATATCTGGTGCTAGTCTTGCATTCAAAAATACTGTTTTATCAATATTTCTTTTTTCTGCATCTTTTTCTGCTTTTAACAAAATACGGGATAGAATATTAAAGTTATGAATAAACATTGGAATCGAAATTTCATACATTGATAAAGCCATATTTAATACCTCATTTAGTTTTTCAATGTTTCATTATACGTTTTTAACATAAATTAAATTAATTACAATAAAGACTTTTTAAGATGAAAAATTCAAAATTAGATGCTCACAAGCATCAATGGTACGCTTACTACTCGGAAAAAAGAATCGTTCACCAATGGTTTCAAGTTAAACTTTTAGAAAATTTACCCGTGCAACGTATTATGGAAATAGGTCCCGCATATGGTGTACCAACTGCCTTGCTTGCTAATGCTGGTTATGAAGTAACGACATTAGACTTTATGAAACGTAATCTTTTGGAGCTTCCTCACATATTATTGCTGATTTATGGAAAGCTACCCCTGAGGTATATTCAAATCAGGATTGTATTTTATGTTGTGAAGTATTAGAACATTTTCCTTTTGAAAAATCATGTGACTTATTGTCTAATTTTTATAAAAGTAAAGTTCCATACTTAATTTTATCTGTTCCTTATAATGCTCCGCAACTAAATTTTAGTTTATATATAAATAGTCATACTATTAAAAAACATACAGCTTTTAAATTTAGAAATAGTTTTAGAAGATTTAAAAAAGGAGATCCAGTCGATGGTCAATTAGGCCACCAATGGGAAATCGGTTTTAAAGATTACCCCCTAAACAAATTAACGAATGCTGTTAAAGCTGCAGGTTGGGATATTGTTAAATGTGATTTCACAGCTGCCACACGATCAGTTTTCATAGTTGCCAAAAATAACTCATCTGTTTAAGTAAAATTTATAAAAATATGTAATTTAATGATTTTATTAAAAATATAATGCTAATTTTAAAAGCTAAGTAAGTTAAAAGTAACTATAATGTTCTTGTGTATACATTGACTAAATTTTTATACCATCGCCTTATCCTGTTATCTCTAATTCTGATGATATTCTTGACGCCAGGGTGTTCTCAGCTTGGCCCAGATTTCATGGAAAATGGAAGAAATGAATATAATAAAGTGCTAGCAAACACTAATGACGAAGAGATGTTACTAAATTTAGTTAGAAGAAGGTATGCCGATAGTATTGCGATTTTAGAAGTAAATAGTGTATCTACATCTCTTGAGTGGAAGCGAAGCGGTAGTTTAATAGCTAATATCTTTGAAGGTACCGATAATAATAATTTAGGTGTGAGAAGTGATGGGTCTTATAGTGAAAAGCCAACCATCACCTATTTACCTCTTCAAGGGTCTAGCTACGTTAGGAACGTATTAAGCCCAATTAATCCAGAAGTGATCTTACTACTAACTAGGTCAGGGTGGAGTATTGAAAGGTTATTAAGACTAACGGCTAATAAAATTAATGGGATAAATAATGCATCAGAAGCATCTGGGCCAACACCAAATTTTGAACCATCTTATAAAGAATTCAAAGCATTAGCTAATATTTTTTACCGACTTCAGCAAAAAAATATTATTAGCTTTGGTTACCAATTACAAGGCGATAGAAGTAAGCTTTCACTTATTATTAGACAAAGATTTAGTAAATCAGAAGAAGTTAAAAGCCTTCTGACTGCTTTAAATTTATCTACTACAAATACAATTATTCCATTAACTACAAATTTCTCCAGTGGAGCAGAAGGAGAAAATATTGAAATTAATTTAAGGTCATTGGCAGGCATTCAATTTTTCTTATCTCATGGTGTTCATATTCCTCATGATGACATCATTAATAATCGAGTTAAGGTTACAAAAACAGAAGGTGGTCAAAACTTTAATTGGCAACAAATTCTTTCAGATCTTTTTGTTGTTTATTCCCAAAAAGAAAAACCTAGTAACGCTTCTGTCAAAGTAAAATATAGAGGTCATTGGTTTTTTATCAAAGATAATGATATGGAGAGTAAGTACACACTAATGCTTCTTAATCAAATAAGTGCTTTACAATCAGGTAATTTAGAAAAAGTTGGTCCAGTTCTAACGCTTCCAGTGTCTCAGTAGAAAATCTTGTATCTAAATTATCTTTAAAATTAAGTTATAATATCGCCCAAGCGCCCGTAGCTCAGTTGGATAGAGTACTTGGCTACGAACCAAGGGGTCAGGAGTTCGAATCTTCTCGGGCGCGCCAATTTATTTTTTTTGCGCCCGTAGCTCAGCTGGATAGAGTACTTGGCTTCGAACCAAGGGGTCAGGAGTTCGAATCTTCTCGGGCGCGCCAATTATTTATAATGTACTATTTTGTGTGTAAGACTTTGCCAGGCCTTCATCAATCTTTGATATAAGGTTTACTATTTTATTAAACTCTAGTTTATCTTTTTGCTCAATACTAATTTCAGCTAGCTCTATTAAAGAATCTAAGTGTACATCGTTTAATTTGATTGCTTGTTTAAGAAACAATTTTGCAAAATCAAAATTAGTCATTTTTCTTTGGGCAAAACCTAAGTAATACCATGCATCAGCATTTTCTTCATCAGCTTGAGTCCATCTCTTAGCTATTTTTAGCATAAGCGGCCAATCTTCGTTTTGCATAGGCAAGACCACTCTCATAAAAAAAGGTTTTTGGTCTTCAGCTAAACTCCAAAAAGGAGCTGCGTTACTTTTTAGATTTATTTGCTCTTTTGTTTTGAGTAATTCTTTAATCCAGTCAGCTGGAAGGCAATAGTAGTAGTTATCCCTTCTTCCAGGACTTTTAAATGTTGTGATGCCTACAAGATTGTAGTCAAGGTCAAATAATGCTCCTCCACTAGAGCCTACTGTAAAGCCTGCTGAAGATCTTATAATATTACTCTTGTGGAATGGGTATAACGCCTTAATTTTTCCGTAAGAAGGGAGGGGCATTGGATTGTCATTTGGAAATGTTAAGGAAAAAACTTTTTCTTCGTAGTCTAAATCTTTTGACGCTCTATGACTAACAGAAGGTAAAGGTAAGTTGTCAAACTTTAAAATACATAAATCATTTTCCCAGTCTGCGTATACAGAAATTGGTGTATATGTTTTAAAGAACTTAACAACATTAACACCATCACTATCTGCAAAAATATGACAATTTGTAGCCACATGATTTTCTTTAATCACAATTCCAGAACCAGAACCAGTTATACCTCCTTTGAAGGTTACGAATACTTGCGCCATTGACTCACTTAAGCCAAATAATTCTGCTTGGGCAGGATAACTATGTGAATATTGGGATAGAAGTACTAATACTAGGAAATAAATTTTTTTAAACATAATTTACGACAATCTATATAAATATTAATTCATATTTATTTTACATATATATTGTATACAAATCATTAGTATGCTAATAATAATGAAGTGCTAAGTACAAATAATAATAAAAGCCATTTTTATTTTACTTTTAGGAGGAGTATTAAGATGTTAAAAAAAACTAGTAGTCTGTATCAGAAGTTGTTTGGTTCGTTGTTAGCAGTATTGGTAATAGGATTTTTTTCAACAGTTGTAAAAGCTGGGGGTGAAGAAGAGTCTTTATATACAAGGTTAGGTGGGACTTATAATATCGCTTTAACAGTTGATCATCTTGTTGACAAAATTTATGTTAATAAAGCTCTGATGCAAATCCAGCTTTAAAAGCAGTTCACGATGCTGCTCATACTAAAGTGGGATTCAAAGTAATGTTAACTAATTGGGTCGTCGCAAGAACAGGTGGGCCAAAAATATATCAACCTGATGAATTTGGTAGAGGTAAAAATATGAAGGATAGCCACCCTCACTTAAATATTAGTGATCGTGAATTTGACATCATCATGACTGAGTGCCTACAAACATTCTATGCATGGAATGTACCTGATTATGAAATTAGCCAAGTTAATGGGTGATTTACAAAGCTTTCGTGATGTTATTGTAACCAACCCAACTGCCGGTTATAAAAACCCATACAAAACAGCGAATCAGTAAAACTTAGAAAAAGCTGAAGTTATAATATAAGAACTTTAAAAAAGGCTATAAATATAGCCTTTTTTAATTTTAAGGTATTTTTAATACTATTTGATTATTTTAATAAGCTATCTAATTTTTTCTCTTTTTCTGTCATTGTTTGGGCAAGTTGGTTTAGAGTTTCTTTGAGTTCATTAAAATCTTTAGTTTTAAGGTGGGTCTTACAAGCAACTTTATTTTGAATAGAAGCCACCTGAACTTCTAAATCTATACCAGATTTTGTTAGTGAGACCATCACTATTCTTTCATCTAGATCAGAACGCTGTCTTTTGACTAAATTCATTTTTTCTAATTTTTGAACAATGGGTGTAATTGTAGGTGAATCCAATTTCAAAGTTTTAGCAATGTCTTTTATGCTGCAACTTTCTGATTCCCAAAGTACCAATAAAACAAGGTACTGCGTGTAAGTTATCCCTATCTCATTAAGGTAAATACGATAGTAGCGAATAATAGAGTTTGTAGCGGCGTAAAGTGCAAAACAAAGCTGATTATTGAGTAGTAAATTTTTATGCTGGGTCATTTTTTTAATTGTACATTAAATTATACTTACAAGTTATTTAAACATACTTTTGGAAAATCTGCGGAATTGAATCCGCGGATTTAATTAAAATATTAAATAGAAAATGGTAGGGTGTGGGAGGATCGAACTCCCGACCATCGGATTAAAAGTCCGGTGCTCTACCAGCTGAGCTAACACCCCATTATTGGAAACGGAATTATCTAGTAATATTGTAATTTGGTCAATGGA
>Ga0209710_1000939_pt1 | contig 23772 bp, 24 predicted proteins | sample ArcticOcean_MG_C_5_FD_187436 | JGI IMG/M metagenome (GOLD analysis project Ga0209710, IMG submission 187436) | Marine microbial communities from western Arctic Ocean - ArcticOcean_MG_CB4_138 (SPAdes) (version 2) | ecosystem: Environmental > Aquatic > Marine > Oceanic | place: Arctic Ocean...
TACAATCTGAAACAGATTTTATGGTAAAATCTCAAGGAGATAAAGAAAGTATAGAAGGCATAGATGCTTTCTTAGAAAAAAGAAAGGCAGATTATAAAAAATTAAGATAGTTTAATTTGTACGGCATATTATTTGCATATATTTTTTATGTTAGTATGTATAAAAATAATAGATAAGTTAAAATTATTTTCTATATTATTTATTTTATTTTCTAATAGTGTTTTGGCTTCAGTCAACGATAATGAAATTTGTAAAAAAACTATAAGTAATATTGAGTCCTTAATAGATATTCCTAAAAATTTATTATTAGGTATTGGTCAAACAGAGTCTGGAAGAGTTCTTAAAAGCAAACAATTAATAGTTTGGCCTTGGACAGTCAATCATTCTGGAAAAAGTCTTTTTTTTGATAATCAAAAACAAATGAAAAAATACGTATTGAAGCATGTTCTCAAAGGAGATAATAATTTAGACGTTGGCTGTATGCAAATTAATTTAAAATGGCATAAACATAATTTTAAAAAAATTAATGACATGATTTCTCCTGAACCAAACGTCTCATATGCTGCATCTTTTTTACTTCAATTAAAAAAGAAATATGGAAATTGGAATGAAGCAATTAAATTTTATCATTCTTCAGATCCTATCAAAAACAAACCGTATTTAAAGAAGGTTTTAAATTTTTGGAAAAATGAAAATAACAAATTTGCTTATTTAGTTGATAAAACAAAAACAAATAAACCTATGAAAGTTGTTTCTGAATCCACCTCCCTTCGTGATAGGCAACCCTTCTTATCTGCAAGATGGGAAAAGGTTGCTTTCTTTAGAAAAATATTTTCACAAAAATAACCTTTCTTTGTTGCTTAAATTTTCAATATGTAATTAGTTAATTAGTGAACTAATTACATATGCTTATTTTTAATTAATGGGGAACTAAATTATGAATGTAAACGAAGCACTGATTTCAAGAAGGTCAGTTCGAAGATTTTTACCAGATTCTGTAATCAAAGAAAAAATTGATAACATTTTAAAAGGAGCAGCTTTTGCTCCAAGTGGTCATAATATTCAACCTTGGCATGTCTATGTGGTTGAAGGTCAAAAAAAACAAAGTATTACAGAATCAATCTTAAATTCTATAAAAGACGGTTCAGCTAAAGATATGAAAACCGAATTTGATTACTATCCTACTGAATGGTTTGAACCTTTCGTTTCGAGAAGAAGAGCTGTTGGATTTGAGTTGTATAATCTTCTTGGAATAGGAAGAGATGATTTTGATGCAAGAAATAAACAAATGCAAGAGAACTTCCATTTTTTTGGAGCTCCAGTAGGAATGTTTATCACCATGGATAGAAGGCTTGCAACAGGTACTTTTATGGATTTAGGAATGTTTATTCAAAGTATATTAGTTGGTGCAAGAGGAGAAGGGCTTCATACTTGTGGACAAGTTGCTTTTACAAAGTTTCATACTCTAATAGCTGATCAGTTGAATTTTAAAGAAAATGAGATGTTAGTTTGTGGTGTTTCTTTAGGTTATGAAGATACCAGTGCTGTGGAAAATACACTTAGAGTAGAAAAATTAGATTACTCAGATTTCACTACTTTTTTATCTTAAATAAGAACATAATAAAATTATATTTAATTCATTAAATAATAGGTTTTAAGAAGATGAGAGTTTTATCATTCAATAGTTCTAAGAGTTATTCAATTCCTGATTTATATTTAAATATAGGTCATTTATTAGATCATTTTATGATGCTAATTTTTGCTAAAGCAGCATTCGATGCTGGTAGAGAATTTGGCTTAAGTTATGAAGAAATAATAGTATATGGAACATTGGGAGTTATAATGTTTGGAGCTGCGGCTCCTTTAGCTGGATGGTTGGCAGACAAATATTCAAGAGCTATTCTAATTACTGTTTATCCTTTTGGTTTAGGTATAGGTGGAATGTTAGCATCATTTTCTCAATCAACTGAAATGTTAGGAATATCTCTTGGTGTTCTTGGTTTTTTTGCAGCTATATATCATCCAGTTGGTATTGCAATGTTAACTAAAAGACCTGGAAAAATTGGATTAAGAGTTGGTGTGAATGGTGTATGGGGTAATATGGGGGTAGCAGCCGCACCTGTTTTTACAGGTATTTTAATTGCTTATGCTGATTGGCGATTAGGATTTCTTCTTCCTTCAATTTTTTGTATTTGCTTTGGTTTATTTCAACTTTTTGCTTTTGTAGAAAACGAGGAAATTAATTTAAAGAATATTAAAAATAAAGCTGCATCAACTTTATCATCTCCATTTAGTGAAGGGTGGAAAATAGTATTATTTGCTTTAAGCATAACAACTCTTTCAGGCGGATTTATTTTTGGGGCTTTAACTTTTTTGATACCAAGGTTATTTGAAGTCAGTATGGTACAAATTTCTACTGATGTAGCTATTACAGGATTGTTAGCAGGGTTAGTTTATGCAATAGCCTCATTTTCTCAAATTGGAACTGGCTGGTTAGTTGATAAGGTTCCCCCCAAGTACGTTTTATCTGCAATGGGATTAGGGCAGTTAATTTTTATTTATATTGCTAGTCAATCATCAGACTATAATCTTTTATTTATAATGTTAGCGGCAATGATATTTGTTTTTGGCCAAGTACCTATAACTGATGTTATTTTAGTAAAATACGTTCAAGATAGTTGGAGAGGAAGAGTGCTTTCCATTAAATTTATGGTTAATTTATCTGCTGGAGCAAGCGTATTACCTATTACATCTTTATTACTTAAAAACGGATATAACTTTTCTTTTGTATTACAGTGTTTGTCAGTAATTTCTATAGCCGTAATTATATCAGGGTTACTATTGCCTAATAAAAAATCAAATCTAAATTATGTTAAATAAGATTATTTTAAATTTATCTTAGCCCAGTCTATTGATAAACCACCTTGTTCATCAAGAAAATCAATAATGCCTTCTATACCTTGATTATTTTTCATTTGACCAAAAACATAAGGTAATTCTTTTCTTGCTAATTTTACATCATTGGTCATCAAATTAAGGTTTACTCCTACATATGGAGCTAAATCCGTTTTGTTTATTAAAAGTAAATCAGACCTAGTAATAGCAGGTCCTCCCTTTCTAGGAATATCACCTCCCATACCGACATCAATAACATAAATTGATAAATCTACTAACTCTGGACTAAAAGTGGCTGCTAGATTATCTCCACCAGATTCAATTAAGATTAAATCTAAATCAGGAAAATCTTGTTTTAATTCGTCAACAGCGAGTAAGTTTATAGATGCATCTTCTCTAATAGCTGTATGAGGGCAACCTCCTGTTTCTACACCTTTAATTCTTTCTAGAGGTAAAGCCTGAGCTCTCATTAGGTACTCAGCATCTTCTTTAGTATATATATCATTGGTAATCACGGCCATTGAAATTATTGGAGATAATTTCTTACATATAGCTTCTGTTAAACTTGTTTTTCCGGCTCCTACTGGGCCGCCAATTCCTACTTTAAGTGGACCAAATTTTTTTTTCATGTTTGATATATCCTATTTTTTTCAGTTTCATGATGCATACTAGTTATATCCGATAGAAAACTAGCGCTTCCTATATCAGTTATTTTATAATCTTTATATATTAGAGCTTGTTGTTTAATTATTGGGATTAATTTTAATAAAATTTTCTGTCCATCACTTTGTCCTAGTGGAATATGTTTAATGCCTATTATAATTAAGTTTGATACAAAACTTTGCAAAAAGGCAATTATAAGATGTTCTAAAGGAATCGAAAAATATGCTCCAGCTTTGCCTATCGCAACAGGGAATGATAAGTTATCTTCGATACTATAATTCCAATTTTCTTTTATATTTTTACAAAAGGATTTTCCAAGTTGAGTTGTTTCTATCCATCTTTCTTTTGATGGGCATAAGGCAAAAGCTAAATCATTAATATTTAGACCTTTATATGAGTTTGTTAATAAAATACAATCAGTTTTCCCTGATCCATAAAAAACTAAATCACTTATCCAAGTTTCTAAACTAAAACTATTTTGTACAAATCCGATTTCAATAGCTGTCTCTAATCCATGTGAAAAATTATAACTTCCTATCGGAAAGTTAGGGGAAAACCATGATTGTAAGATTTGATGATAATCAAATTCAGTTTTTTTATAATCAGTGACTATGTCCATGAGTTCTTCCTAGGCCATAAGCCCCACCTTCAGGGTTAAATTCTTCTTCAATTTTTTTAATAGTTCCTCCAAGTTTAATTATTAAATTTTCAATAGTTTTATCATGTTTGATTAATAACCTTTCTTTTTCAATCTGACATGGTATGTGTCTGTTCCCTATATGCCATATTATTTTCATAAGGTTTTCACTGATTATTTCTAATAAATCTTCTTTTGCTGATTTAATTAAAATTAAAGAACCATCATTTAAAAGAAAACCACTATTATGCTTTAATGAAACAGTTTCTGGAAGGTTTACTAAAAATTCTATTTGATTATCAGATACTAATTTTTTTCTTCTAATAAATCTTTGATGATAAGACAAGGTTATAGTGTCTTTTATCATTTCGTTTTTAGGATGAGATATAATTTTTTCTACTATCATTATTGTCCTCTAAAATAAAAAGTAACGTTGGGCTAAAGGTAATTCAGTTGCTGGTTTACATGTTAGTAAATTTCCATCGGCTCTTACTTCATATGTTTCAGGATCAACAGATATATCAGGACAATAACTGTTAAAAACCATGTCGCTTTTAGAAATGTTTCTTGTGTTTTCCACTGCTATAGTTTCTTTAGCTAAGTTTAAATTATTTAAATTACCTGAATCTATTGAACTTTTACTTACAAAAGTTATTGAGGATGTTTCTAAGGATCGTCCAAAAGAAGCAAACATTGGTCTTGAATAAACTGGTTGAGGGGTTGGAATGGAAGCATTAGGATCTCCCATTTGAGCGCATGCAATGCTTCCACCTAACATAACAATCTCAGGTTTAACTCCAAAAAAAGAAGGTTCCCATAAAACTATATCAGCTCTTTTACCTTCGGTAATTGAACCAATATGTTTAGATAAACCATGAGCAATAGCAGGATTAATTGTATATTTAGCAATATATCTTTTAACTCGTAAGTTATCGTTTTCACCTTTTTCTTCTTTTAGACGACCTCTTTGAACCTTCATTTTATGAGCTGTCTGCCAAGTTCTTATGATCACTTCTCCAACTCTTCCCATAGCTTGACTATCTGAGGCAATTATTGAAAAAGCACCTAAATCATGAAGAATATCTTCAGCGGCAATAGTTTCTTTTCTTATTCTACTTTCTGCAAAAGCAACATCTTCAGGAATTGATTTGTCTAAATGATGACAAACCATAAGCATATCTAAATGTTCTTCAAGTGTGTTGATAGTATAAGGTCTTGTAGGGTTGGTTGAAGATGGGATCACATTTTTATTCCCACAAACTTTAATTATATCAGGGGCATGTCCCCCACCAGCACCTTCAGTATGAAAAGCATGAATAGTTCTATTTTTTATTGCTTGAATAGTATTTTCTACAAAACCACTTTCGTTTAATGTATCAGTATGGATCATAACTTGAACATCCATATCATCAGCAACATTTAAACAGTTATCTATAGCGCCTGGTGTTGTGCCCCAATCTTCATGAAGCTTCAATGCACAGGCACCAGCTTTAACTTGTTCAACTAATGCTTCTGGCTTTGAGGCATTACCCTTGCCTGCAAAAGCTAGATTCATTGGAAAAGCGTCTGCCGATTGAAGCATTCTTCCAATATGCCATGAACCAGGTGTACATGTTGTTGCCAAAGTTCCGTGAGCTGGCCCTGTTCCTCCTCCAAGCATTGTTGTCAACCCTGAATGAAGTGCATCATCAATTTGTTGAGGACAAATGAAATGAATATGACAATCAATTCCTCCTGCAGTAATTAATTTTCCTTCTCCAGCTATTATTTCTGTTCCTGGACCAATAATTATATCAACTTTGGATTGCGTGTCTGGATTTCCTGCTTTACCTATTTTATGAATTAAACCATTTTTAATGCCTATGTCTGCTTTATAAATTCCATTCACATCAACAATTAAAGCATTAGTTATAACAGTATCTACGGCCCCATTTTTTCTAGAAACTTGAGATTGTCCCATTCCATCTCGAATTACTTTCCCCCCACCAAATTTTACTTCTTCTCCATAAGTTGTATAATCATATTCAACTTCAATAAATAAATCTGTATCAGCTAATCTTATTTTATCACCTGAAGTTGGTCCATACATGTCTGCATATGATGATCTTGAAATTTTTGAAGTCATTAAAGCGCTCCCATGATTTTTTGATTAAATCCAAAAATATTTCTTTTACCTTTGATTTCTATTAGTTCAACATCTCTAGTTTGACCAGGTTCAAACCGAATTGCAGTTCCAGAAGCTATATTTAAACGCATCCCAATAGTTTTTTTTCTATCAAAAGAAAGATATTCATTGCTTTCAAAAAAATGATAATGACTTCCAACTTGAATTGGTCTGTCTCCAGTATTTGAGACTTTAATTTTGAATGATATAGATCCTTCATTTAAAATTAAATTTCCAGTAACTGTTATAATTTCTCCAGGCTTCATCTTTTTCTCCTTTATCTTATAGGGTGATGAACTGTTACAAGCTTTGTTCCATCTGGGAATGTAGCTTCAACTTGAACTTCATGTATCATTTCAGCAATGCCACTCATACAATCATTTATATTCACAACATGAGCGCCTGTTTCCATCAATTCAGCAACGGTTTTTCCATCTCGCGCACCTTCAACAACAAAATCACTAATCAAGGCTATTACCTCTGGGTAATTAAGTTTAACGCCTCTAGTTTTTCTATTTCTTGCAACTATTGCTGCTAAGCTAACTAGTAATTTATCTTTTTCTCTTGGTGATAGTTTCATCTTAACTCCTCAATTGTTCCATACTTTAGGGATAGTATTATTTGACACACATAATAAAATTTTCTTTTGAATTTTTTTTAAATGATAGGCATCATTTGTAATTATTCTTATAAGCATTTTATCATTCCAACTTGAATAGGCAATATGCTTCATATTAAAGTCTTCTATAGTTTTTATTAATTTCATTTCATTTTTTAAAAATTCTTTTCCATATAAAAAAATATTACATATGGAAATATTATTTTGCGCAGTAGCTAATCCAGAAAGGATATTTTTAATATCACCAGATAAACTTAAAGCTTCAGCATGAATTAGTTTATCCTCAACATATATTCTCCAATTATCAAAAAAAAATCCTTTTTCTAGGGTTTCATTCATTGCCGTGCGCCCAAATATACTTGCTTCAGATAATAAAAAATTTGAATCTGTATATAGGTTTACATCAATCTTTCTATTTAAGTTACAATTATCAAATAAAATAAGTTCTTGAGGAATCCAAAACAAACTACTGTTACTATCAATTGATAAATTAATTTTAATTTGCCCGCTGTTTTCATATCCCTTATAAGCTCTTTCTGCGGCCTGTGTAGTTACAAAAACCTTTGATTTTTGTATGTCTATATTATAACTAAATAGATCTCCGCTTGTGATACCCCCGGCAGTGTTTACTAGAACAAGTTCACTAAATTCATTATAGCATTTAGGATAAAATACTTTAGCTGAACCTGATTGATAAAATTTATTAATTTTATTATTAATTATTTTAACATCTATCTTCCCATAAGCTCTTTCAAATTTTTTATTTGAATTCAGCATTTAAATGCTTACTACCTTTCTTAATTTAGCTTTATTTATAGTTGTTTTTTTACCTTCATATATTATTTTTCCTCTTGTAAGGGCAATAATATTATCTGCTCTTGCAAATGCAAAATCAAAATATTGTTCAACAAGAATAATAGCCATATTATTTTTTGACTTCAAATAGTCAATAACTTCTCCAATTTGTATAATGATATTGGGCTGTATGCCCTCTGTAGGTTCATCCATAAGTAATAGTTTAGGTTTAGTTATTAAAGCTCGTGCAATTGCTAGTTGTTGTTGTTGTCCTCCAGAAAGATCTCCACCTTTTCTGGAAAGCATCTTTTTTAAAATTGGAAATAAATCAAAAACTTCTTCAGGTATAAATCTCTCATCTTTTTTCAATACAGAAAAACCTGATTTAAGATTTTCTTCAACAGTTAATAAAGGAAAAATGAATCTTCCTTGAGGTACATAACCTACTCCATTAGAAGCTAATTCATAAGGTTTAAGATTTGTAACATCTTTATCATCTAAATAATAATTGCCTGAACTACTTGGATGATTGCCAGATAAAACTTTTAATAAAGAAGTTTTGCCAACTCCATTAGATCCCATCACACAAGTTATCTCTCCAATTACAGCATTCATAGAAATTTGAAAAAGTATTTGCGATGAGCCATAATGAAGACAAATTTCATTAGTTTTAAGCAATGTCATCTCCCTAAATATACATCAATCACTTTTTTATTTTTAGATACGAAATCAAGAGAGCCTTCAGCTAAAACGCTTCCTTCATGTAGAACTGTTACTTTGCATTCTAACGCTTTAACAAATTCCATATCGTGTTCAACAACAACAACTGAATGATTATTAGATAAATCTTTTAATAGTTTAACAGTTTTATTTCTTTCAGGAGCCGTCATCCCAGCAGCAGGTTCGTCAATTAACAATAAATTAGGTTTTTGTGCTAAAAGCATTCCAATTTCTAACCATTGTTTTTGACCGTGGCTAAGTTCTCCAGCTAAAGATTTTAATTTTTCTAAAAGGTTCACTTCAGTAGCTATATTTAAAATCTCTTTTTTATCATTTGAAGAAATTTTATATAATAGTGTGGATATTGGGTTTCTAGGTTTTTTTAAAGATAACATTATATTATCAAAAACTGTTTGAGATTCTATTAATGTTGGTTTTTGGAACTTTCTGCTAATTCCAAGTTCAACTATTTTTGCTTCACTCATACGCAATAAAGATAAATTTTTTTTACCCCACAAAACCGTCCCTGAATCAGGTTTGGTTTTGCCAGTAACAATATCCATAAATGTAGTTTTACCAGCACCGTTAGGTCCTATGATAGCTCTTAATTCGTTATAGGCTATTGAAAAACTTAAATTATTAATTGCCTTAAAACCATCAAAGGATACATTTAATCCGTTTGCTTCTAATAAAATATTCATGTATTTACTTTTTCCTGAAAATTGTTTCTATTAATCCACCTATCCCTTTAGGGGCATATAAGGTTGTTATTACAAAACTTAATCCTAAAATTACTGTCCACCAGTCAACCCATTTTACCGTAAACGAACCAAGGTTAATATCTGGTATTTGTCCTCCTGTGAAATAACTTGAAGATAGCGATACAAAAGCAGCTCCAATAACAGCTCCATATAAGCTACCTCGTCCTCCAATTGCAACCCAAACGGCAAGATATATTGAAGCTATAGGTGCTAATTCAGCTGGATTAATTATTCCAGCTTGAGGGTAATATAATGCCCCAGCTATAGCTGACATAATTGCGGTTATTACAAAAATAAATAATTTATAACTTTCTACTTTATATCCCAAAAATCTAACTCTAGTTTCATTATCCCTAATTCCAGTTATAACATTCCCTAATTTACTTTTTATAATTAGATTACATATTAAATAAGTTAGTATTAATGTTATTGAGCTTGCTACAAAAAACCAGACTGATAATTCAGCTTGCGAGATTTGACCTAAATTAGGAATATTTTGTAATCCTGAAAGTCCATTATTTCCTCTTAAACCACTATTATTTTGAAACAAGTATAATGAAAGTGCTAGGGTCATTGCTTGTGTTAAAATTGAAAGATATACTCCTGTAACTCTTGATCTAAATGCCAACCAACCAAAAATAAAAGCTAAAATACAAGGTACTAATATAATTAAGAAAAGATGAATAATAATAGAGTCAGCAAAATACCATATGGTTGGAATGTCACCTGAGCCCACAACACCAAATATCTGATTTCCTATAGCTTCATTCATTTCTTGATCAGTTAGGGGTAAAACAATTTTTTCTGAAGAGTTTATAACTATATTTTTAGTTCTTTCAAACATGAGCCACATTCCTATCATATAGCCACCAAGTCCAAAAAAAGCAAAGTGTCCTAGTGATAAAATTCCACAGTATCCCCATACTAAATCCATAGCTAAAGCTACGATACATAAGCATAATGTTTTACCAAGGATTTTCAAAAAACTTGTTGATATAATATTAAAGCCATAAGCTTCGCTCATTACAATAATTATTAAGGTAAACATTAAAGTTATACTTAAAAAAAAGAAAAGTGCAGTTTTCCTGTCACACGTTTTAATAAAATCAATCATTGTCATTAATCCTCTGATGCACGACCTTTAAGTGATATTATACCTTTTGGTCTAAATTGAATGAAAACTATTATAAATATGATCATATAAGTTTGGGCAGCAAGTGTGTTTGATGGATTGAACCATTCGATAAATTTTTGAAGCATACCTATTAAAGTAGCTCCTGCAAGAGTGCCCCATATATTCCCAACGCCTCCAACAACAACAGTCATAAAACTTTGAACTATATAGTCTGAACCTATCTCAGATGTAACTTTTGAGAAAAGCCCTATAGCAACTCCAGCTATACCAGCAATACCAGAACCAAAACCAAAAGTAAGCATGTTAATTCTATCAGGATTTATTCCCATACTTGATGCCATCATTGGATTTTGTGTAACAGCTTTTGTCTCTAATCCTAATCTTGTTTTATTCATAATTAACAGAATTAAAATTAGAAAAATAATACCTAGCGTGAATATAGCAATTCTTATCAAACTAATTGAGAGTACATCATTGATAATAAATGCTCCTTCTAACCAATCAGGTGAAGTAAGGGGCATTGCTTGCGTTCCAAAAATATTTTTAGCAATTTGTTGCAAGGCAATACTGATTCCAAAAGTAGCCAATAGTGTATCAAGGGGGTTTTTATACAAATGTCTTATTACTAATCTTTCCATTACGACTCCAGCTAAGAATGTGACCATAAACGCTAAAGGAAATGCTATAAGAAGTGATAGAGTATGATTTGGAATAAATAGTTGAACAACATAGCCAGTATATGCACCTATCATAATAAATTCGCCATGAGCCATATTTATTACTCTCATTACTCCAAAAGTTATTGCTAAACCTATGGCTGCTAAAAAGTAAATTGAAGTAAGGCTTAATCCATCTAAAAATAAATCTAAATATTTATAAATATCTACTTTATAAATTATGTCATTTAAAATTTTTTTACTAATTTTAATAATGTCATAATCAGGTTCGTTATAGATGGCATAAAAATAGCTTTTTTCTAATAATTTGTTAATTTCCAGTTCTTCAATAATAGGAGGAACTTTCCCTAAATCAGCTAATAAGCTGTATGCATTGTTTCTAGCTTGATCTGTATTCAAGGAAGAAACGAGAATATTCTCAATTTTTCCTTTATTTATATTTTGCTTAAGTAAATGATCTCTTTTTTCAGAAGAAATATAATTTTTTAATAAATTTGATTGGATTAGCATCTTTATAGCTTTTTCCCTTGGCAATTCAGGTTTTTTTCCAAAATAAATAGAAGGTTTATTACTGGATCCATCTGTATTTTTGACTGTAACATCAGGTATAATAATTCTAGCTAAATTAAGCATTTCAGGTTTTTGAGATGAAACGTATATTTTAGTTTGAAGTAGATTTGAAAGAATGCCTCTAGCTTCAATTGCCATATTATCTTTGAGAGAAGAAATGGCTGAAATTCTATGTTTTTTATTTTTGCTAAATTTTATTGTTCCAAATATTAATAACTCTTTCATTCTTTGTTTAAGAATTTTGTCTTTTTCTTTTGCTAAAGCAGTTTCTAATGGAACCAAGTATTCAGGTTGAAATTTTCTAGAAAGGTTCTCTAAACTTCTTTCTCTGATTGATCTATCTTTATTTAAGATTTCAAAACCTATAAGAGCATTAGATATTTTTGATCTAACGCCACTATTTGGTTTAATGTTTTTAATTTCTTTTTTTGAAAATAAACCCAAATTTTCATTATTTGTAAATTTTATTAATTCATAACCTTTTGAACTTTTTTGCTTAATAGTCGTAATAACATTATTTTTTTTTATAAAATAAAGTTTTTTATTTTTCCATAACTTAAGAAATTGTTCAATTTTTGGAGACTTAGTGGATAATAATCTGTCAATAACTGGTTCAATAGTTTTTGACGAACTTTTGGAAATAAGTTTAAAATCTTCTATCAAAATTTTATTGAAATAATCATTTTGTGAAGCATAACAGTTGTTAAATATTCCAAAAAAGAAAGTTATTATAAATAAAAATTTGAGTAAATACATGATTAAATCCACTCTAGAGCTAATATAATAGCTCTAGAGTTATATTTTTTTAATTAAAGAAAATTAGTAATTAGATTTTAATTGAATACACGTTTTAGTTGTTGAGTTATACATTCCACAATCTAATGTTTTCCAATCTGATACTAATACTTTTGATGCTGGAAGAAAGTCGGTCCATGCGTCACCAGGAACTTCTTTGGTTTGACTGATAATATCAAACTGTCCATCAGCAGTAATTTCACCTATTAGAACAGGTTTTGTGAGATGATGATTAGGAAGCATTTCTGCTATTCCGCCTGTTAAGTTAGGAACTTTAATTCCGTACATAGCTTTTCTAACTTCATCTACATCTGTGGTTCCAGCTTTTTCAACAGCTTTAATATACATTTCAAAACCAATTACATGAGCTTCCATTGGATCATTGGTTACTCTTTTTTCACCCATTTTAGCTTTCCATTTTTTAATGAAACTAGTATTCAAATCAGATTCTGCTGATTGAAAATAATTCCATGCGGCTAAATGTCCAACTAAATTTTTAGTATCCAAGCCTGATAACTCTTCTTCACCAACAGAAAAGGCTACTACTGGAATATCATCAGCTTTTATACCAGCAGATGCTAATTCTTTATAAAAACCTATGTTAGCATCACCATTAATAGTTGAAATAACACCAACTTTTTTTCCATCAGCCCCAAGAGCAACTACGTCACCCACAATTTTAGACCAATCTGAATGTCCAAAAGGTGTATAGTTTACAAATATATCTGATTCAGGAATTCCTTTATCCATTAAATATTGTTTCAAAATTTTATTCGTTGTTCTTGGGTAAACATAATCAGTTCCCAGTAAAGCAAATTTCTTCACTCCTAATTCTTCTAAATAATAATCTGTTGCTGGTATAGCTTGTTGATTAGGTGCTGCTCCTGTATAAAAAACATTTTTTGAGCTTTCTTCACCTTCGTATTGAACTGGATAAAACATTAATCCATTTAATTCTTCTAATACTGGAAGAGCTGACTTTCTAGAAACAGAAGTCCAAGAACCAAATATTACATCAACTTTTGATACAGTAAGAAGCTCTCTTGCTTTTTCTGCAAACAAAGGCCAATTTGAAGCAGGATCGACTACTACAGGAACTATTTTTTTACCTAAAATTCCACCTCTTTTATTTTGATCTTCAATTAACATTAACATAGTGTCTTTTAATGTTGTTTCAGAAATTGCCATTGTGCCAGACAATGAATGCAATATTCCTACTTTAATCTCGTTGCTTGCGAAAGCTTTGATGCTAATCAAACTTACAAAAGCAAATATAGCAATTTTATTTAGTAATTTTAAAAACATTATTATTCCTTTCAATAATTTTAAAAACATGAATTTTGTTTTCAATAATGTTTTTTGAATATTCTTAAATGCATAAATTTTAAATTTTAATTTATTAATTTAGAGATCAAATTGATATTTTGTTTAAATTTTAGGCGCTATTTTTAGGATAAACAAAAATTGCCTAAATTATTAGCGTTATTATATATTCTATATTTTGAAATATATTTTTAAAATGTGAGTTTGAAAGAAACTAAATATAACTTTTTACGTTATACTATAATGGACTGTGCCATTATCATCAATTACACTTTTAGCTTTTCCAGTCACATCTAAATGTATTAAGTGTGCTCTTGCTTCACCAATAGCAAAATGCATTTGTTCGTTTCCAATTTTACGATCAAAAATTATACTTATAGAATCCATTATAGTTATGGTTCTTTTTTCTAGTTCATTCATTAAAAGATTAAGTCTATGATTATGATGATCTATCAATGCTTGGGCACGTTTTGCGCCGTCTTTGAAAGGCCAATCATGACATGGAAAAACTAAAGTTTCAGATCCTATACTTTTGATTTCATTTAAGTACTTAATATATTCACCCAAGCGATCATCTAAAGGATCAAAAAAATTATCAGATATATTTGGAGATATTCTTGGTAGTAAAAAATCACCCGATAAGTATAAATCTCTTTTAGTATCTAATAAAGAAACATGTTCTGGTGAGTGACCAGAATCAGTTCTTACAGTCCATTTTCCATCATTAGATATAATCTCATAACCTTCTTTAATAACTTCAAATTCTGGAAGTTCATGTACTCTATTCTTATAAAGTCTAGTTGCAGGTCCCATTGCAATTAAATCTTCTTCACTCATTCCTGCTCTAATAAATACATTCCTAAAAATTTTTGCGTATTCATCGTCTGGCATTGATCTAAAAGTTTTAGCAGTAAAAAGTTCTTTTTCAGTAATATAACAAGGTATATCAAATTTTTCTTGAATCCATCCAGCCATGCCTATGTGATCAGGATGATAGTGAGTGATTAGTAGGCCTGACACTTTTTTGGATTTCATAGGCCCTTCAATTAATGCATTCCAATGATCAATCGAATGATCTGACTTAAGTCCTGCATCTATTATTAACCAACCAGTTGGAGTATCCATTAGAAATAAATTAACATGGTTTAATCTAAAAGGCAGTTCAAATTGAACCCAAAATAGATCTGAAGCTATTTGCTTCATTTCTCCAAATTTAGGTTTTGTTATTTCTAATTTAGTCATATGAATCTCTGAATATAAAGTTTATAAATTATTTTATTTAAGATGTTAATAATATACATTAATACAATTTAAGTTCTAGTAATTCTATTGTTTTATTTATAGAAATAATATTGCAAAGTTAGATGGTGTAGGTTTAAAAATTTATGATTATATTTTGATACAATAAATTATTATATTATAAGGAAGAGACAAAATGAATAATTCTTTAGAAGGCATAAAAGTCCTAGATTTAACCAGAGTATTGGCTGGTCCGTATTGTACGCAAATGCTAGGCGATTTAGGTGCTGATATCATTAAGGTTGAAAGGCCAGGTAGTGGAGATGATACTAGAGGTTTTGCTCCTCCTTTTTTAAAGGATGATAGTGGAAATGACACTGATTTCAGTGCTTATTATTGTGGAGCAAATAGAAATAAAAGATCTATTACTATTAACCTTAGTGAAAAAGATGGCCAAGATTTAATTAAAAAATTATTAGTCGATTGCGATATACTTGTTGAAAACTTTAAAACTGGAACTTTGGATAAATATGGTTTGGGATACAAGGATTTAAAATCTATGTTTCCTAGACTTATATATTGTTCAATAACTGGTTTTGGTCAGACTGGACCATATGCTGCTAGGCCTGGCTACGATGGACTAATTCAAGCCATGGGCGGAGTTATGTCTCTAACGGGCGCTCCTGAGGGTGAGCCTACAAAAGTAGGAGTTCCAATTGGAGATTTAATGGCAGGTATGTTTGCTTCTGTCGGTATTCTGGCTGCTGTTAGGCATCAAATGACAACTGGCAAGGGACAGTTCATTGATATAGGAATGTTAGATACTCACGTAGCTTGGCTTGCAAATCAAGGGATGAATTATTTATCAACCAATAAAAATCCTGATAGACTTGGGAATCAACATCCTAATATAGTTCCATATCAGGTTATGCCAACATCAGATGGTTATATAGTTTTATCAATTGGAAATGATCCTACTTTTGAAAGATTTTGTAAGTTAACTGGAGAAGATCAATTAATTAATGATCCTAAATTTAAAACTAATGCAGATCGTGTTTCTAATAGAGATTTTGTTACCAACACTCTAAACGAAATTACCCAAAAAAAATCTTCTAAGTGGTGGTTGACTGAGTTAGAAAAGCATAAAATTGGATGTGGCCCTATCAATACATTAAGTGAAGTTTTTTCTGATCCTCATGTTAAAGCTAGAGAAATGGTTATTGAAATGGAGCATAAAAAAACAGGAAAATCTCCTTTAAAACTAATTGCTAATCCAATAAAAATGGAAGAAACACCGCCTAGCTATAGAATTCCACCACCATTACTTGGTGAACACACAGATCAAATATTGTCAGACAACCTTGGTCTATCTCAAGATGAGATTAACATCCTTAAACAAAAAGGTATAATTTAGTCTTTTGTAAACTATATATAAATATTCAATATAGTTGTTGAGGGAGATAACTATACTAGTAAATGATGAGCCAAAATTTGTTGAACAGGATAAACTCAATTCTTGGGTAAGATTAAGTATTTTATTTGCAATGGGTGTTATTGGTACAGTCGGTATGTGGTCTGTTGTCGTTGTTTTGCCGGCTTTGCAAAACGAGTTTAACTTAGATAGAGGTAATGCAAGTCTATTATATGCAGCTACAATGGTTGGTTTTGGTTTAGGAAATTTCCTAATTGGTAAGGTAACCGATAGACTTGGTGTTAAAGTTCCTATTATTGTTGCAACTATATTATTAATTGTTTCGTACTTACTCGCTATTATTTCAAATCAATTCTGGCAATTGCTAGCTCTACAAGTTTTTATGGGCTTATCTTCAGCTACTTTTTTTGGTCCTTTTATGGCTGATATTGGAAATTACTTCAATAAGCGGAGAGGATTAGCGGTTTCGATAGTGGGAAGTGCTAATTATATAGCGGGTGCTATTTGGCCATTATTGATTAGTTATTTTTTAAGTTTTGGTAATTGGAAAGATGTATATCTTGGGATAGCAGTTATATGTTTTATAATTATGTTACCTCTAATTTTAATTTTAAAAGATAACAGAACTAAACATCATAATACTGATATAAATATAGATCTAGGGAATTCAATTAATGGTTCTTTTTCTCAGAAAAAATTACAGTTTTTATTAATGGTTGCTGGGGTAGGATGTTGTGTAGCTATGGCAATGCCTCAGGTTCATATTGTTGCATTATGTGTCGATAGTGGCTATGGACTTAATGTGGGAGCTGAGGTTTTATCTGTAATGCTTTTTTCAGGAATGATAAGTCGTGTTGCTTCAGGGGTCCTTTCAGATAAAATTGGTCCTATATTTACTTTATTCATCGGTTCTTTATTGCAAATGATATCTTTAGTTTTTTTTCTTCCTTTTGACAGTCAAAATTCATTATATATTGTTTCCTTTATGTTTGGTCTTTCTCAGGGAGGGATTGTTCCTGCATATGCAATGATAGTTAGGAAATACCTTCCTCTATCTGAAGTAGGAGAAAGAGTAGGTTTAGTTATTATGGCAACTATTGTAGGAATGGGTTTAGGAGGTTGGATGTCAGGTGAAATATATGATTTAACTCAATCTTATAAATTTGCTTTTGTTAATGGTATTATTTGGAATTTAATTAACATTTTAATAGTTTCATATATTATGTGGAAGATTGTATTTCAAAAAATAGAAACTAATTAGATGAGGATTAAAAATGAATAAAATAAAAGAATTATCAATTAGTAGCTATGAAATCACATACGAACTTTTTAAAATAATGATACCAACACTTATAGTTATTAAGATACTAGAAGAAATTGGATTTGTTGACATTTTAAATAAGTTCTGTGCACCTTTAATGCTTTTATTAGGATTACCTGAGGCTATTTCTTTAGTTTTTACTACATCAATGCTTACAAGCCCTTATGCGGGTTTGATAATTTTTTCAGGACTGCCTCTTGATACGTCATTTACAGCTGCACAAGCAAGTGTACTAGGGCTTTTAATATTATTCACACATTCCTTACCTATAGAAGTTATTATTTGTCGAAAAGTAGGAGTGAGAGCTCGTGCTATGATATTTGTTAGATTGGGACTAGGTGTTTTGTCATGTTATCTTTTAAATATTTTTTTTCAAGTCACTGGATATATGAATTATCCAGCCACAATTTTATTGCCTAGTTTGCAAAGTGCTCCAGATATTTTAAGTTGGGTTATGTCTCAGTTAAAGGGACTTGGTATGATATTTATTATAATCATTGCATTAGTATTAATTTTAGATTTTTTAAAATATATTGGTGTTGAGAAGTTAATAGAAAAAGCTTTAAAACCTTTTTTAAATTTTCTTGGTGTTGGTGAAAAGGCATCTACTATTGCAGTAGTTGGTGTCACTTTAGGAATTGGTTTTGGGGCAGGGCTTTTAATTAAGGAAGTAAAAACTGGTAAATTACATTACAAGGATGTGTTTGGAATTATAATTCTTATAGGGATGCTTCACAGCATAATTGAGGACACGGCTGTTGTATCTCTTATAGGTTCCAATTTAATTGTAACACTTTTTTTAAGAGCTGTTTTGACATTATGTATAGTTTACATTTTTATGAGGCTAGGTAAAAAATTTACTGAAGAATTTTGGCAAAAACATCTTACCAATTATAATATACCAGAGTATAAACCTAATTCTTAAGATGGAATTAATTTATTATCCCAAGCAAATATTTTGCCATTATCATTTGTAGTTTTACTTTCTATTACGTATTTTAGTTTTTTAGCAGCAAATTCAGGGGTAAAATATTCTTTGCCTTGTTTTTGAAAAGGTTGAGATAACGGTGTATCCACTGTGCCTGGATGTAATCCAAAAATAATACTATTTGGGTTTAGTCTTCTTTGTTCAATTGACAAATTTTTTAAAATCATATTTAACGCCGCCTTTGACGCTCTATAAGAATACCAACCACCTAGTTGATTATCTTCAATACTCCCAACTCTTGCAGACAAAGCTGTAAATTTGGTTATTCTATCTTTATACAGAAGTGGTAGAAAATATTTGCTGATTAAAGCTGTAGGTAAAGTATTTGCTTCAAACATTTTTATAAATTTATCTGCGGAAAGATTTTTTATAGATTTTTCAGGGTTGTCCAGTGCACCTGATGCTACAATTATCATATCTAATTTGCATTCAATATCTTTAGCAGCGATTTCTAAACTATTTTCATCAAGATAATTAACTTTTTTTTTAATAATTTTTTTATGAATTAGGTCGCTATTGTTGTTTCTAGAAAAAGCAAATATTTTATTAACTTTGTTATTTTCAGCATATTCGATAGATAATGCATTACCTATAGACCCAGAACTTCCAAATATAGCGATGTTTAAATCTGACATAAATTAACCTTGTTTTAATTTGGAAAAAAATATTCTATTATGAATAACATTATTATTATTATTAAATACAGGTATTTTAAAATTTCATTTTAAAAAAAGGATAGTAACTTGAGTAACAACAGGCCACACTTTATTCTTGTTCATGGGGCATGGCATGGCGGTTGGGTATGGAAAGAAGTAAAGGAATCTCTTCAGAAGCAAGGTTATAATGTAACTTGTCCAACCCAAACGGGTTTAGGTGAAAGAAAACATCTATTATCTAAAAAAATTACTATAGATACATTTATTGATGACATAGTAAATCATATTTTAATAGAAGATTTGTCAAATATTATATTAGTTGGTCATAGCTTTGCAGGTAGTACAATCAGTGGTGTTGCGGATAGATTAAAGGTTAGGATTAATAGACTAATTTATTTAGATGCTATAATTCTATCTAATGGTCAATCTCCTTTTGATATAGCTCCAGATTTAATTGTTAAAGAAAGAATAGCACTTGCTCAAAATTCAGAAAACCAAATGTCTATTCCTCCTCCTAGTCCAGAAGATTTTGGAGTTTTTGATCAAAGAAAAGCAATTACATTAGCTAAAAGTTTAACCCCTCATCCTATTAGTACTTTTCAATCGAAGTTAAATATTACAAATCAAATAGGTAATGGATTGCCACTTAGTTATATTGTTTGTACTAATCCAATTTATAAATCTTTAGAAAGTTCTAGAGAAATAGTTCGTCTAAAAAAATGGCCAATATTTGAATTAAATGCATCTCATGATGCAATGTATACGCACCCAAAAGAAACTTTAAATTTACTTATGAAAATATGTAACTAATAAAATATTTAGAGGAGAAAATGATGTCAGTATGTATTACAGGTTGGGCTCATAACAAATTTGGAGTAAATCTTGGTCAATCATCTGAAAATATGATTGCTGATGTAGTTGATAAAGCTATAAAGCATGCTGAAATTTCTGTAAAAGATATCGATGCAGTTTTTGTTGGAACGTTTAATAATGGTTTCCAAAAACAAGACTTTCATGGAGCCTTACCGGCTGTTGCTCAATTAGATTTAAGATATACACCTGCAATGAGAGTGGAAAATGCTTGTGCGACAGGCTCAGCCGCTATTCACACTGCAATGAATACTATTGAGGCAAAAAGAGCAAAAACAACTTTAGTGGTTGGAGTTGAAAAAATGACAGATACTGCTCCTGAAAAAGTTGGTGATATTTTGCTTGGTGCTAGCTACAGACCGGAAGAAGGTAATACGCATGGGGGGTTCACAGGTGTTTTTGGAAAAATTGCAGAAGCCTACTTTCAAAAATATGGAGATAAATCAGATATATTAGCTAAAATAGCAGCAAAAAATCATAAAAACGGATGTTTAAATCCTTTAGCTCATATGCAAAAAGATCTTGGTTTTGAATTTTGTAATACAGTTTCTGATAAGAACCCTTATGTAGCTCAACCTTTAAGAAGAACTGATTGTTCAATGGTTTCTGATGGTGCTGCAGCATTGATATTACAAGATTTTGATCTTGCTTTATCTGCTAAAAGAGCAATTGCTTTTAGAGCTAGAAGGCACGTAAATGATATTTTGCCATTAAGCAAAAGAGAAAAAACAGAATTTGAGGGTGCTAGAAGAGCTTGGAGCTATGCTCTTGCGGATGCTAAAATAAAACTTAATGATTTATCTTTTGTAGAAACGCATGACTGTTTTACCATTGCAGAGTTGATTGAGTATGAAGCTATGGGCTTAACAAAGATTGGAGAAGGATTTAGAGCTATTGAAGAAGGTTGGGTAGAAAAAGGTGGAGTTCTTCCCATAAATCCATCTGGAGGATTGAAATCTAAGGGACATCCTGTTGGAGCAACTGGTGTTTCACAACATGTAATGGCTGCTATGCAATTAACAGGTGAAGCAGGTGAAATGCAAATTAAGGATGCAAATTTAGCGGGTATTTTTAATATGGGAGGAGCATCCGTTGCTAATTATGTCTCAATTTTAGAGCAAATTCGTTAAATAAAACAAACTTTATTAAAACTCAAATAAATCAATCATTAAAATTTAACAAGATGAATAGATTAAAATCTATTCTTAACGTTCAACTACTAACTTAAGAATTTGTATACTTTGGGCTTCTTTTTTCTAAAAGCGCATCAATGGCTTCTCTATGATCGTCCATCATTTGTAGAATGCTTTGTTGACTAGCTGCCATTTCTAAAGCCTTATCTAAAGGTACATTCTGAGACATTCTCAATAGTCTTTTAGCCCTTCTAGATGCTTCCGGAGGTTGTTCAGCAATTTTTGTAGCAATTTCGTTTGCTTTTTTAAGAAGCTCTTCGTTACTTACAACTTGTGACACAAGCCCCCAAGCTAGGGCTTTTTCAGCATTCAGAACATCACATGTTAATATCATTTCATTAGCTCTAGAAAGACCAATGATTTTTGGAAGAAACCATGAACCACCGTCTCCTGGAATAATACCAATTCTTAAAAAACTTTCAGAAAACTTAGCATCTTCTCCTGCAATACGTATGTCACACATTGTGCATAGATCGTTTCCAGCTCCTATTGCATGTCCATTAATTGCGGCTACAACAGGAACATCTATTGAATTCATAGTCAAAGGTATTTTCTGTATACCAAACCTATACCAATCTTCAAGTTGGCTTTGTGACATATTATCCTTTGTTGTCATATCTTTTATTTCTTGGAGGTTCCCGCCTGAAGAAAAGCTTTTACCAGCTCCAGTTAATATCACACAACCTACATTTTTATCACGATCAGCTTTTTTAAAACTATCAACTAAACCGTCTATAATGTCACCAGATAGAGCATTCCTTGTGTCTGGTCGATTAAGAGTAATTGTTACGATACGCTTATTTTGTTCATATAAAACAGATTTAGACATTTTCTACCTTTTCATAATATCTTTTAAAATTAGTTGGTTAAATATTCCCATAAACTTAAATTAGTTTTTTCAAGAAAGTTTTTTCCTAAAATATTTTGCCAATATGTCTCATTTCCAAAATCATTTCTCCAACTATTTAAATTTTTTGTAAAATAAGATAGTTCATATTCTTTAGTAAAGCCCATTGCACCATGAACTTGATGAGAAATTGCAATTAGTTTACCGGCAGCTATTCCAGTTCTTATTTTTAAAATAGCTATGTCATCCAAGTTTGGCATTAGTTTATTTGTTATTTTTAGTGAAGATAAAGCAGCATTTGAAGCTGCTAATTCAACAGCCATTTCAGATATTTGATGTTGAATTGCTTGAAACTTTGATAAAGATCTTCCAAATTGAACCCTTTGTGAGCAGTAGTCTATTGATAAATTAACTACCTTTTCCATAGAACCTACCATTTGTGCTGATCTGACAATTGAACCAATATGATTAAAATTAATATCTAAACTTAATTTTTGTATATTTAAAATTTCACAATCCTTGATATTTAAATCAAATCTAGGTTCAGATAAAAAATTTTTTTTATTTTTTAAACTACCATTTTTATTTTCTATAAAAATAAAATGTTTAACATCATCAATTTCTTGAACTAAAATTATCTTGTTAGTTAAGTTTAAGTATGGAACAGAGAGTAAATTTCCTGAAATTTTATTATTAGTAATTTTAATATTTTGTGTATCTAGAGCAAAAGTAATCATCCCGGTCGGTGGCTCAAGATTTAATTCAGAAAATAAATAATTACAAATAACGGTTTCTGTAAAAGGGAGTGGGACGCCCATTTTGGCAGACATTTGAATAACAGGTAAAATGGAGGTGAAAGGTAAAGCCGATCCCAAAAAATCTTCTTTGACAATTATTTTCGTCAAGCCTTGTTCTTCAATATCCGTCCAAAGCTTCATTAAACTTGGATTATCATTGAAATCATATCGCAATTCATGTGTGATATATTTACTAAATATCTTTGAAGCGGTCTCTAAAATAATATCTAATTCGTTGATCATCTTAAGCCTAATTGTCTGGCTATTATACCCTTCATTATTTCAGTAGTACCTCCTCTTAGAGAATTTGAAGGAATTCTGAGTGTTGCGTCTTCAAATAAATTTTGTAATAAGCTAGGCCATTGATGAAGGGGAATAATATCAGACAATTCTCTTAATGACTCAACCATCGTTTTTTCAAATTTATTACCTAATTCTTTAACAAAAGCGGCTTGTGTTTCAGGAGATTGGCTATTTTGTAACATTGAAGCAACTGAAAAGCTCATTCTCCTTAGAGTTTGTAATTCAGCAATGATTTTACCAATTAAGTTTGAGCCTGATTTCAGTAAAACAATACGAAACTCACCAATAAAAGCATCTAATAATGTAAAGTGTGATAGAAACCGCTCAGGCCCAGACCGTTCTAGGGCTAATTCACCAACAACTTGAGACCAA
>Ga0209710_1000945_pt1 | contig 23706 bp, 22 predicted proteins | sample ArcticOcean_MG_C_5_FD_187436 | JGI IMG/M metagenome (GOLD analysis project Ga0209710, IMG submission 187436) | Marine microbial communities from western Arctic Ocean - ArcticOcean_MG_CB4_138 (SPAdes) (version 2) | ecosystem: Environmental > Aquatic > Marine > Oceanic | place: Arctic Ocean...
TAGGTGGAGTAACCATTTTTTTTTGAAGGCCATTTATATATTGAGTATTATAAGTTTGCTTTTTTATTTTAAATGATTTTTTAAGCCATTTTTTTTCACTAATTTTAACTTCTAAATAAGAATCTTCTTTATAATCTCGTCCAAAGCCAAAAACAAATTTACCATTAGTATCTTTGAGAAGAATTTTATTTTCAAACTTTATAACTTTATTAGGAAATATATTACCTTTAACCAGTCCACCTTGAATAAAGTTTCCTTGAAGATTAACAATAATATTATCATACTTTAGGATCAAAGTTTCTTTTGCAAAACTTTTTTCAGTTATTATAAAAATAATAAAAATAATAAAAATATTATTAAAAAATTTATTAGTAAAGGATTTATTATACATACAATTTACCTTTTCCCTTATCTGAAATATTATTTATTTTTTACTTAATAAATGAATCTTTTGATTGAAAAAATTAACATTATCGATGTTTTAAAGATTATTAATATAAGTTTGATATTCGTTATGCTTTCTGAGAAATGATTTTTAATAATCTATTAATTATATAAATATTTTATTTAAATATACTAATTAAATTCTTTTGAATTTTTTGCAACTCAAGTAGAATAATATTTTAACTCTAAAAAATAAACAAAACATGTATTATAATTGGCTTAAATTACTAAAAGAATCTCTTCGAAACAACTCTGGTTGGAAAAAAACATGGAGAAATCCAGAAGTTAAAAAAAAGTATGATATAATTATTATAGGCGGCGGTGGTCATGGCCTTGCAACTGCTTTTTATCTTGCTAAAGAATTTAAAATCAAAAACATAGCTGTTTTAGAAAAAAATTGGATAGGAGGGGGTAATGTTGGAAGAAATACAACTATTATTCGTTCTAATTATTTATTAACAGAAAACGAAGCTTTTTATGAACACTCATTGAAATTATGGGAAGGATTAGAAAAACAAATTAATTATAATGCCATGGTAAGTCAACGAGGTGTACTTAATGTCTTTCACTCTGATTCTCAAAGAGATACATTTATAAGACGTGGTAATTCAATGATATTGAATGGTGCTGATGCAGAAATTTTAGATAAAGATCAAATTAAATCAATATATCCATTTCTAGATTTTGAAAATGCGAGATTTCCAATAAAAGGAGGATTACTTCAAAAACGAGGAGGAACAGTTCGTCATGATGCTGTGGCTTGGGGGTATGCTCATGCTGCTGATGAATTAGGTGTCGACATTATTCAAAATTGTGAAGTTATAAATTTCAAATTTAAATCTGGGAATTGTGTTGGTGTTGATACTAATAAAGGTCACATAAAAGCTAATACAATTGGATGTGCAGTAGCAGGTTCGAGTGGTTTATTGATGTCAAAAGCTAATATGACACTTCCAATAGAAAGTCATGTTTTACAAGCATTTGTCAGTGAGAGTTTAAAGCCAGTTATCCCTGGAGTAATTACTTTTGGGGCAGGTCATTTTTATATCTCTCAGTCTGATAAAGGAGGATTGGTCTTTGGTGGAGATATAGATGGTTATAATTCTTATGCACAAAGAGGAGGGATGACAACCCTGGAAGATGTTTGTGAAGGAGGTTTAGCGTTAATGCCTATGATAGGTAAGGCTCGCCTCCTTAGAATGTGGGGGGGTATAATGGATATGAGCATGGATGGATCTCCAATAATAGATAAGACACATATAGGTGGTTTATATTTAAACGCAGGCTGGTGTTACGGTGGCTTTAAAGCAACTCCTGCCTCTGGATGGTGTTTTGCTCATCTTCTTGCAAAAGGATATTCACATAAATTATCGGATAAATTTCGATTAGATAGATTTAAAAATGGCTTTTTAATAGATGAAAAAGGTCAGGGAGCGCAGCCAAATTTACATTAAAATTAAATTAAATGATTATTGAACATCCTATATTAGGTCCCAGAGATATCCATGAATTTATTTATGTTGGTGATGCTTCTCTTATAAATAGACCAAATTGGAATGATGATGATGCAGGTTCTAAGTTTTATGAATATTTATATTTAAGAAAAAATATAGCAGGTATTCATAAAGAACTTTGGTTCCATCAACAAGGAGATAGAAGTTGGCTAGTTGTATCACGTAATACAAAAACACATGAGATTGTAAAAGTTGATTTGGTAACTAAAGTTTCAAAAGAACTGGAAACTTAGAATGAAAAATTCTAATAGAACAAATCTTGGGTTGATTGATTATACAACAGAAATAAACTTTCAATTTGATGGTATAGCATACAAAGGATTTCAAGGGGATACTCTTGCTTCGGCTTTAATGGCTAATGGAGTAAAATTAATTGGTAGGTCATTTAAATATCATCGTCCCCGTGGAATATTGACATCTGGTTCTCACGAGCCCAATGCTTTAGTTGAATTAGTTTATGATAACACTACTGAGCCAAATACAAAAGCAACAACTATTGAGTTATTTGAAGGCTTGATAGCTAGAAGCCAAAACTGTTGGCCTTCTCTAAAATACGACTTCATGTCGATAAATGATAAATTTTCTAACCTCTTAAGTGCAGGATTCTATTATAAAACTTTCATGTGGCCTTCATCTTTTTGGGAAAAGCTCTATGAACCTTTAATAAGAAAGGCTGCAGGTCTAGGTAAATTATCTACTGTAGATAATACAAGATCATCTGAAAAAGGTTTCTTGCATTGCGATTTACTTGTAATTGGATCTGGGCCTTCAGGATTAATTTCAGCTTATATTGCTGGTTTGTCGGGTGCTAAAGTTATATTAGTAGAAGAGGATTATATTTTTGGTGGTAATTTAAATAATGAAATTATTTCTATTTCAAAATTATCTTCACATAACTGGATCAATTTTATAATAACTGAACTAAAAAAACTTCCTAATGTTAGATTAATGCTAAGAAGCTGCGCAATAGGAATGTTTGATCATGGTGTGTTCGGGATAATTGAAAAGTTTAATAAATCACTTGAAACTAAAATATCACAAGTTTTTTGGAAAGTTACGTCAAAAAAAGCTATGCTTTGCACAGGAGCTTTAGAAAGAATAATTCCTTTTTCTAATAATGATCGTCCAGGAATAATGCTTTCTGGTTCAATCCGTAGCTATTTAAATAGATGGGGTGTTATTCCTTCCAACAAGGTAGCTATTTTTACAAATAATGATGATGCTTATATAACTGCAAAAAACCTTATATCCTATGGTGTTAATGTAGTTGCAGTAATAGATACAAGAGAAAACCCAAATATTACTGATCCAAATATAAAAGTTTATAAAGGGTCTCAAGTTATAAATTCAAAAGGAAAACTAGCTTTGAAAGGTATAAATGTTCTTTCAAATGATGGAAAAGTTTTTTATCTAGAATGTAATACATTAGGAGTTTCTGGTGGTTGGAATCCGAATGTTCAACTTAGTTGTCATACTGGTGTAAAGCCAGAATGGCAAAATGATATTTTAGCTTTCATACCTGGAAAAAATAATATTTCTACGCATTTAAAAGCAGTTGGAGCTGCAAATGGAAACTTTACTTTAGATAGTTGTATGATTGCTTCAGAAACAGCTGTTTTAGCAATATTAAAAGAGTTAAAAATAAAAGTAAAAAATTATAAGATGCCAGATATAGAGAGTGAAACTTATAACATACAGCCATTTTGGTATGTGGAGCACGGAAACCAAAGAAAATGGATAGATTTTCAAAACGACGTTACAGTAAAAGATATTGAATTAGCTTATAAAGAAAATTTTAGATCAGTTGAGCATTTAAAACGTTATACAACTCTTGGAATGGGGACTGATCAAGGTAAAACGTCAAATGTTACTGGCTTAGCAATACTAGCAAATTTATCTAATAAAACTATTCCAGAAGTGGGAACTACTATTTTTAGACCTCCTTATGTTCCTGTATCACTAGATGCTTTTGTTGGATCTTCTAAAGCAAAATATTTTAAGCCTATTCGGCTAACTCCAACTCATGAATGGGCTGAAAAGAATCATGCTAGTTTTGTTGAAACAGGGCTTTGGCTCAGAGCTGAATGGTATACAAAAGAAAACGAAAAAGATTGGAGACAAAGTGTTGACAGAGAAGTTAATTCAGTAAGAAATTCAGTAGGTTTTTGTGATGTTTCAACTCTTGGCAAAATAGATATTCAAGGAAAAGATTCACAAGAATTTATTAATAAAATTTATTGTAATGGTTTTTCTAAATTAGCAATTGGTAAGGTCAGATATGGCTTAATGCTCAGAGAAGATGGTCTAGTTATGGATGATGGGACTACCGCAAGGATGAGCGATAATCATTTTATTATGACAACTACAACAGTAAATGCTGAGAGTGTTTATAGACATTTAGAATTTTGTCACCAATGTTTGTGGCCAGAAATGGATGTTCAATTAATTTCAACTACAGATGCTTGGTCGCAAATTGCAATTGCAGGACCAAACTCAAGAAAAGTAATATCTAAAATAATAGATCCACAATTTGATGTCTCTAATGAAAATTTCCCTTTTATGGCATGTAAAGAAATTTCAATATGTGGAGGTTTTAGAGCTCGCCTTTTTAGAATATCATTTTCAGGGGAATTAGCATATGAAATATCAATTCCTTCTCAATATGCTTCATCATTAGTTTCTTATTTAATGGAAGTTGGAAAAGAAGAAAATATTGCTCCTTACGGAACGGAAGCTCTTGGAGTTATGAGAATAGAAAAAGGGCATGCTGCTGGACCAGAATTAAATGGAACAGTTACAGCTTTAAATTTAAATATGGGTAAAATGGTTTCATTAACTAAAGATAGTATAGGGATGATTTTGTCTAAAAGAATAGGCTTGAATTTAGAAGACGGACCAAGATTAGTTGGTTTAAAGCCAATTAAACCTGAAAATCAAATAATTTCTGGTTCATATATTTTTAATTTAAAAGACAAACTGAATGCAGAAAATGATTTAGGTTATGTAACTTCCTCTTGTTACTCACCAACATTAAATAGTTATATTGCTCTTGGTTTTTTGAAAGATGGTAATAATCGATATGGAGATAAAATCAAAGTTAGCAACCCACTTTTAAATAAAGAAGTTTTTGCAAAGGTTTGCAACCCTATATTTGTAGATCCAAATGGAGATAGATTACGTGGGTAAGCTATCTATATTAAAATCAAACAGGCCAGTCGCAGAAATAATAATTGCTCAGGATAAACTACGATTTTCAATAGAAAGCAATAGAAATATATTTTCTATAAATCAAATTAAAAAAATAGATAAAGGATTAAATAACGATTTTAAAAAATTGTTTAGCTTTTCTTGTCCTGAAGTTTCAAAATTTAATTTTAATCAAGACTCTATTGCTTTATGGGTAAGGAGTAATAGTTATTTTGTTATTAGTAAAAATATACAATTTGATGAAATTTTATCTAATTTTCAGGATAAAGCTTCACTTACAGATCAAACGGGTGGTTGGATACAATTTACTTTAGATGGCAGTGCATGTTTATCTTTATTTGAGAAATTATTAACTATTAACCTAGATGATTTTGATCAGGGTAAAGTAACAAGAACAAATATTGTAAATATAAATTGTTTCATATTATGTAAATCTAAATTTGATAAATACATAATATTATGTCCTATTTCATATTATGAGACAATGAAATCAAGATTAGTAAATTTAATTAATCTTCTTGTTGAAGATAAGTCATGACATCATTAAATCAGGAAGCCAGGTTATAACAGATGGAAATAATACCAATGCTATAATAGTTAATATATCTGCAATAAAAAATAGAGTTACTCCCTTAAAAACATCTGTTACTGGAATATCTTTTCTAACACCAGCAACAACAAAACAATTTAAACCTATTGGTGGGGTTATAAGGCAAACTTCAGCCATTTTGACAACTATTATTCCAAACCAAATACTTACTTGGCTAAAAGTCATTCCAAAGGCACTTTGATCAGCGGTAACATCAGGTCCACCATTCAATAAAATAATAGCTGGGTAAACAACAGGAAGAGTTAGAAGCAATAGACCTATAGCATCAATAAACATACCTAAAACAACATAGCCCATTAATATCATAAGAAGAATCATATAAGGATCAAAGGGAAGTGATATTATCCAATTAGCAAAACTTTCTGGTAATCCAGAAAAACCAAGAAATCTGACAAAAATTAATACACCCCATATAATAGAAAATATCATCGCTACTAGTTTTGCAGTTTCTACTAATGCAAATTTAAGAGATTCTATTTTAATACCTTTATATACGGCAATGATTAAAACAACAAATGCTCCAAGTGCTCCTGCCTCAGTTGGAGTTGCCCATCCTGCATAAATAGCACTTATAATTACAGAAATCACTATTGCTATTGGAAGAACTCCAGGCAGAGTTTTAATCTTTTCTTTTAGAGAATATTTCCTTATTGCTGGTGCCAAGTTAGGGTTCATTTTTGCCCAAATAATAATAATTCCTGCATAAACTAAAGCAGAAAATATACCAGGTAAAAATCCGGCTAATAATAAAGCTCCAACTGATTCTTCAACAATTATTGCATATATAATTAAAATTGCTGATGGCGGTATTAATGATGCTAAAGTTCCTCCCGCAGCAACAACTCCTGCAGCTAATTTTTTATCGTATCCTTCTTTTAACATTTCAGGAATTGCAACTCTAGAAAAAACAGCTGCTGTTGCAGTAGATGCCCCTGATACTGCCGCGAATCCAGCTGTAGCAAAAACTGTAGCAACAGCTAAGCCTCCAGGAACAAACCCAACCCAAGCTTTAGCTGCTTGAAATAGCTGTTTTGTCATTCCTGCTTGAAAAGCAAGGAAGCCAATTAATATAAAAATAGGTAATAAACCCAAAACAAAAGTTACTGATTTAGAAAAAGGAATTGCTCCAATGTTACCAAGGGCGGGCCCCACTCCAATAAGTTCCACAAGTCCAATAATACCTGCTAGGCTAGCTGCAAAAACTACTCTAACACCTGACAATACAAGAATAAGTAAAATTCCAGTGCAAATTAAACCTACAGTTATTGGATCAGCATATCCAATTCCAAAAATACTAGCTGCTTCGCCAGAAAATAATTTATCAAAAATCATGTTAATCTCTTATTACTTTTATTTCTTCATCAGCTAATTCTTCAGCAGATCTAATTACAGGAATTGCTATAGGATCAGCATCTATATTTATGATCATTCTTAAATAACCAAATAGTTCTATAAGTAATCGTAAAGCCCATATTGTAAATGCGATAGGTACCAAAGCTTTTGCTGGCCAAGTAGGGTAAAGGTAGTCGTATGTAGTGTCGCCAATTTGATACGCGTCAAGAGCAAACAAATAACTATATTTAATAAGAATTAATATAAGTAAAAAACCAAGTAATGTAGAGCAAAATTCAACAAACCATTTAATTCTGCCTTTTAAATTTCCAACTATCAATTCCATTCTAATATGTGCATCTGTTCGTTGTGCGTATGCAACTCCTAAGAATGCAAAAATTGCAATTGATAATTCTGATAATTCAAGATAACCAGGCCACGGATAACCTAAAACTCTAGAAATAATTTGAAACGAAGTTAAAATCATTACTATAAATATAGAAATACCTGAGAAAAGAATTAAAAAATTTTCTATTTTGGTTAATGTATTATTTATAGTTTCAAGCAATTTTTATTCTGCCTTATATAGAATGTATGTGCAAATAATGCATTTGCACATACATATTAAATTTATTTAGCAGTTTCAAAAACTAAATCTATAAGTGCTTGAGCATCAAATTTATCTTTATTTGCAGCAACCCATGCATCCCAAACTGGCTTACCAGCAGCTTTTCTAAATTCTGCAAGTGTCTTTTCATCATATTTGATTTCTTTAAGTTTAGATTTAAACATTGGCAGATTTTTATCATCAGCTTTTTTATATGCAACTTTCATAGCAGCTAAAGCTTCAGGCTTTAATTTTGCAAGCAAATCTTTATATTGTTTAGGTAATTTATTATATGACTTTTGATTAATTACATACGGACAGTCGGATGTTCCAGGTGATAAATTTGCAGTATACCATTCAGCTACTTCATGAATTTTATATGCTCCATGAGCGTAAGTAAATGGAAAAGAAACAGCATCAACAGCTCCTCTTGAAATTAATGTATAAACTTCTGATGCAGGAACAGTTTGTCTTATAGCACCAAGTATTTCCATTGCTTTACCAACACCACCACCAGCACGAACTCTCATGCCTTTGAAACCTGACAATGTTAATGGAGGCTTTCCTTTTCCAAGAAATTCATATTGTGGAAGGTTAGATGTAACATATAACTTTGCATTCCATCTGGCTAGTTGCTCTTTTACAATAGGATGATCATAGACAGCATGTCTAATTTTAGCATCTTTATCAAAATCTCCCATTGGAAGGAAAGGCATAGTTAGCACCATTAACCCAGCATTTTTACCTGGATGATAAAAGTTACAAAAAGCAGCCATTTCAAATGAGTTTGCTTTTAAACCATCCAAATTCTCTTTAGATTTGGAGAGCTGACCACCATAAAAAATTTTTAATTTAAATTTACCATCTGTTTCTTCGCTCAATCTCTTAGATAAAGTTTCAGCACCTTCAGTGAAAGCTCTTTTTTTCCCCCAAAGACTAAATTTCCAAAAAACAGCCGGACCATCTACTTTTGCAAGCACTAAATTTGCATATGCGTTAGAAATTAGAACCATTAAGCAAACGGCCATAATTCTTTTAAAACTTAACATTTATTATCCTCCCAGTATTGATTAACAAGTTTACATAATCATCTATTTATAAACTAAGTCAAACCACAAAAACTTAACAGATTAAATGGTTTTTAATTTATAAAAAAAAATATCTTCATCTTTAATAACTTTGTATTGTTATAAAAATAAAAATATAATTACTTTTAAACCTTTTAGGTAGTTAAAAACAAGAGAAATATTATGAATATAAAAAATAGTGAAACTGAAGAAATAAATTTAACTGAAATTAAAGAATTAGTAGTAAACGTTTTTAAGAAACAAGGCTGTGATGCATTAAATGCTAATGCATTAGGTAATACTATTACTAATGCAGAGAGAGATGGTTCTAGTTCTCATGGACTTTTTAGAGTTCCTGGATATATTGCATCTCTTCAATCAGGAAAGGTGAATGGCAAATCTGTGCCAAAGGTACAAAAACTGACGCCTGTGATTTTAAAATGTAATGCAGATAATGGTTTTGCTTCTTATGCTCATGAGATATCACTACCCATGCTAACTGAGGCAGCAAAATTAAATGGGATAGCAGCTTTAAGTATAACTGGATGTTATCATTTTGCAGCTTTATGGCCTGAAACAGAATTTTTAGCTAATGAAAATTTGGTTGGATTAGCTTGTACAGCATTTAAGCCAGCTGTTGCTCCTGCTGGCTCTGTAAAGCCATTTTTTGGAACAAACCCTATTTCTATGGCATGGCCATACCCAGGTGGGAATCCAGTGGTTTTTGATATGGCTACTGCTTCAATGGCTAAAGGAGAAGTATCAATTGCTGCCAGAGATGGTCATACTTTACCTGATGGTGTTGGATTAGATGGAGATGGCAATCCTTCAAATGATCCTAAGGAAATTTTAAAAGGAGTTTTATTACCTTTTGGGGGTTATAAAGGATCTGCTATAGCCTTAATGGTAGAATTATTTGCTGCTGGTTTAACAGGTGACACGTTTTCTTTTGAGGCACAAGAAAATGATAATAATGATGGAGGCCCTCCTAAAGGGGGAGAATTCATTATGGCTATCAATCCTGAGATCATGGCAGGTTCTGATTGGATAAATCACTGCAAGTTATTTTTTGATAATTTATCATCATTTGAAGGAGTAAGATTACCAGGAAGCAGAAGGCATAAAAATAGATTAAAAAGTGATGTTCGAGAAGTTAATATTGATTTATTAGATAAAATAAAAGGATATCTTTAATTGTCTAAACTAACCTTCATCTTTTTTTATAAATTCTAGATATTCTATAACTTCATCTAATTTTTCATCGGGAATGTCTTTATAACTGTGGTTAAATTTATTTTTAATTTTTAATGCAATATGAGCATAAGGATTTCTTCCCTTAGGATGATTGGTGTGATTTGGGAGCTTTCCGACTAAATAATCTCCAGTCAACTGAATTAAACGCCATAAATATTTTCGATTTTTATCATTCATTTCTAAAAAATTCTTAAAAGAAATAATGTAATTCCTGGGAATGAAAAAAGAAGAATTACTCTTAAAATATCACTTATCAAAAAAGGGAGAACTCCTTTAAATGTCTCAGATATACTTACATCTACAGCAAGTTTGTTTATAATAAAAACATTTAATCCAACTGGAGGGGTTATGAGTCCAACTTCAACGACAATTAATGTTAGTATTCCAAACCAAATAGCAGTTTCTTCAGGTGTCATTCCAAAATCAAGTGTCATAATTAAAGGAAAAAAAACAGGAATAGTTAAAAGTATCATTGCTAGGCTATCCATTAAACAACCTAGAAATAAATAAAGGATTAGAATACATACCACTATTAAAAAAGGTGATAGGTTGTTATTTAAAGCAATTCTTCCAAGTTCGTTTGGAAGTTGAGTTAAAGCGATAAAAGAATTAAAAAACTCTGCACCCAATAATACTAGAAATATCATCCCAGAGGTAACTGCTGTACTTTCTATTACCTCTATTAAATCAGCAAATTTAAAGTTTTTATTTAAGATAGCAATTAAACCAGTTCCACCAGCTCCTATTGCTCCTCCTTCAGTTGGAGTAAACCAGCCTAAATAAATACCTCCTATCATTACTAAAAAGATTAAAATTATTTGCCAAATATTTTTAAATAATAAAAATCTTTCTTTCCAGCCAACTCTATTTTTTGTAGGGCCAGAGCCTTTAATAAATCTTACATATAGTGCTATGGTTAACATATAACCTAAAGCAGCTAAAATGCCGGGAATAAAAGCTGCCAAAAACATTTTAGCAATATTCTGTTCAGTTAAAATTGAGTATATTATCAAAATTACTGATGGAGGTATTAATATACCTAAAGTACCACCAGCCGCCAAAGTTCCAGTGCTTAAAGCACCAGAATACCCAAGACGCCTTAGTTCTGGTAATGCAACTTTTCCCATAGTAGCGGCAGTTGCTAATGAAGATCCACAAATTGCTCCAAATCCAGCACAAGCTCCTATAGCAGCCATTGCCACTCCACCTTTACGATGTCCTAAAAGAGCACCAGTAAATTTAAATAATGCTTCGCTCATCCCTGCTTTGCCAGCAAAGTTCCCCATTAATAAAAAGAGAGGAATAACAGAAAGAGAATAATTTGAAAAAAGATGCCATACACTTGTTTTAACTTGAGATAAAATTGGAAGCCATCCTGCAATCAAAATAGTCCCCGAACAACCAACAATTAACATAGATAAGCCAATAGGAATTCTAAAAGCTAACATAGAAAATAATATTGGAAATGCTAATATACCAAGTGTAAATTTATCCATTTAAACTAGCTTCCTAAAATATCATAAATCTTAATTGTGAAAGTATAAAAACAACAAATAGTTAAAAGAAAGAATGATACAATAACTGGTAAAAAGGGTATCCAAATAGGAAATGCTAAGAGCATAGTTTCTTCTTGGTAAACGTACATATCTCTTGCTCCTAAAACCATTCGGGAGCTAAAAAAAAGTGCCGTTACTCCAAAAATTAAAGAACTTAAAGCATCTAAAAAGTTGATTTTATTTTTTGATAACTTAGCTGTAATAAAATCAACTATAACGTTCCCATTTTTCAAATGACAAAGAGGTAAGAATGAACTAATAGCAACGGCACATGCTATCTCTACTAATTCAAAATCACCCAAAAGAGGGGATGAAAAAACAACACGTCCAAAGATTGAAAATACACTAATTAATGCAACTACTAAAAGAACTAAACCTCCAAAAAGAGCAAATAATCTTGATATTGTATTTAAAATACGCCCAAATTGATTATCTGGACGCATTTTTATTTTTTTAAATTTATTAAGAATCATAATTTATTATTTATAATGTTTTCTCATACTTTGCGATCAATGATTTAGCTATATCATAAAGTTTTTGTCCATCAAGCCCTTTGCTGTTCGCTTTTTTGATCCAATCTTGAATGACTTCATCTCCAGCTTTTTTAATTTCTGTTACTGGTGCTCCAGATAACACATGAAACTCTCCGCCGGCTTTAACAGCTAGATCTTTGGCAGGACCTTCAAATCCATCCCATAAAATTCCCGCTTGTTTAGCTAAAGACATACCTGAATTATTATCAATAATTTTTTTATGAGCATCAGATAATGAATTATATTTTGCTTTATTCATAATAAATAAAAAAGGAGTAGTATATAACCCTCTATTTCCAGCTATGTTGGTATGAGATTTAGTAAGTTCTTGAAGTTTAAAAGAAGGCATTATCTCCCAAGGTACAACCATACCATCAATAACACCTTTTGATAAAGATGGTGCAACTTTGGGTACGGGCATGCCAACGGGTGTCGCTCCTAACTTTTTCAAAAGATTAGTTGCTGAACGTGTAGGTCCTCTAAGTTTAAGTCCTTTAAAATCAGCAACTGATTTTATGAGTGTTTTTTTTGTATGTATCATCCCAGGAGCATGAACATGAACTGCTAGAATTTTATAATCTTTTAGATCTTCTGCGCCCGCTGTTTCAACAAATTCTTGAACTGCTTGAGCGGTTATCTTGGCACTAGTAGGCATAAAAGGTAGTTCAAATACAGATAATCTAGGAAACCTTCCAGGAGTATAACCAGCAACTGTCCATACTAAATCGACAACCCCTTCACGAACTTGATCAACAAGCTGCGGTGGTTTGCCTCCAAGTTGCATTGAAGGATACATTTCTGTAATTATTTCCCCATTACTTTCCTTGTTTACTTTGTCGGCCCAAGGTTTTACAAATTTAGCGTTAGAGTTTGCAGGCATTGGCACAAATGTGTGAAACTTTAATGTAATTTTATCAGCTGATGCACTAAATGATAATCCAGCACTGATAATAGTGGTGGCTAATAATCCTATTATTTTATTCATTAATATTCCTCCAGATTAAGATTTTTTTTCTATGAATAAATCATTAACTACATATTTATAAAAATCAAACTCTATTTTAATAAAATATAGATAATATTATCATTATATGATAAATTGTTACTATAATAATAGCTTTTTTATTGATATGATGTATTATTGATATTAATCAATTGAAGGTTTAATGAAATGGCCATAAATGCGCTGAGTTATATTGGGGTAAATTCAGATAAGTTAGAGGATTGGGATAGTTTTGCAGTTCAGCATCTCGGCATGCAGAAAATTGATAATGGATCAAAGTCTTTGTCATTCAGAATGGACAATCAAAAACAAAGATTTTCTATATCTGGTGAATCAGGAGATGCACTAGCTTACCTTGGCTGGGAAGTTGAAAAAAAAACTGATCTGGAGATGTACGCTAATAGATTAGATAATATTAATGTATTAGTTATGGAAGGTACTAAACATTTAACGGATAAAAGATTTGTTGAGGATTTAATATATTTTGATGACCCAGCAGGAAATAGAATTGAGTTAGTTTATAAACCTCATTTGGATAAAGATCCATTTATTTCAGGAAGACCAATATCAGGCTTTAAAACTGACATATGTGGTTTGGGTCATGCTGTATTACATGTTTCAAATATTGATGATTTAATTCCGTTTTATAAAGATATCTTAGATTTTAAAATAAGTGATTATAGTTTTGATCCAATATCATTATGTTTTTTTCATGTAAATGGACGGCACCATAGTTTTGCTATGATAGGAACTGGTCAACAAGGGTTTCACCATTTTATGATTGAATATCAAAATCTAGACGACATCGGTCAAGGCTATGATCTTCTTCAATTTAAAGAAAATGCTATTGCCTACACCCTAGGAAGGCACACTAACGATTATATGACTTCATTTTATGCTCATACACCATCAGGGTTTTTTGTAGAAAATGGTTGGGGTGGTAGAATTATTGATCCAAGCACCTGGGTGCCTCATGAAACAGATGTAGGCCCTAGCTTTTGGGGTCATGAAAGATTATATCTCCCAGATATGGAACGATTAAAATTTAGAAAAAAACGTTTAGAAACAGCCAGACAAGGAAACCAATCTCCTATGATTATTGATTGTCCGTGGCTTTACCAAAACGTTAAAAATAAATAAATATCATTTATGTAATGTTAAAAATGGACTGAGTTTAATATGAACAATTTGGATTTTGATGTTGTAATTGTAGGATTAGGGCCAACTGGTGGCACTTTGGCAAATTTACTAGCTATGAATAATGTTTCCGTTCTTATTTTAGAAAAAGAGGCAAATATATACAACCTTCCTCGTGCAGTACATTTTGATGATGAGATAATGAGAGTTTTTCAAACTATAGGTATTACCAAAAGTTTGTCTAAAAAATTAATTATTAATAAGGGGACAAAGTTTATAGATGATAATGGTGAATTACTATTAGATTGGCCAAGACCAAAGAAAATTACAGAAAATGGATGGTACCCAAGTTATCGGTTTCATCAACCAGATTTAGAGAGAAGCTTAAGATATAATTTAAAAAAATATAAAAATGTTGCTACAGTTCAAAATGCTCAAGTTTATAAGACTGTTAATAAAAAAAATTATGTAGAAGTAAATTATAAAAATACTAAAACTAATAAAATTTACTCTTTAAAATCAAAATATATAATTGGCTGTGATGGTGCAAATTCGTTCCTTAGGAATGAAATTAATTCAGAAATGGAAAATTTAGGTTTTGAGCAACGTTGGGCTGTTATTGATGTAATTTTAAAAAGAAAAAAAAAGGATTTACCTGATAGAACAATTCAATATTGTAGTCAATTTAGGCCAGCAACTTATTGTAGAAATGTAGGTAAGAGAAGAAGATGGGAAATAGCTCTAAAGGATAACGAAAGCTCAAACACCTTTTTTAAAGAAAAATCACTCTGGAAATTTTTAAGTCGATGGGTTACCCCAGATGATGTTCATATTGAAAGAAAGACTATATATAAGTTTCAATCTGCAATAGCTAAAAAATGGAGAAAAGGACGTATATTTTTAGTAGGAGACGCCGCCCATCTAACCCCACCTTTCATGGGACAAGGCATGTGCGCTGGAATAAGAGACGCTTCAAATTTAGCTTGGAAGATTAGTATTAGTTGTCAAAAGGGTCATAATGAACAATTGCTTGATACATACCAATCAGAAAGAGTTAGCAATGTCAGAGACTATATAAAAACAGCAATGAAAATGGGAGAATTACTTAATTCTATTGGAGGATCAAAAGTTTCAGACACTGTATTTATTCAACCTGATGGATCAATTAAGATGAATACTATTAAACCAAAACTTGGAAAAGGATTAGGAAATCCAAAAGATTCTAATAGAGGAAAAATATTTCCTTCCTTTAAAAATGAATTGGAAAAAGATATTGATGTTTTATATTCGTGTGAACCTATATTAATTACTAATAGAAAAGTAAATAAAAAGGAATTTCCTATTAAAACTTTTGATATTAAAGATATTCCTAAAATTGACATGATACTAAAAAAATTTAAAAGTAACGCGTTAATACTTCGTCCTGACAGATACGTTTTTGCTAGTAGTAATGAAAAAGACTTAGTAAAATTTTCTAAATCATCTATCGATCAAATTTATAATTAATAAGGTTTTGCCAAATGTCTGGTTTTGAAAGATATAATAAAATTTTAAATTTGTTTTCAGAACAAAGAAATTCTTTGACAGTAGCAGAAATTTCACAAGAGTTAAAAGTTCCAGCAAGTACTGTTTATAGAATAGTTCGTGAAATGGTTTTGGCGGAGTTTATTGAGAGTGCTGCTGGGTCTTACTTTAGATTAGGGCAAGCATTTATTAAATTTAATCGAATTATCAATTTGTCAGATCCTTTAATTCAGGCAGGAGAACCATTTCTCAAAAAACTAGCAAATGAAAACCCGATTCCTAGCACAAATATATTAGCAAGGTTATTTGGTAATAAGGTAATGTGTGTTGCGGATTTTAAACACTCAACTTTTAAAAATAATACAAGTTATCAAAAAGGAAGGTTAATGCCATTGCTTTATGGAGCAACGTCTAGAGCTATCATTATGCAAATAACAGAGAAACGCTTAAATAATATTTTAAATCTAGAAGGTTTAAATGATGATATGCAAAAAGAAATATTTATAAAAGGGTTAGATCAAGACAAAAAAAAAGGTTTTTGTAAAACTGAAGCTCAAGTTGACATTGGATTAATTGGCTTTGCTTTATCAATAAGCAATAAAAAATTAGGAATTGAAGCTTCATTAAGCTCAATATTTAACATTAGCGATTTTCGTCCTGAGCATGAACCATCTATATACGCAAATTTGTCAAGTTACGCTTTATTAATAGAGAGATATATAAATAAAATATTTATTGATACTGAGGCTTATCATAACAATTATTTAAATAAGGATTAAAATGATGTTAACTGGAGTTCAAGCAGATTTATATCTTCATCATCTTGAAATACAAAGTAATAACCCAGATAATCTGGCAAAATTTTATTCAACCGCTATGAACATGCAAATAAATAAAATCACTAATCAAAAGATTATATGTAATGGTCCATCTAGAAAAATAATTATTACTCAGGGACATAATAAAACCCTAAGTTACGCAGGTATGGTTTGCAGAAGTGAAAAAAATCTAATCGGATTTAGAAAGTTTTTAGTTATGAATCAGGTCAGTATTAAACAATTTAAATCAGAAATTTATAAAACTGGATCTTTTTCTATTCAAGATCCTGATGATAATATCATATGTTTTGGTGTTTTAAATGATAATGAAAAATTATATTCAGAAGGAATAAATGGACCTTTACAACACTTGACCTTTGCTTCAGAAAACGTAGAAGCTTTTCAAAATTTTTACGAAAAAAAACTTGGGTTTGACGTCACTGATAGAGTTGTAAAATCAGATGGTAAGCTAGCAACTTGTTTCACCACATCTAATCACGAACACCACACAATAGCATGTTTTAAGTCAGTAAAAAAAGGAATGGATCATCATTCTTATGAAGCTGGTGAGTGGAATCATATAAAGACTTGGTGCGATCACCTTGCCTCACACGATATACAATTAATGTGGGGACCTGGTAGACACGGACCAGGAAATAACTTATTTATTTTTATTGAAGATATTGATGGGAATTGGATTGAAATTTCAGCTGAATTAGAAACGGTACATGGCCGACCGACAAAGAACTGGCCACAATCAGAAAGAACTCTTAATCTGTGGGGAAAAGCAATTTTGAGATCATAAGAAAAGGAAAAAAGATGAAGTTATTAAGTTTTATAAGGCTAGGAAAATCAAGCTTTGGTGCTGTAGTCAATGATGGTGTTATAGATTTAACTGGTAAATTAGATCCAGATGTAAATAGTATTAAAGATTTAATATCTTTGGATATGCAAGATCAAGCTGAAGAATATATTGCAGGCAAATCAAAAGATTTTTCATTATCTGACATTAGTTTATTGCCAGTAATACCGGATCCACAAAAAATTATGTGTGTTGGCTTAAACTATATGGAACATAAGAAAGAAACTGGTAGACCAGATGTTGATAATCCAACAATTTTTACTAGATTTGCAGATTCACAGGTGGCTCATTTGCAGCCAATGATTAAACCAGATAAATCAGAACGTTTTGATTATGAAGCTGAAATGGCTATTATTATAGGTAAAGGAGGAAGATTTATCTCTGAAAGTGAATCAATGAAACATATAGCTGGTTACGCTTGTTATAATGATGGAAGCATAAGGGATTATCAAAGGCATACTTCTCAATACACTCCTGGAAAAACATTTCCTGGAACTGGTGGATTTGGACCTTTTATGGTTACTCCTGACGAAGTAGGGGATTATACTAAACTTCCAATTGAATTAAGATTAAATGGTAATGTTATGCAGAAGGCAACTCTTGCTGACCTTATATTTCCAATTCCTAGACTTATTAGTTATATATCAGAATTCACTGCTTTATCGGCAGGTGATGTAATTGTTACTGGTACACCTGGTGGAGTAGGCGATAAAAGAACTCCTGCGGTTTACATGGTTCCAGGAGATGTTGTTGAGGTAGATATTGGAATGTTAGGTATTTTAAAAAATCCAATAATTGCGGCTCCAAAGATATAAATTAATATTTCTTAAGTATAGGATTAAAATGAATAAATCGTTAATAACAAACTTAGTTGCAATATCTATTATTATGATTGGATTTGTTTTTAAGGATCAACATTCTTTTATTCTAATGACAGGTATTTTTGCTTTCTCAGGAAGTATTACTAATTGGATTGCAATTCATATGCTTTTTGAGAAAGTACCTTTTTTATATGGTTCAGGTGTCATATTAGATAGATTTGAAGATATTAAAATAGGTATAAGAAACCTAATAATTGAAGAGCTGTTTTCTACTGAACAAATAAATAAATTTTTATTAGAAAGTAAAGATAATCTGTCAGAAAATCTAATACATAAAATTGATTTTGATAGAATTTTTCAAGGCCTTGTTGAAGCTATTGAAGGTTCTCAGTTAGGTGGAATGCTTGCAATGGTTGGTGGAAGAAAAGCTTTAGAACCACTTAAAGAACCAATTATTAAAAAACTAAAGATAATTATTGAAGACATCGTAATTGAGAACTCTAATAAAGATAAAAACCAAAATTCTACGAGCAAATTAATAAACAAAATCGAAAATGTTTTAGATGCGAGATTGGCTGAATTAACTCCTAAAGATATCAAACAAATTATCCAAAAAATGATTAGAGATCATTTAGGATGGCTTATTGTATGGGGAGGGTTTTTTGGTGGATTATTAGGTCTTATATTAAGCCCGATAGCGCTTAACTTATTATAATTTTAATATGAGAAGAAGAGAGATTATTTAATCTCTCTTCTTTAAACTTATTTAAGATAGTAGCCATCCACCGTCAATATCAATGGTTGTTCCAGTTATAAACTCATTTTCAATAGCAAAAATAATTCCTTTTGCAACTTCATCTGAAGTGCCTGCTCTTGGTATTAAATTATTACCTGTTGTATTATTATAATAATCTTCTCTTGCTTTTCCTTCTAGAGGACTCATTGGTGTATCGATAATACCTGGTGCAACTATATTAATTCTTTTAGGAGCTATTTCTGGAGCAATGCCTCTTGCAAAAGCTTCAACAGCTCCTCCAACTGAAGAAATAGCTATTTGTCCAGGCCTACATTTTCTAGCAGGAGATCCACTAACTAGAACAATATTTCCATCATTTTTTAAATGTTTTGTTCCATATTTTACAACATTTGTATATCCCCAAAGTTTATCAAAAGATGCCTTGTAACCTTCTAAATCCATTGAAAGAAAAGGGCCAACAGCTCTTGATCCTCCAGTAGCTGAGTTAACTAAAATGTCGAATTCACCTTCTTCATCAAAAAATTTTTCAACAGCTTCTCTATCAAGAGCATTAAGCTTTCTTGTTGTTACATTTTTAGGAAGCGTTTCTAGTTTTTCTGGATTACGGCTAATTGCAATAACATGTGCACCTTTTTCTGATAACATTTTGGTAGTTGATAGTCCGATACCTGAAGTCCCACCAAATACGATAGCTTTTTTTCCGTTAATATTCATTGTTATTTAACCTTTATAAATTATAATTAATTATTAATGAATAACACATAATAATTTTTGTTAAAACATTTGTTATAATAGTTTTATTAAAATAAACAAAGGAAAGTAAATGACAGTCGAGTTATTTAGGGGCGATGCTTATATTAAAAATTATAATTCAAGGATTACTGAAATTGTTTCTGATGGAATCATTCTTGATAAAACAATTTTTTATCCAGAAGGAGGAGGCCAACCAGGTGATGTTGGAATTATAACTATTAATGAAAATGATATAGTGGTTACAGGTACTAGATATGACAACAACAGATTAGTTCATTTAATAGAACAACCTAATGCTTTGAAAATTAATCAAGACATTGAAATCAAGTTAAATTGGAAGAAAAGATATAGCTACATGCAAGTTCATACTTGTCTTCATCTTTTATGTTCTATAATTCCAGCACCTGTTACTGGAGGTTCAATCGGAGACGCAAGAGGAAGGTTGGACTTCGATCTTGAAACAAAGCCAGATAAAGAAATGATTTTAAATCAATTAAATGAATTGATAAGTAATGATTATTTAATATCAATCTCTGAAATAACAGATGATGAGTTAGATAAAAATCCAGAACTAGTAAGAACTATGTCTGTAAAGCCTCCTCGAGGATCAGGAAAAATAAGAATGGTTTCTATAGGTGATAAAATAGATTATCAACCATGCGGTGGAACTCATGTAAATAAAACATCTGAAATAGGTGAGGTAATATCTATTAAAATTGAAAATAAAGGTAAAATGAATAAAAGAATAATTATCAACCTGTTACAATAGATCAATTCTCAATCATTATTTCTTACATAATACTTCAAAAGGTAATGTTCTTTTTTCTTTAATGGACTTTAAAGAGTTTTTAGATCTTTCTATCATGCTAGGTCCGCCTATAACATGAATGCCTAATGTTGGGGGTATTGTATCATTAGTCTTATTAACAAGTTTTTCATAACCAGACATATATTTGTCTCCAGTTTTAATAATTTCTATATCAGTGAAACCTATTTTTTTTAATATTGATATTGTTTCTTCTGGAGGCAATAAGTAGCTCATTGATTCAGAGTCGGCCCATGGCAATGGGAATATAGGGTCGCCTAATGGTCCTAATCCATGTTCGGTAAACGCAAAAAAACTTCCTTTTTTTAATACTCTATAGGCTTCAGAAAAAAATCTATCTCTTTGTGCTACATTCATAGTTACGTGTTGTGAATAAGCTCCATCAAAAGTGTTATCTTCTAATTCTAATATTTCACCATTTCCAACTTTTAGATCAATTTTATTTGACATTGAAGTCAATTGATTAAATTCATTTCCAAGTTCAATGAAACTAGGTGTTATATCTATTCCAGTAATGAAGCATTCAAATTTTTTTGCATAATATCTTGCAGGTCCGCCAAGTCCGCAACCTATATCTAAAATTTTATTACCTTTTGAAATCGGCATTCTTTTCCCAAGATCAACTGTAGCTGCTATACCTCGCGCATGATATTGATCAATAGGAAATAAATCTTCTATTTCTAATTTTTTATCAATTAAATTAGCTTCAATCATCGCTTCACGAACTCTTAAATGCAGATTTCCTCTGGTCCAAAATTGTTTTAAATCATTTGATTTGGTCATATAATTTAACTTTGATTTATTAGCTATTGATTATAAAGTCAGCGCATCGTTCGCCAATCATCATACATGCAGCATTAGTGTTTCCAGAGATTAATGTGGGCATTATAGAGGCATCTGCAATACGTAATCCTTTAATTCCATGAACTTTAAGGTTTTTATCAACAACTGCATTTTCATCAAATCCCATTTTACAAGTACCTGATGGGTGATAAAGTGTTTCAGCTTTATTTTTTACAAAATCTAAAATTTGTGCATCTGAAGAAAACTCATAACCAGGTTGTATCTCATCATCACAAAATTCTTTCATTGGTTCAGATTGCATCAATTTTCTTATTAACTTAACCCCAGCTATAAGCGTATCCCTGTCTAATTGACTTGATAAAAAATTATATTTAATACTTGGATATTCCTCAGGATTAGCAGATTTAATATGAATACTGCCCTTACTTTCAGGCAAGTTTTGATTAACTGTACATGTGATTCCAGGTTGTTTTCCTAAAGTTCTTTTTCCATTATTTAAAACTACTTTGTATGGAATAAAGTGAACCTGAACATCAGGTGCTGAAAGTTCTTTTCTTGTTTTAAAAAACCCAATCACTGGAGCTGAAGGAAGCGTTAAAAAGCCATCTCTTTTAAATACATATTTTAGAACTTGTTTAATTAGATTAACACCTCTCGCTTTGTCATTATATGCAATACCTGGTTTTGTTATATTATACACCAATCTTGGCCCAAGATGATCTCTTAAATTTTCTCCGACACCTTTAAGTTCATGAACTAATTTAATACCTTTTTCTTCTAAAATTGAACGATCACCAATTCCTGACAATTCTAAAACTTGCGGAGAATTAATAGCTCCACCACATAAAACAACTTCTTTGGCGGCATTAAATTCTATTAGTTTATTTTTATTTTTTACTTCTGCCCCGATGCATTGTTTTCCCTTCATTAATAATTTAGTTACTAAAGAATTAGTAATAATTGTAAGGTTTTTTCTTGATTTAATAGGTGATAGATAAGCTATTTTAGCACTCATTCTTTCACCTTTATAAATTGTTGTTTGTGTGTAGCTCATCCCTTCTTGATCATCACCGTTATAATCTTTATTGACGGGGATATTATTTGCTTCAGCAGATTTAAACAAACCATCATAGATTGGGTTTCTATCAGTTACTTCAGAGATTTTAAGAGGACCATCTCCTCCTCTTACTTCTGTTAATTCACCTTGGTAACTTTCCATTTTTTTAAAAAAAGGCAAAACATCATCATATGACCATCCAGTATTGCCCATTTGAGCCCATGTGTCATAATCTAATTTGTTACCTCTTACATATACCAAACCATTTATAGCGCTTGACCCTCCTAGTAATTTACCTCTTGGTATTGGGATGGCTCTGTTTCCCGTGCTCTCTTCAGGCTCAGATCTGTATCTCCAGTTTGCCAATGGGTTATCTATTAAGAGAGCAAAACTTGCAGGAAGCCTTGTTACTGGGTGTGAAGCTCTGCCAGCTTCGATTAATAAAACTTTATTTTCTGGATTCTTAGACAATCTATTTGCAACAGCACAGCCAGCTGATCCTGCTCCAACAACAATATAATCAAAATCTTTTTTCATTATTAGCTCCTCTAAAATCAATTAGAAGACTAATCAATTCTTTAAAAAATATATTAATTTAATCTAATATTTTCTTTTATAAAAATCAACTTATTGAAAATTAATATAAACAATGTTAGTTAGGCAAATTATTTTCAGGAGGTTTGAATTGCTAGATTCGATTATAGACGTTTCACAGATTTTAATAGCAGACATTGTTTTGTCTGGTGATAACGCACTTATAATAGGTATGGCCGCAGCGGCAGTTCCTGAAGCAAGTAGAAAAAAAGTTATTTTTATCGGATTAATGGTTGCGGCAATTCTAAGAATATTGTTTGCTTTAATTGCATCTTATTTAATCAGCGTTCCTGGATTGTTATTATTAGGTGGATTGATTTTGTTTTGGGTATGTTGGAAATTTTACCAAGATATTCAAGCATTTTCATCAACAGACAATGAAAAGGATGACGTTAAAGAATCTGTTTCTGACAAAGGAATTAAAGCAGCTTTGATTACGATTATAATTGCAGATGTTTCTATGTCATTAGATAACGTTTTAGCTGTAACAGCTATCGCCAGAGATAACACTTTTTTACTAATGTTTGGAATTGGTTTTTCAATATTGTTAATGGCAGTCTTTGCGACTGCCATTGTTAAGTTGTTAACAAAATTTAAATGGCTATCTTATTTAGGTCTAGTTTTTC
>Ga0209710_1000951_pt1 | contig 23655 bp, 27 predicted proteins | sample ArcticOcean_MG_C_5_FD_187436 | JGI IMG/M metagenome (GOLD analysis project Ga0209710, IMG submission 187436) | Marine microbial communities from western Arctic Ocean - ArcticOcean_MG_CB4_138 (SPAdes) (version 2) | ecosystem: Environmental > Aquatic > Marine > Oceanic | place: Arctic Ocean...
ATCTCTAGATGGTCAAACTACAAACTTTAATTCTGGAGCACCATATGTAATGTTTAAAGGGACTGGATATGATCATTTAATGATACCTGTAGAAGGGTATTATGATTATCAAGCTCCCAAATAGACGATACATTAATCAATAAAATAAACTCACATAATATTATGTGGGTTTTTTTTATTTTAAAATATCATTAAAATAATTTATATCTGTAGCTCCTCATCAAAATATCTTTTCAGGTAAACCTCAACCTTTAAACCAAGACTATTTTAAGACCATTTGGAGTCATTTTAAGAGCCAATCAAGCACACTTAAACAAGGACAAATATTGTACTGCTTTAGACACTCAGGAGCTATAGAAATTTTTAAGCGTACAGGCTCTTTAACCAAGCTACAGAAAGCAATGCGCATTTATCTATAAATGTTAGTTTAACCTATTTAAGAGGTTTAGAAATAGCTGGATTAATAGAGTAGCCTAAAGGTGTTACCTCACACTATTTTGGAGAAGATTTAGAATTATTAAAATAAAATATCGTTTAAATAACTCCACATTTCGTTATGGAAATTGATGGGAACTAAATCATCAGCATCAGGAGCTTCACCCATGCGAATTATTACTAGATTTTGACTTGGTATAACATCAAGGTATTGACCATTTTTACCCATCCCTGCAATTAAATCATCTGGTGCGTTAGAGGCCAAAGAAGTCTGTATTGGAATCGTTGTGCCTGGAGGAATCAAACTATCTTTGCCATTGAGCCACCAAAGATAACCATAGGATTCATTAATTTGTTGAGATGTATTTATCATATTTGAAAAATAATTTGCATCATTCAAAATCACTTGGTCATCCCATGCGCCTTCATTTAACATCAACAACCCAAACCTAGCCATATCCAGTGCCGTGCTCCAGTAAATATTATTGTAGTTTGATTGAATCCAACTTCCACCCATTCCTATTTTCATTTTTACTTTTTGGTTGGTAAAATCATTGTATGTGGTCTCGGATGAGTTTTCGATGACATCTTTTAATAGGGTATAGGTCGCATTGTGATAAAACCAGTTTGTTCCAGGAGTGTTTTTATAAGTTAGGCAATTAGGTGTTGTGCAATTAAGGTTATCCCCTTCATAGTCTAACCCAGTTGTCATGGTCAATTGGTGCTTAATTTTAATCAAACTCTCTTGACTTTCTTCTAAACTTGTCCATCCATTGCCAAGAAATATTGAGCTGCTATCCTCAATTGATAAAAGCCCATTGTCTTGAGCGATACCTATTAAAAAGGCAGTGAGTGTCTTTCCAGCAGAAGCCCAATACCAATTTGAGTTTTTATCAAAAGGAGCTGTATTTTGAATGTTATTGCCCCAATAATTCTCTAATACGATTTTACCATTTTTTAAAACTATAAAAGCACGAGTATTGTTGAGTTCAAGAAAGTCATAAAGATTTCCAATTCCAATAGAATCCCAGTTTAGTTCCTCAGGAGTTATAGTTTCCCATTGGTCGGAATCTATGCTTGGAAAATATAGGTTATCAACTACTGGCTCGCTAATCTGAGTTTCATTATTTGAACACGAACAATGTATTATCAATAAGAGCAGCAGAATTTTTTTCATCTAAATGATAATTAATTTATCAAACTTAATCAATTATAGCAATATAGCTTCACTGTTTTCAAGTATAAAATTACATTTTTCATAACTTTAAATTCTAAAAAATTATTCCCTAAAATAAAATTTATTTTAGGGAATAATGCCTTGGACAGTAGGGGAATTAGGTAAAACTATTTCAATGAAGATTTGGATGTTATAACAATAAGTTATCTTTAAGAGTAAAATTTATTTCCAAGAATAATTTGTGTTGTTGGTATTATATCTGTTGCTAGGGAACTGGAGAAATTTAGTTCCCTTTTTTTATATTTCGATAATGCATAAGAAAATGGTTTCTTCACATATTTTGATTTAGAAAACATAGCTTTCAAAAAATAATAAAAAAAAATTTTTCAATCTATATTTTTTATTATGTTTGCTTGCTAATGAGTTCATTAACAAGAACGCATTGCCATTATTAAAATGAAATCTTTTTTCATATTCGGGCTCAGAAGGATAAAGAAGTCTACTTCAAAAGCTGCTCTAGGGATAGAGAACCGAATTTTCAGGCTGGCTTCTAAAATTAATATTAAATTTCTTCTGTTGAGGCAAAATAGCTTCGACCCTTCCACTGTATTTATATTTCGTATCTGAATTATTAAAAAGACAGGTTTCTTTTTTTAGAACAAAACTGCATTTTTTTTAATTTTTCAATCACATTCAATGAAAACAAAATACCTTGATCTTATTGATCAAACTTTTAATTTTCCTCAGGAGGAATTTACACTAAATACAAATCAATTAAACTTCCACGGAATTGATTTAATGGCACTAATTCAACAATACGGTTCGCCATTGAAATTCACTTATTTACCTAAAATATCTGATAATATAAATAGGGCAAAAGGTTGGTTCGCAGATGCTTTTAAAAAACACAATTACGGCGGTAAATACCATTATTGCTACTGTACAAAAAGCGCTCACTTTAAACACATACTTAATACTGCATTGGAAAATGATATTCATATAGAAACGTCCTCTGCTTTTGATTTAGATATTGTTGTAAATTTAAAAGCAAAAGGTAAAATTACAGATAACACTTACATAATTAGCAATGGTTTTAAGCGCGATCAGTATGTTCAAAATCTTGCTCGGCTACTAAATAGTGGACATAAAAACTGTATTGTAGTTATTGATAATTATGAAGAGATTAAGCTCTTTGACCAAGTAGTTGATGGGAACTATAATGTTGGTATTCGTATAGCTTCAGAGGAAGAACCAAAGTTTGAATTTTATACATCAAGATTGGGAATTGGCTATAAAAATATCGTGCCGTTTTACCACAGTGAAATTAAAAACAACCCGAAGGTTACTCTCAAGATGTTACATTTTTTTATAAATACAGGGATTCGAGATACTGCGTATTACTGGAATGAGCTTTTGAAATGCATGAAGGTGTATGTACAACTTAAAAAAGAATGCCCAAGCCTTGATAGTTTGAACATTGGAGGTGGTTTTCCTATTAAAAATTCACTAGCATTTGAGTATGATTACTCTTATATGGTTAGTGAAATTATTGGTCAAATTAAACAAGTTTGCAACGAGAACAATATTGATGTACCCAACATATTTACAGAATTTGGGAGTTTTACAGTTGGAGAAAGTGGTGGTGCTCTTTATGAGGTCTTATATCAAAAACAACAGAACGACCGTGAGAAATGGAATATGATAAATTCATCATTTATCACAACTCTTCCAGATTCTTGGGCAATAAACAAGCGATTTGTAATGCTTCCAATAAACCGCTGGGACCAAGAGTATGAGCGCGTATTGTTAGGGGGTCTTACTTGTGATAGTGACGATTATTACAACAGTGAGCAGCACATGAATGCAATTTACTTGCCTAAATATAATAAGGACAAACCATTATATATTGGCTTTTTTAACACAGGTGCTTATCAAGAAACCATAGGTGGTTTTGGAGGCCTTCAACATTGTTTGATTCCTGCCCCAAAACATATTCTTATTGATCGCGACGAGAATGGCAAATTAACCACCTCGGTATTTTCTCAAGAGCAAACCTCAGAACAATTGCTATCTCTTTTAGGATATGATTATAGTATTAATAGTTCACTCGCAGAAGTAAAAAATAAATCGATTTATAAAGTTCAATAGGTAGTGCTAATATCAAATAAAAGAAAATACATAAGATGACAAGAAATACATATGCAGGAATTCCACAAGAATTAAGTGTACTAGGAAATTCAAAGATTGTATTAATCCCGGTACCTTATGATGGGACTAGTACTTGGCAAAAGGGTGCAGATAAAGGTCCTCAGGCTTTTTTAAGTGCTTCACAGAATATGGAGTTATTCGATATTGAAACACAGACACAAGTATACAAACAAGGTGTTTATCTAGCTGATGCTGTTACACAAAACGGTTCTCCACAGGCTATGGTAGATGCTGTTCATGCTGTAACAAAGAGTTATATATTAAAGAATAAATTTGTCACTATTTTTGGTGGAGAGCACTCCATATCTATCGGGACCATAAGAGCATTTAATGAATGTTTTGATAACTTAACAGTACTCCAACTAGACGCACATGCAGATCTAAGAAAGCATTACCAAGGTTCTAGTTTTAACCATGCTTGTGCGTTATATGAAGCTAGTCAAACTACTAATTTACTTCAGGTAGGGATACGCTCTATGGATATTTCAGAAGTTACTGTTATGGATAAAGAAAATATATTTTTTGCCCACCAATTAACTGAAGATGATTCTTGGATGGATGCTTCTATTGATAAAATGACCGAAAATGTTTTTATCACTATTGATTTGGACGTCTTTGATCCTTCTATTATGCCCAGTACAGGAACCCCAGAGCCAGGAGGCTTATTGTGGTATGAAACCCTTGACTATTTAAAAAAAATATTTAAAGAAAAGAACGTAGTAGGCTTTGATATTGTTGAGTTGTGTCCAAATCAGATAGATAAATCTTCAGATTTTTTAGCAGCAAAGCTTTATTATAAAATGCTCACATATAAATTTCTAAATGAACAAATTGAAGAGAATTTCGACAACTAATATTAAACTACACCAAAAAAACAGTAAGACAATGATTACTAAAGGTCCAATATCTCAATTTATAGAAACTCATTATTTACATTTTAATGCGGCAGCACTTGTGGATGCTGCAAAAGGATATGAAGCACAACTTCACTCAGGCTCAAAAATGCTTGTTTCTCTTGCAGGTGCTATGAGTACTGCAGAAATAGGGATAAGTTTTGCAGAAATGATACGCCAAGATAAAGTCCAAATTATCTCTTGTACTGGCGCCAACCTAGAAGAAGATATTATGAATCTAGTGGCGCATTCTCACTACAAGCGTATACCAAATTATCGTGACCTAACTCCACAAGATGAGTGGGATTTACTTGAAAAAGGATTAAATCGTGTGACAGATACATGTATTCCAGAGGAAGAGGCCTTTAGGCGTTTAGAAAAACATATTGTAAAAATATGGAAAGATGCCCAAGGTAAATCAGAGAGGTTTTTCCCTCACCAGTATATGTATAAACTGCTATTGTCTGGAGTTTTGGAACAATATTATGAAATTGATATCAAAAATTCTTGGATGTATGCTGCTGCACAAAAAAACCTCCCCATTGTTTGTCCAGGCTGGGAAGACAGTACTATGGGAAATATTTTTGCTAGTTATGTTCTTAAAGGTGAACTCAATGCAAATACCGTAAAATCTGGAATAGAGTATATGACGTTTTTAGCAGATTGGTATAAAAATAATTCTGAAAATGGCATTGGTTTTTTTCAAATTGGTGGTGGTATCGCTGGAGATTTTCCAATATGTGTAGTCCCTATGTTATATCAAGACATGGAAGAGAAAGAAACTCCCTTTTGGAGTTATTTCTGCCAGATAAGTGATTCAACTACAAGTTATGGGTCATATAGTGGTGCGGTTCCTAATGAGAAGATCACATGGGGCAAACTAGATATAGATACCCCTAAATTTATTATTGAGAGTGACGCCACAATTGTAGCGCCGCTGATATTTGCTTACTTATTAAATATGTAATTATGGATTCAAGAAAACGTATTATTATAGATTTTAAAAAGTTAACCCCAGATTTATTAGCTCTTTTGGTAGAGAAATACCCAGAAGGGTATGATGATCATCATATCATCAAGTTTAAAAACACTAAAAATCATTGGATTGAAGCTGTACAAATAGATACAGATGAAGTAACATATCTAGTTAAAGTGAGTATAAACCTTGCTGTGACTATGGAAAACTATGATGAGGATCAAAGTTTAGATTTTGAGGCTAACGATCCAAGAACTATACAAGATTCAGAACTATAATAATCAAGTAAAATAAAACAGTATGAAAGCACAATTTCACTTAGCATTACCCTGTAAGAGTATAGAAGTTACAAAAAATTTTTACACCTCTATTTTAGGTGCATCTCTAGGAAGATATGCAGATAAATGGGCAGATATTAATTTATATGACAACCAACTAACCTTTACCCAGGCAGGTGATTTTAATTTTAATTTTAAAAACTACAAGTTGGGAGAAAGTGTGTTGCCTTCCTTTCATTTTGGTGTAATTATACCTGTGCAAGTTTGGGGAGACTTGTATACAAAGCTCTTTAAATCTAATCACGAGGTCACTACTGAGGTTACTTTCATGAAAAACAAAATAGGGGAGCACCTTTCCTTTTTTATTACAGATCCAAATGGTTATATGATAGAATTTAAAAGTTTTAAAACAGAAAATGAAGTATTTTGCACTAGTGTATAAACACAGATTGCTATTTAAATAGCGTTACAATAAATAATTAAATAAAAATAAAAATTGAACAACTTAAAAATTATAGGAAGTGAGGAATGGTGTTCATTTGCATCCTTCAAAATTCCAGCAATCAAGGCTCGTATAGACTCTGGTGCTAAAACATCATCAATTCAAGCAAGTAATATTAAGATTTTTTTAAAACAAACCCAGGAGTGGGTTCGCTTTGAGGTAACCCCACTGCAGGAAAATAAAAGTATTAGTATTAGCTGTGAGGCTAAAATTCATTCCAAAAGAACTGTAAAAAGCTCCATAGGTATTTCAGAGCAACGACTCGTTATCAAAACTCCTATTACATTTGGCGAGGATACTTTTGAAATTGAACTTACACTTGCAAATCGAGATGCTATGGAGTTTAGAATGTTATTAGGAAGAGAAGCGCTATCTAATCGTTACCTAGTAAACCCATCAACTAGCTATCTTTTTCCTAAATATACTCAGGAAGAATTGGATATAAAGTATGCATCATTTAAAACCCAAAAAACAAAATTAAAAATTGCACTTTTAGCAAGTAACCCTGATTTATTTAGCAATAAACGTCTAATAGAGGCTGGGCGCTCTAGAGGTCATGAAATGGTGTTTCTCAATGTGCAACAGGCGTACATGAAGTTTGATGCCACAGAGCCGCAAATACGTTACAGGGGAGGTAATGTTATAGATGAATTTGATGCCATTATACCTCGTATTAAGCCATCAGTTACTTTTTATGCCTGCGCTTTAATACGTCAGTTTGATGCAATGAATACTTACTGTTTAAACTCTGCAGATGCTATAACACAATCTAGAGACAAGCTTTTGGCTACCCAATTATTTGCAAAACACGATATACATATTCCTATTACCGGATTTGCAAATTCTCCGCTAGATACTAAAGATCTTATAAAGATGGTAAATGGTGCACCCCTTATCATAAAGTTACTAGAAAGTACCCAGGGGAAAGGTGTTGTTTTGGCAGAAACCACAAAGGCTGCAGAGAGTGTGATCAATGCTTTTAAGAGTGTAAAGACTAATATTTTAGTGCAAGAATTTATCAAAGAAGCAAATGGTCAAGATATTCGTTGTTTTGTAGTCAATGGTAAAGTGGTTGCTTCTATGCAGCGTCAAGCAGAAAAAGGCGAGTTTAGAGCAAATATTCATCAGGGAGGTAGTGCATCGAATATAAAAATTACCCCAAAAGAGAGAAAATTAGCAATTAAAGCTGCTAAAATATTAGACCTACCTGTTGCGGGTGTAGATATTATTAGGTCTAATAAAGGTCCTTTACTGTTGGAAGTGAATTCATCTCCAGGGTTAGAGGCAATAGAGTCTGCAACGGGTCTAGATATTGCAAATATTATGATTGAAGCAATTGAGAAGAAATTAAAATTCAAATAATATAAATATGATTACACCCTTAATTTTTAAACTTGCAGAAATGTGAGGATCTTGTCCAAAAAATTATTCCCTAAAATAAATTTTATTTTAGGGAATAATGCCTTGGAAACAAAGGGAGTGAAGTCAAACTATTTTGGCGAAGATTTGGATGTAATAACAAGAAATTCTCTTCAAGAATAATTTTGGTAAGATGTCTGAATTAGTTAATCTACCTTGTAAGTTAGTTTCATTGTTATTGAGGCGCTCTTTTCTCTAGAGTCTGTGTTGAAGGTTCCTCCCCAAGAATAAGTTTCCTTTGAATTTTGACCTGTAATTTGAAATATCCCCATTCTGGCAGATTCTAACTTTCCTAGCTTTCCTCCAGAGAATTCAGCTATTTTTTCTGCTCTTAATCTTGCATCTTGGGTAGCTTTAGAAATCATTTGTATTTTAAGATTTGCAAGTTTTGTGTAATAGTATCTGGGTGATTCGGAGTAAAACTGGACACCTTGGTTTAGGAGTTCTGTAATTTCTCTAGATACCTTTTCAATTTTATCAACATCATTAGATTCTATCTTTACCGTTTGAGTTAGTTCATACCCAACAAATTCCTCGCCTATAAATTTTCCATCAGAGGAATATAAACGTTTGAAGTTTTCATCTGTCTTTACTGCGCTGTAAATAAGTTGTTGGCTTTTAATTCCTTTATTCACTAGATATTCGTTTATGGCAGCTTTATTTTTCTCTAGCGTAAGGTATGACTGTTTTAAATCTTTGTTTTGCGCGCTAAACTCTCCTTCCCAAACTATTAAATCTGAGGAAAAATCAGTTTTTCCTAAACCTGTTACTCGAATTTCTCCATCTGCTTTTGATCTGTCTGTATATGCTTTTCCTAAGAAAATTGAGGATGCAACTATTGCTATTCCAAAAATTATAGCGTTTGTGTATTGTTTCATATTGTTTTAACTCTTGTTTGTTTAGATTTATTGTTATCTATAAATAACTTTTATTCGGTTCCTCTCTTCAATTTTCCAAAGCTATCTTCTGGATTGAGCCACTTGTTTTTAGTTGGTTTATCTTGGGTATTATTTTGTGTGGGTTCATTATTCACTTTTGGTGAAATTTTATTAAAACCAAATAAGTTTTTAAACCACATATTTTTCTTTTTTTACTGTTTGCAATAAGCTTAATGGGCTCTATAATTTTTTTTATCTATAACTATTTCGACCTGATACTTATTTTCAGTTTCAAGAAAGCAAAACAAAATTTTATTCCATTTCTTCATTACCGTGTCTTGTTTTAATATGCTGCATCTCTTGCTCAGATGCATGTAGTTTGTCTTCTTTTTTATTTTCGTCAGCTTTTCTGTAAGTACAACCAGGGCAAAAAATATTCTTATCTCTTCTAAACTGTCCTCCACATTCACAGGGGTTGTCTAAAGCAACACGGACTCCTTCAGGGTGACCATCTTCTGAGCTTTCCAGCTTACCACAAGATTGGCATTGGTAGGCCCATAAGTAAATAGCTCTTTCAGAGGTTCTAATGCGCGCGTGGCTACAATATACCGTTACTATATTGCAAGTTGGGCAAGTTGCCTCTATGGGGCTGTATGGGCTTATTACCGGTAAGAAATATTTTAGTGGTTTGTCTTTCATCTTATTGATTACTGTAATACTAGTTTTTATTTTAAAGGCATTTTTTTAAATCTTCCAATGTCCTATTAAAATCATTTCCGTCAACATATTCTCTTATCCGGTTGTTGATTACCTTTTCAGTAAATTGATGAAATGTTCAATCTGTGTTTTTTACTCTGTGTTTTCCAGTGTAGGCTATTTGTCTCTGGTATATTAAATTTTGGCAAGAAAATAACAGCAGCTTTTACTTTATTTTTTGTTATTACTAAATATCAATATATAGGGATTACTGTAAAAATATAAGTGTCCGTAATCGTATATAATGCTTTTCCTGAAAAGTATCTGGTATTCGTTGCTCTTCCTCTATATGTTCCCCATTCTAAAGCTTCTTTTCGACTAATATTTATAAATAATTCATGCATTCTTTCTAAAGGTGCCTGAGGTGTCTTTTGTGCGAATACCGCTTTTCGAAGTATATCATTTTCAAAGTTTAATTGGACCATTGCTTCACCAAATTCATCATATTTAATAAACCAATATTGATTGGGATTGTCTCCTTGTACATACCTAACCCCTTTATTATTTAATTCATTTAGGCATGTTGATTTTTTTTTAAACAAAACTTGTGAGTGTAAACTTGATAAACAAGTAATAAATAAAATTGTGGTAAGAATAAATTTCATATTGCTTTATTTTTTGATTTGTAGGAGAGTTATTTTTTACAATTTTTTTTATTATATTTTTGATTTATGTTGCCAATATTGGTAATCATCATTACTAGACACACAATGCTTACATCTGTTACCTGTAGATTTTGCTGTTGCGTTGCTTTGACGATATTTGCATTCAATTTTTTTAATCTTGTTTTTTAAAAATGTCTATGGTTTCTATCGTTGGCAAAAAAGAAGTAGTCAGAAAAGAAACGGATATAAAAAACAGTAATTTTTTTATAAAAGTTTTTTGAGTGTATAAAAGACTCTAAAATATTTTTAATTAAACAAAAAAAATATTCTTTTTAAGCATAATGAATTATTTCCAAAAATAATTTTGAAGATCTCAAGAGTTAAGTCAAGACACTTTTGGGAAGTTTTAAGAGACAATCAAAGTTGCTTATACAAGATCCAAATACTATAATCTTTAGAAACTCTGGGGCAATGTCTATCAATGTAAGTCTAACCTATTAAAGAGACCTAGAAATAGCTGAACTGAAAGAGGAGGGTATAACTTTAGTTGATAAAAAATGGAAAAAACTATTTGGTTTAATTATTTGTTTGGTTTGTGTTGCCAACATTGGTAATCATCATTGCTAGATACACAATGCTTACATCTATTACCCGTAGATTTTGCTGTTGCGTTGCATTGACGATACTTGCATTCAATTTTTTCAATCTTGTTTTCTAAAGTGTCTATGTTTTCTAACGTTGGTAAAAAAGACATTGTCAGAAACGAAACGGATAAAATAAAGAGTAATTTTTTCATAACAGTTTTATTTATTTATATAAATATACACATTAAAAATAAAAATCTATTGATTTTGATACATTTTACTGAACAACTATGGCTAGAACCAGCAATTAATTTTATATGGTGTTGTGCAATGTAATTTTCATTTATCCTTTATTTTTTCCAAAAGTATTCCTTTTGATAGGTGAAAATTAAGCCAGTTTGTATTCTACTTGTTTCAGTTGTTTGTTCAAGCCTAATATCAAAATCAAGTCTATCTAATAATTTAATTTTTGTTCCAATTACACCACCATAACCAAAATTATTAAAATAATTTATAGAAGGACCAACGTATGGTGTCATCCAATAAGGCGTTTTATTGACAAATATGTGATGAATGTAATTTAAGTGAACCCCCCATTCCTTATCACTATACTGATAATAATTGTAGTCATATTCTCTGTTTATTATACTTGCCCCGTATTCCAATGCTGAATGATTGAACGTCTTTCTAAATCCAAAAGACCAACCAAAACTACTTTTATTGTCAAGTGAATAAATTGGATAAACATATAAATCATTTGAAATTATTGCTGCGCTTAACACAACAACAGCTAAAGCAACATAAGCCATTGCTTCGTCATTATTAGAATTCCCTCCACCACCATAGCTTGAGTTATCATCCTTACAATTATTTACTACATTGCTCCAACATCTACAACAGGGTTTTCTGCCTAAACTTTGAGTGGCATTATATTCTTCTGTGTATTTTATTTCTCCTTTACAGTTATTTAATCCTGGACAATTACTTCTACTATGATATGCGTAAGAATATTCTCCTGTACAAACATAAACTGTTTGAGCGATTTTTAAATCTTCATTATGTTCATTTTCAAAAATCGAATGTTCGTGTTTTTCATTAAATGCTAAATCTTGAGAATATGTATTAAATGATAATAGTAGTAATGTTATAATAAATAGATTTTTCATATTTTTCTATTTTGTTTTCGGTTAGTTTTTTTTAAGGTGTACAAAGTGTTTGTGAATGATTTCGTTGCGTTTTTAAGCATTAAAGTTAGCAAATAAAACACAGATAGAAAGTCCAAGAGGATTTACTTAAGTAGGCTAGAACTAACAATAAATTATATACGTTGTTGGCATTTTGTTATTTCAGTTGTTCTTTTATATAATTCTCAAAATCGTTTCTAAATCCCGGGTAATTACTACTTTCTTTAAACATATATTCCATTAAATTCAGAGGGATTTTTTTCTTGGTTACTAAGTTATTTACAGTAGGATTACTTTTAATCCATTCAGACTTTATTGTATGGTCACGAGTGAAGCTAATTATAATATCAACTGCATAATTTTTATTTATTTGACTTAAATTATTAGATATAGTATTAATGTCTTTTTTTAAGTTGGCAAAGTCATCAATATTGAAAGGTTTTTTAAAATCAATTATTGGGTTTCTGGTAACTTGAGTTTTTGTAATTACTAACTCTTTCTTTATTTTTGGTTTTAGTATCTTCTTATTACTGTGATTTAAGTATCTTTTTTCAAGAAAGTTTAGCACACTTGGAATCGAGTTTATTCTTTCTTCAAATTTGATTTCGTTAACTAATAATGCATATTCGTCTTTTCCGTCAATTTTTAGTGCCAAAATATAGTCGTCAATAAAGCCATGTTTAAATAGAAAACTACCATCTTTTCTGTCAATTAAAATTGAATTATTACCGAGGTATTCCCATCTGCCTTTTTTCAATTTTTCCATTGCCAGAAATCAATAATTGATTGTCTTTTTCTCTAAAAATAAAGACTAATTTTCTGTCTGTTTCTTCATCAATAACAACCCAATGTTGATTTGTTAAAATGGTTAAATCATCCAGTTTTTGACTGAAGCGTTTTATTTTCGGAATTATATCTAGAAGATATGTTCTCATTTAGATTTAATTATTTTAATTGGGTTTATATTCAATCATAATTTATATATTTCTAATGAATTACAATGTGTTATAACAACAATATTATAGTTATTATCCTATAAAATTTTGGGTTTACAATTAGTAGTTGTTATTTAATACACTCAAATATAATTAATAACACTCGTATCGCAATTAATAAATAGTGCAAATCTTGTGCCTTGTTTTAAAATTAAAACCTAGTTTTTTTTCCTTCGCTACTTTAATTATAATCAATATCGATATTTTTTTTAAAGAATTACATTTATTATATTAATCTTATATTGCTATAAATTGTATTTACAAACATATTACGAGGGATTTGCGATAATAAATATAAAGTATGTACACATTTCAAGTATTTAGGACAAAATCAAAAGATTACGAGGAAGCTTTTCATAAAATGGAAAACTTTGTTAAAGAACATAATCTCTCGGTGGCAGATTATACTAAGTCAAATGGGGATAAAGATATTCTTAAGGAATTGGCAATATTGATAAACATCCATGAACCTGAAATTGAGAAATATAAAGAGTTAATTTACACACCTTTTGAGGGAGATACTATTGAAGACTTTGGCAAATATCTCTTTGAAAATATAATCAATATTTCTGGAAATTATAATTCATCACTAGACGATTTAGCAGAGGAATTATATGACTTTGGTTTAGATGACGAGGCAGATAAGGTGAATGAAATACATAGGATGATAGAAGATCACTTGGAGGATAGGTTTTCCGCAATATCTGTTCGCATTTATGGTTGCATAGATAACGAAAATAATATTTTTAACTATCCTGCAGAGGGTGAAAAAAATAAATTGAATCCTGAATTGATGTTTCTTAAATCAGAGGAATGGAGTATTTCCGTTATAAGAGAACTATTTCGTGAAAATTCAGGAAATGAAAGCTTTGATATTTATAATGATGAATGGATAGTATCTTGGATTGAAACTGGACTACATAATTTAGATGATGGTAATAATGTTGGAAATAAAACTTATTTTATTGTATGTTATGTGAAAGAAGTTACAAATTTTCATGCATTAGACGATAATAAAATGGAGGATGTAACTTTGGAAGAAATCGATGAAATATTAAAATTATGGGAAGCACCCCTAAAAATGTGCAATACATTAAATGCTAGCGCATGGGAAAAGATGGAGTGTGGGGTCTATGACAGTGCTTTAATTGATGCAAAAAAATCAATTGATATCATGTCTACGAGTCATAACAATGATACTGCTGCTATGATTTACTTTAACTTACAAGATTTTGATAATGCCCTTAAGTATTCCAATGAATCCATCAAATTAGATGGTACCCCCTCTAAACCTCAGCACTTATTTACAAGAGCACAAATATTAGTTAAACTAGGAGAAATAACTAAGGCTAAAAAGGATCTTGAAGATGCTTTTTATTTTGAGTCTGACTGGGATGATGGTTACGAAGATGCTAAAAAACTTCTTAAAGAAATTAGTAAAAATTAAATAATAACAAATGTCTATTAATAGTAAAAGAGTTAAATATACTAGAAAGCACATTGACTTTTAGATAATACTCTTGTTAATTAAAGTATAACATTTTGAAAAAATTAGAACTACAAACAATCGGACTACTATCAGCTATCACTATTGGAATCATTAAAATATACCAATTCTCAACATCTAGAGTATATGTATCTAAAGGTTGGAAACAAGGATGGGAACCAAATCCAGACAGCCCGACTAACATCGCGATAACGTTAGTATTAATAACGGCAGCAGCAATAATATTATATAAAATACACAATAAAAACAACAAAGAATCTGATATTGTCAAAATAGTTACAGATTTTCAATTTAAGAGTTTATTAAACATATTTAAGCCTTCTAATTTTCTGAAAACTCATCATGAATTAAAGAAAAACAACCTAATTCCTCAGGCTATGTTATTAAAACAAGCAAAAAACAGAGGGTATCAAGTGAACTCTAAGAAACAAAGAGATCTAGAAATAAGTATGTTGAAATCTCAAAAAGTTGATGTTATGGCTGCTTTAAGTAGTATAACTAGATTTCAACAAGCAAAAGATATTTGTCTCAATAATAAACTAGAAAAAGGGGCTCTTTTTTTTGATTTTTATATCGATCTTTATGGATATTATGTAAAAAATTACAATACACTTTAGTTAATGAAAAGTCATCTCTAAAAATAACTCATTTAAACTAATGGTATTATTTATTTCACTAAAGATTTAGCCATTTTCAGAAAAAATTATTCCCAAGAACAAAAAATTATTCTTGGGAATAAAAAGTGGAGCAGAGGGGTGTTACCTCACACTATTTTTGGGAAGATTTGGAATTATTTTGAGACTAATTTTATTGATTTAAGAATAAATTTTTTTAAGTATTCTTTTATATATCCGGCCAATACTATTCTCTTAGATTGTCTTTATTTCCCTCAAACGTCTTTTCAAGTATTTCAATCTCAAAATTATTATTTGCTAAAAATTCTTGAAGAATGGTTTCAGAATCCCAATCCCAGTTCAATATATGATCTCTAATTTTATTCTTTAAATCAGATTCGCTATGATTTTCTGGTTCAAAATCGATACCTGTAAATTTATCATCATTGTCGATTTCTCCTTCATAGTATAAAACTCCTTTTTTGTCTTCTACAAGCATGTCAAGTATTTTATCTCCATTCATATCATCATTACCAATAAGGTCTTGTTTTGTTATTCCACTATTAAGAGTGACTCGAAATGATATTTCCCAAAATTCACCGAAATAGTTTTCGTTATTATACTCTGTCACGTATTTTTCATACAGTTGATCTCTCAGTTCTTTTTGTTTTTTATTATTTAAAATATCTTTTAAACCATCAATTCTCTCAAAAATAAATTTATTATTAGCATCAATAAAATCATCTTCATCCAAAACATTAATAATATTATTTATAATATTTTCATCACTTTGATTATAAATCTTAATTAAACTAATATTTTCCAAATAATATTCATTAGTATGAATGATTATACCTATTAATTTATCGTCAATAACTTTCATAAACTTTTCAATATCATCTCTGTTAAAATCCATATCTATTGATTCTGTTATAAATATTTCTTTCAAATCATTCTTTTCAAATTTAGATGCTATGCTGCGTGAGTCAATTTTTAGATAGTTTATGATGTTGAGATAATTGAGGAAATGTTTTAAGTTTTCTTCTGGTTTTGTTCTATTTAAGAAACCTGTTTTATTCTCAGTAGTCTCTGCATAAATAATACTTTTAATCACTATTTGTTCAAGCTTTTTAGCAAGATTTAGATCAATTGGCTTATGTGATTTTACAAATTCTATCATATTTGGATTTTATTTTTATTCTCAAATATAAAAATATAATTTTTTATCAAGCATTCTTTATCTTCGTAATATGCAGGATACTAACATTCAAACAATTTACCAAAAAACCATTGCTTTTGCAGCTGAATATCACGGCCAACAAAAAATGTTTAATGGTTTCTCTTATATTGTTCATCTATCAAATGTTGCCATGGAGGTTTTTATGGCGTACAATCAAAAACCAGATTTTGATCTTAGACTAGCTATACAATTAGCTTTACTTCATGATGTATTGGAAGACACAGCACTCAGTTTTAAGGAGCTTGAAGCCGATTTCGGTAATATAGTCGCAACTGGGGTTCTAGCCTTGACTAAAGACAGTACCCTTGATAAAAAAGACCAAATGGACGACAGTTTGAATCGTATTTTAGATTTGAGTAGGGAAGTGGCTATCGTAAAACTTTGTGACCGCATCACAAATTTACAGAACCCCCCTATAAAATGGGACAATGCGAAAATTAAAAAATACCATTTGCAAGCCATTCAAATATCAGAAAGACTAGAAGGTAAAAATGCCTATTTGGATAAAAGAATAAATAGAAAAATAGAGCATTATAATCTATACTTTAATATTAAAAAAAAATAATTAATGATTTTTATTTAATATTTAGATATAACAGCACAAATTGGTTTCACAACATTTAAATGAGATAACTTTATGGAAAAAATAAATACAGATACTGAGATATTAAATCGATTAAAAAAACAAATTGAACTAAATCTTCCTGATACTGATGTTTCTCTTAATGAGTATATTGAATACGAGCTATCTGAAAATAGCCGAATTAATTTGTGTTGTAATAAATTTGATATTGTAGTAAGAAGTAGAGAAAATCATGCTCACAGAAACATTTTATTTGTTGGTTTCTTAATTGATGAATTTGAAAAATTAAAACACTCTAAAGGTCTGTTAAATAATATCTCTAAAAATTTTCCATATACATGTATAATTATATCATTAAAAAATTTTGATGTTTCTTTTTATCGTGCTATCAATCAAAATCATTATGAAAATGACAAAGGATATTATGATTTTAGTTCATTTATAAAATTAGTTAAAGCTAATAATAATTTTCTATGGCTCTCAAATCAAAAACAAATAGAAACATTTCAAGATCAAGCTGAACGGTTGAATAAAGATATTGAAAATTATTGGGCTCAAAATAAGGATTTGACAATTGAGAATGTGAAATTAAAAGATGAAGTAAAGAAATTAAAAGACGGGTTCAAAAGAAAATTAATTCATAAAGACAAAAAAATAAAAGAACTGAGTGAAAAAATAATATTTTTCGAAAATCTGAATAAAAATGATGTAAGAAATAATATCAAGAATTTATTTTTAGCAGTTGATTATCTGAAATTAATAGAATTAGTTGGTAAACCAAAGGAGAAGAAGCACTACGAAACTTTTAGTCATCCAGGCCAAACAAATAGTTTAGAAAGAATTTCTTCAATAACTAATTCTAAAATTGAATATTGGTTCTCAATATTAAATGATAAATTAATTTTAAAAATGGAAATTTTTGATTGGCATTTATTTGGTCCTACTGACACCCAAGCTCATGTATTTAAAGCAATTAAAATATTTGAGTTTACCAAGAATCTAAAGAAATATACGGAGCTTAATAATGTAGATGATTTAAATTACTTATTCTATATCCATATTGATGATATAAATAAAGATTAATTTTTAAACAATTAAATTAATAGCCTGTGCTTTTTTAATTCAATGATATTTTTTCTTTAATGAGCGTATCATTTGCATTTGTTCATTAAAGCCATTAATTGTTGTATTTACACAATCATGCATAGACCCAGATTTATCTAAGATAAGTTGATAATATGTTTTTTTGTTTTTTAGCATCGTAAATTCTTTTAAGGTGGTTAAACAATAAAACAATAGTACATCCAATAGCATCTAATACATTTATTTCTGCAAGCTTGTAAATAATTGCCTTTTAAAGTTAAAAGGCACTTTTTTGACAAATCAATTATTAACTTAGAGTTTTAAAATAAAGTAGTTATAGTAAACTTGTATTAAATGAAAGATAGCCAGCAGTATGTATTAATTGAGACAGTAACCCTAAGATATGTGCCACTTGAGATGAGCCACTCACAGATGTGTATTACAAATAATGATAGTAGAATAGAAAATGAGGCTCACAGAAGCTTTCAGATTAAGTTTAATAAAAATTATAATGACCTAGCAATCCTAATTCATTTAAAGCACCTAAAGATTTCTGATTTACAGTTGTATTACAGAAAGAAAAAATTAAGAAACAAAAACAATAAAAAAGCAAATCCTCAACGTAAAATGAGATTACATTTTAACACAACCTTAGAATTACTCACTTACCTATCTAGTAAAAATTATAATATAGATTGGCTTGAAATTACATTTGAAAATGGCTGGGCCATAAAATCTTTGTTTTTTGGTGTTCAATTTGTTACCAATACCGTTAAAGAGAGGAATCAACTTTTTGAAAAAATAATTGCTATAAGCGGCCAAGGTCCAATAGATATAAAATCTTTAAAGATTAACAAGACTTATATTTTAAGAACAAATGGTGAGGTGAGGTTTAAGCCACTATTTTCTTAATTTATTTTAATCAAAATTTAGTTATTATTACAAATTGATTTAGGTGTTTAAAAAATATAAAAATGAATAGAGATATATATAATCAAACCATAAAAACGTTAAAAGAGGGCCAAGAGATTAAGGGTACCTTCGAGTCGAGTGGGGGGATGGGGAGATTAATACAATTTGAGTCTTCAAATCAAGTATTAAATAAAAACCTATCTTTTTGGTATTCTGATTATGAAGATTTACTTCTAGAAGCCGAGGGTTTTCAGTCAAACTCTGGTGAAATTGAATTGATTTACAAGGATAATTATTTAGATTGTAAAATAGAAGGCTGGATTGATGATGAGTATTTTGAAAAACACACCAAAGACGAACTTATAACAACAATTTTTTTAGATGTAATTAGTCAATACACTTCAAAGGCTAAGGAAAATCTAGTTGTAGAAGATTTCGATTTTAATATAACTTGTGATTTATCAGTAGAGGAGTTTAAAACTATTGATATTTATATAAACGACAATCCTATCTGTTTATCTAAGGAACATTTAGACAAAATAAAAGAAGAATTTATCTCGGTATTTAATCTTTGGGATGACACGTATCCAGGAGAAGATTATGATGAAATTAAAAAATATATTGAGATTCATTTTGATGACAATGATTTTGATGTAACTGAAATTATCACAATCATCAGATGTGTTGATCCTGATGAAATCTAATTGGATATCACACACTATATCCTTGAATTAAACCATTCTTTTTCGTATATTTACAAAGCATCAGGAACGTAATTATACGTACCAACCGACTCTCTCGTAGCACGGTGGTTTAGAATGCGGGATCTCTCCAAAATAACGAGCATACCACATATCTTCTTGTTGCAATTTAAGTTTAATTTAAATTGTAAAACAATGAAAAAAACAAAGGACATTCAAGTCAAATTCTTCAAGGAAGAATCAATTTTCAATCTTTTTGATACCCAAAGCCTCACGCTGTATCGCCAAATGATGGCAGATAGGTATTCTGGTCTTCATAACGAGGAAGAATGAGCGTTTGTATAAGCGGTGAACTCGTCTTTAAAGTGACTTTCGATCAGCACGGGTTCCCAGCTAGCATGTATACAAGAGCAGCTATTATACACACATGTGCAGGCCAGATATACGCTAGGTCTCCATTTGGTGATAATGGCAAGCCCTCTAAGCTCGATAATTTTAACATTGAGCTAGTCTCAGAAAAAACCTATTAGCATGGCTTTGGCTTTTCTAACAATTGCATTAAAAAGGAAATCAATCAATCAATCAATCAATCAATCAATACACAATGGAATATATTTTAATAAATAGAGTAGGGGATGCAAAAATTATTGCAGACTACAAAACAAGTTTTGAAACCTACACGCTCCAAGAGCTAGTAAAAGCCTATAACAAAGAGGCTAAGTGTGGTGTAGTTGGAGTACACAGGCAGGCTTTATACCTAGCAGCCCTTAGGCAGGAGTTTAAGCAGCGTTTAAAAGAAAGCCCTGTGTATTTACTAGAACACGTTTTGGGCCTTGTAGGGCCTATTAAAATCGTTAATGGGAATATTGTGATTAAGGAGAGTTTTTACGAGTAGTATTGTTGCTCACCTTAGAAGTTTTAGGATGGTGTTTTGTCTGAGTCAGAGATGTCAATATCTATTGCCCCAGTGTCATCATAGCAATCATACAAAGTGCCATCCTCACTTTTAACCCAATGTTCATGACGCGCCTCATTACCATCGGCGTCATCAATATTCAAAAAGTTTAATATTTTGCCCAACAAAAACTTTAAAGTATCCCCTATAATTACCAAAATTGACATTTTCTCCTAATGGAGAATCTAAATCAATTTTCTTATCTTTTCTAACCACTTTTAGCTTACAAAACCCCATTTGTGTGCTATAAATTATTGAATTTATAAGATGTGCACCTATAGGGACTGATTTGATTTCACCTTCTGCAAGCATTATTTTGTATGCCTTATATTGTTTGAAGATAGCAGAACCTTTAATTTCATTTATATCCTCTGAATTATTTTCTCTTAAAAGTAATTCAGCTCCAAATATTTCAAACATATTTAAAAGCAAGAGGCTTTTGTAATAAGAAAATTTAGAATTCCATTTTATGAGATTTAAAATACGATAAGTAAGAGCAAGAAACTTAACTTTTTGGTTTAAAGGTAAAATCAGTTCTTTGTTTTTAATAGCTAACAACATAATTGACACAGCATCATTAAGAAAAATAAATGTCAAATTATCATCTTTATACGATTTTAAGTATTTATCACTAATAAAACGATGATTGTGAGTTATGGGTTCTGAAGGTATTCCAGTTAATTTAAACTCTTCTTGGTTTTCTATAAATTGTTGAAGTTTATAAAGTTTAGAGTAATCTATATAATAACTCACTTCATTTGGAGCAGATTCAATTTGTGATTCTAAACGTTTGAGGTTAAAATCATTTTCTAATTTATTGAGGGCTTCCAATTTCTTATAACTTATTTTAATTGTACTTATGTCTTCTGTATACGTTTCGACCCAAAAATGTAATAAAATATGATACCCTATAAAAAGAGCATTCAAAGAACGAATATCTTGAGAAATGCCAATTTGATTTCTTTTTAGAATCAATGAATAAACGGATTTGATTGTCTTTTCAATTTTACGAGTAATACGCTGACCTTCTTTTGTACTAGTATCTTTTTGAGTATGTTGTAAAGTAGTGTTTTCATCCATACCATCATCGCCAGCTTCAAGTGCCTTTTCTTCGCTATTACTAGAAATTTCTTCTTGATTTTCTCTTATTTTTAGTACATCAAGAAACTCTTCAACTAAAGATGTAATGTTTTCAATAGTAACCAGTTCATCAATAGGAAGACTCGCGTTTTTATTGTATTCGTTTTCTGAAATTATTTTGCCTTTATCTTCTTTAATATCCTTACTTGCTTGAACGGGATATTGAGAAGTAGCACTATCTTTAAAAACTCTTTCTTGGTCTAAAAAATCTAGAACTAACTCATAGTTTAAGGAATTAAAGATATCTAGATGTTCAAAACTTTGTAGGCGAGCTAGGCGTTCATCAGGATTAGATTTTTTAAGTGCATTCGTATGCTGTACTAACCCAAAGGTTGAAATTCTTTCAAGTGTTTTTAAATCAAATAAGGCGACTTTAAATACATCTTCGGTTTTTGTTAATTCATTTTGAATTATAGTAGAATTCAATGATAATTCAAAGCTATCAAGCAATTCATTGGAATTATTGAAAGTTCTTAAGAAGTAAGGTTTTAAAAGACTCTTGTTTAATATAAGTTTTAAGGTTTGATCATTAATTTCTGTATGTTTTATTTTTATCAAAAGTTTTGAGGGTTTTATATCTTGACTCTCAATATTTTGTTCTTTTTGTATATTCAAGGTTCCCTTTTTTGGGATATTAACGCCTAATTCTTTAAGAAAATCTCTAGGTTTTTCTGATTTCATGGTAATGACCACTTCATCATTTTTAAAGGCTCTATTGCTTATTCCGTAAGCTTCTAAAGTTGCATTGGCACTACCTAGAATAAAAACAGTCTTATTCTCATATTCTAGTTGGATCATTTTTGCATGCAGGCGCTGAATACTTTTTGAATTACCGTCTTTAATTACATCACCCCAGTTTGAAAATTGACTTTTATTTGATTTGAAATCTACAGGAAGAATGCCATTTGCAATGTCAACTATACAGTGTATTTCTAAAGGTGCTAAATCATCAATTAATCTCTGTAAAAATGCCCCAGAACGATTGTAATATGGTGCAATAATTTTAATGCTTGTGGGGTTTTTAGATAGTTTACTTATAACATCTTTGTATAGAGAATTATCTTTTTGAGTATATGATAGTTTGTAAACGATTCCCTTTATGGTTTCCGTTGCGTTTTGAATATTCTCTAGTTTATTTATCCATTGAGAATGCTGATTTATCCAACCAATTTTAGTCTTGTTGTTATCAGAACAATGTAATGACAACTTTTGAATATACTTCCAAGCAGATTTAAAAATAGGCTGGGTGTCTGTTCTCTCTTTACTAGTGTAAAATGATGACCAGATTTCATCGTTATACAAAAGACCACTTGAAGTAATATTACCGCTACCAACAGAAAGATACCCTTTGTCTTTTCCTGCTAAAAAAAGCATTTTAGGATGAAAAGCTCCTGAAATATGAACAGGAGTAATGCTATAATTTGCTTTGAACTTTATAGAACTATTGCTTAAGTGAGAAGATAAGTATTTCTCTAACATTGCAGCATCAACAAATAGATTGATATTTGTTATCCCTGCACTTCTTAATCTTGGTAAGATAAGCTGTTCAAAGAAAGCCAAATCAATACTATAACTTGTAATAACACAACTGTGATATTTATTATTTCCTTTACCAATTAACTCTAAAATATTAGAACGTTCTATTTTCATTGTTCTAGGTTATTTAGATGTTCCAGTCCTTTAGAAGTCAAAGCTGTAGTTTCAGAATCTATAATATTCAAATCACGCATGAAATCGAATAGGGTGTGAATTCTTGGTGATGAATAATCATAATGAAAATCATCCACAAATCTTATCATACAATCGTCTCGATAAAATTTAGCGCTATTTTTTGTAGCATTTAGCTTTCTCAAAGCAACAAAATGATGCCTATTGACTATGTAACTGATAATAAAAAATTCAATAAACTGGGTTGTAGTAAAATCATTTTTTAAATCAAAATCGTTGTAAGCATTAAGAAAACTACTTGCTGTATGGATTTTGAAATTGTTAGAAATCGTTAGAAGTTCGCTTACACTAGTCTTATTTTC